>Ga0080006_1194964_pt1 | contig 146988 bp, 132 predicted proteins | sample RS3BMetagenome_FD_69209 | JGI IMG/M metagenome (GOLD analysis project Ga0080006, IMG submission 69209) | Ferric oxide microbial mat and aquatic microbial communities from Rainbow Spring, Yellowstone National Park, USA - RS3B (SPADES... ...
AGCCGGGGGCCCGTCTAGAATCGGCGGGGAGAGGGCGGGGCCGGCGCCAACAGTTTGCGGGCCGCCATCCGCTTCGCCGCGCAAGCCGCGGCCCGCCGCGGGCGCGGGCCGGCGTGAGGGCGCCGGCGATGGCAGATCGAATCGTTATCAAGGGTGCCCGCCAGCACAATCTCAAGAACCTCGACCTGGAGATCCCGCGCGATCGGCTGGTGGTGATTACCGGACTGTCGGGCTCGGGCAAGTCCTCGCTGGCCTTCGACACGATTTACGCCGAAGGGCAACGCCGCTACGTGGAATCGCTCTCCGCCTACGCGCGCCAGTTTCTGGAGCAGATGGAAAAGCCCGACGTCGATTCGATCGAGGGTTTGTCGCCGGCCATCTCGATCGAACAAAAGACCACCTCGCGCAATCCGCGCTCCACGGTCGGTACGATCACCGAGATCTACGACTATCTGCGCCTGCTGTTCGCGCGCGTGGGACAAGCTTTCTGCTACAACTGCGGGCGCGAGATTACCACTCAGAGCGTGCAGCAGATCGTCGACCAGATCATGGCCTGGCCGGAGGGCACGCGCCTGTTCGTCCTGGCCCCGATCGTGCGCGGGCGCAAGGGTGAGTATCGTAAGGAGCTGCGCGATTTGCGCAGGGCCGGCTTCGTGCGGGTAAAAATCGACGGCGAACTGCACGAATTGGCCGAAGATCGCGAGCTCAACAAAAATCAGCGCCATACCATCGAGGTAGTGGTCGATCGACTGGCCATTCACAAGGGCATCGAAAAGCGGCTGGCCGATTCGCTGGAGGTCGCCTTCCGCTACGGCCAGGATTTGCTCAAGATCGAGCGAACTGAAGGCGCCGACGGCGGAATATATTTCAGCCAGCGCTTTGCCTGCGTGGAATGCGCAATCTCCTACCCCGAGATTGCGCCGCGCATGTTTTCGTTTAACAGCCCTCACGGGGCCTGTCCGGGCTGTTCAGGGCTAGGCTCGACGATGTATTTCGATCCCGAGCTGGTAGTGCCCGATCCCGCGCTGAGCCTGGCCGATGGCGCGATCGCGCCCTGGAGCTCGCACAGCTCGATGCAGCCGTTGTTGGAGGCGCTGGCCGCCCATTATCGCTTTACTCTGACGCAGTCCTGGAAGAGCCTGCCCGCCAAGGTGCGCAGGGTGTTGCTGGAGGGGTCGGGCGCGGAAGAGATTGAGTTCGCCTATCCGCGCGGCGAGCGGCAAGGCTACCTACGCCCATTCGAGGGCGTGCTGTCCTGGTTGGACCAGCGTTACAAGGAAACTACTTCCCCCGGCGTGCGCGAGGCGCTGGAGGGTTACATGAGCATGCGCCAATGCCCCGAATGCAACGGCGCGAGGCTCAAGCGCGAGAGCCTGTTTGTCAAGGTCGGGGACAAGTCGATAAGCGAAGTGGCGGCGCTGTCGGTCAAGCAGGCGGCCGAATTCTTCGCTCATCTCGAGCTGGGTCGCCAGCAGGCGGAAATCGCCCGCTTGATTCTGAAGGAGATAAGCGAGCGGCTGAGCTTTCTAATCAACGTCGGATTGGACTATCTCACCCTGGATCGCGCCGCCGCCTCGCTATCGGGGGGCGAGGGCCAGCGCATTCGCCTGGCCACCCAGATCGGATCGAGTCTCGTGGGCGTGCTGTACATCCTGGACGAACCCTCGATCGGACTGCATCAACGCGACAATCAGCGCCTGCTGGCGACCCTCAAGCGGTTGCGCGATTTGGGCAATACGGTGGTGGTGGTGGAGCACGATCGCGACACCATGCTGGCGGCCGATTATCTAATCGATATGGGGCCGGGCGCTGGCGCCCATGGCGGGGAGGTGGTGGCCCAGGGCACGCCGGCGGAGGTGATGGGCGCGCCGGCCTCGCTCACCGGCCGGTACTTGACCGGCGAGCGCGAGATCGCCACTCCGGTTCGACGGCGGCCGTTGGGGCCGCGTGCTCTGATTCTGCGCGGCGCGCGCGAGAACAATCTGCGCAATTTGACCGTGACTTTCCCTCTGGGAGTCATCACTTGCGTGACCGGACTGTCGGGCTCGGGTAAATCCACTCTGGTGCTGGATACGCTCTATCGCGCGCTGGCGCAAAAGCTCAATCACAGTCACGAGCGTGCGGGCAGTTACCAGAGCCTTGAAGGAGTGGAGCATCTGGACCGGGTGGTGCACGTGGATCAGAGTCCGATCGGGCGCACCCCGCGCTCCAATCCGGCCACCTACACCGGCCTGTTTGCCCATATCCGCGACCTGTTCGCCCAATTGCCCGAGGCGCGCATGCGCGGTTACGGTTCGGGACGGTTTTCCTTCAACGTCAAGGGCGGACGCTGCGAGGCTTGCCAGGGTGACGGCATCATCACCATAGAGATGCATTTTTTGCCCGATGTCTATGTCACTTGTGAAGTGTGCGGCGGCAAGCGCTACAATCGGGACACGCTGGAGATCCAATATAAAGGTCGCAACATCGCACAAGTGCTGGATATGACGGTGGCGGATGCGATCGATTTCATGGGCAGCGTTCCACCCATCCGGCAGAAATTGGAAACCTTGCGCGACGTAGGCTTGGATTACATCCATCTGGGGCAAGCGGCGACCACCTTCTCGGGTGGCGAAGCGCAGCGCATCAAGTTGACCAAGGAGTTGGCGCGGCGCGCCACCGGGCGCACGTTATACATATTGGACGAACCGACCACCGGCTTGCATTTCGAGGATGTCCGCAGGCTATTGGATGTACTCGGTCGGCTGGCTGACAACGGCAATACAGTTATTATTATCGAGCACAACCTGGACGTGATTAAGACCGCCGACTACGTAATCGACCTGGGGCTCGAAGGCGGCGACCGGGGAGGGGAAATTGTTTTCGCCGGCAGTCCCGAGGCGCTTGCCGCCAATCGCGCTTCCTACACCGCCCAGTTCCTGCGCCAAGTGCTGACCCAGCGGGCCGCGGCCTGAAGCTGGCGCTTTCGCCAGCATCGCTTGCCATCGATGGAACGACGACCTATCAGTGTCTTCCTGGTCGAGGACCATACCTTGGTTCGCCAGGCCTTGCGCCGACTGATCGAGGCGGCCGGGATTGTGGTCGCCGGCGAAGCCGCGGGCGCGGAGACCGCGCTGGCGGAGATTCGCCGGCTCAAGCCCGACTTGGCCATCGTCGACCTCTCACTGCCCGGCGCCAGTGGCGTGGAGGTAACGCGCCAGACCGCCGCGTTGGGACAAGCCACTCGGGTCCTAATTCTGAGCATGTTCGCCGACGAAGAGCATTTGCGGCGCGCGCTGGAAGCGGGTGCCAGCGGTTACGTGCTCAAGGACACCAGCGCCGAGGATTTGGTCCGGGCGATCCACTGTGTGATTGGCGGTGAGGCGTTTTTCAGCCCCAAGGTGGCGGCATTTATCGCGGCCAGCCATCGGCAGTCGGCCCAGACCCCAGGGGCCGGAGTGGTTCGACTAAGCCCGCGCGAGCGCGAGATCCTGCGCCTGATCGCCTTGGGCAAGACCGGCAAGGATATTGCCCAGGTCCTGGACATCGCGCCGGGTACGGTCGAAACCCATCGCCGCCGCTTGATGGCAAAGTTGGGGGTGGCAAAGGTCGCCGAATTGACCCTGTACGCGGTTCGCCAGGGCATAATCACTCCAGAGCGTACTTAGTCGGAGTACCCTTGGGCGAGCAGGATGTAGCGCTGGTAATCCGTGAGCTCCGGCACGATGTGCGCAACCAGCTCTTTGCCCTGCACACTACCATGGCGGTGCTGGAGCAGAGTTCGGGAATACCAGAGCGCCTGACTCGCAGTGTGCGCGCCTGCGCTTTGGCATTGGAGCGGCTGACGGCTGAGGTCCAGGAGTATTTTGCCCTGCAGAGCGGCGATTTCACGACCAGCGAAATCGCACTGGACCGCTTGCTCAAGGAATGCTTCCAACCAATCGCAACTTCCACCAACAGCCATCGACTGGAGCTGTTGTTCGACGCCATGCAGGTCAAGCTCATCGGCAGGCCCGTAATCCTGAGCTTGGGGCTAAGGCATCTGGCACGAGTCCTGATACGGACGGCCAAAAGGCGAGTAACGGTTGGGCTGCGCAGCATGGGTGCACGCGCCACTATAACTGCTCGCTATACTGCTCGACGCGCTCTGGACCGCCATACAAGCGAAGAAATCGAAGAGGATTTGCTGACGTTGCGCCAATGTCTTGAAGTATGCCGTGGCAGCCTGGACGCACGGCCCGGCATGCTGGTGATTTCGCTCCCGCTTGTGCTTACCTGACCTTCGGCAAGCGTCGATCCAAGCTTTCCTGCTTGCTCGTTCGATCGACTACGAGTCTGCTCGTTGGTCCCACTAGCTGGCGAAAAACCGCGAGCACGGAGGTCTGCAGATGCGCAACCGAGGCTGGATCTCGCGCCTCTCATGGACCGGGGTTTTTCGCATACTGATGAGATCCGGTAGGATTGGAGGCCGCGCGGGAACTCCAGGAGGCACAGCCATGGCCGAAATCTTGTTGCGTGAAGAGGCCGAAGGGGTGGTGATGCTCACCATGAACCAAGCCGAGCGGCGCAACCCGCTGTCCAGCGCTCTAATGCTCGAGCTGAGGTCGGCGCTACGAGAGATCGGTACACGCCCAGAGCTGCGTGCGGTGCTGCTCGCTGGTGCCGGTCCCGCGTTCAGCTCGGGCCACGATCTGCGCGAACTTCAGAATCGCGACAGCGAATTCTACCGCTGGTTGTTTGACCTGTGCTGCGACCTGATGACTACCGTGCAGACTATAGCGCAGCCGGTGATCGCTCTGGTTGGTGGGAGTGCCAGCGCCGCCGGATGCCAACTGGCTGCCACCTGCGATCTGGTGATCGCGGCCCACAGCGCAAGCTTCGCCACTCCCGGCGTGCGGATCGGGTTGTTCTGTTCCACCCCGATGGTGGCTCTGACGCGCGCCATTGGTGCCAAACGCGCGATGGAGATGTTGCTATCGGGCCAGCCGATCGACGCCGCAACCGCCTACGAATGGGGTCTGGTCAATCGCGTGGTTGCCGATGACGCCTTGCTGGCGCAAGGCTGGGAATGGGCGCGACGGATCGCCCAGGCCAGTCCGCTGGCGCTGGCGGTCGGGAAAGAAGCGTTCTATCGCCAAATTGAGATGGATCAGGCGAAGGCTTACGCCTATACCAAGGAAGTGATGAGCCGAAATGCGCTGGCGGCCGATGCTCAGGAAGGTTTCGCCGCATTTTTAACCAAGCGTGCGCCGCGATGGCAAGGTCGCTGAACCGCATTTTCGCTCCGGGCCCAACATGCCTATGCCAATCGCGGCTGCCGTGGGTAATCACGCGGAGAACCGCGCGAGATGTTTCGACACACGGCTTGGGCATGATAGGAAAGGGCTTCACAGGCTCTCTGGGATGAAGCCGAGGCTCGCTGTGAAGCTTACGGGACTCCACTATCGCCGCGCGCAAGCCTGAGGTCAGCCGGGCACACGCAGGTTGTGGCCCGTCATTTCCGGCGGCGCGCTGAGGCCCAACAGACTCAAAAACGTGGGCGCCACATCGGCCAGCGTGCCGCCCTGCTCCAGGCGATCGTGCGCACCGGAGTTGAACAGGATAAGGGGGACCGGATTGGTGGTGTGAGCGGTGTGCGGCTGCCCGGTTTTGGGATCGGCCATGAACTCGGCGTTGCCGTGATCGGAGGTAATCAAGACACTGGCGCCGGCGCGTCGGGCGGCCTCGATAACCCGGCCCAAGGCGCGGTCGGTGACTTCCACCGCTTCGACCGTGGCCGCCATCACGCCAGTGTGGCCGACCATGTCGGGGTTGGCGAAATTAATCACTATCGCGCCGAAACGACCGGAGGCGAGCGCTTCTTCGGCCTTCTCGGCAATTGCCATCGCGCTCATCGCAGGCTGCAGGTCGTAGGTCGCGACCTGGGGCGAAGGGACCAGGGCGCGTTCTTCGCAGGGGAAAGGCGCTTCCACCCCACCGTTGAGAAAATAGGTGACGTGGGCGTACTTCTCGGTCTCGGCCAGACGCAGGTTGCGCACCTGGTGGTCGGCCAGGACCTGGGCCAGCGGATTGGCCACGTCTTCGGGCGGAAACGCCAGCGGCAGGTTAAAGGCGCGATCGTACTCGCTCATGCAGGCGTAACCCAGACGCACCACGCGGGTGCGAGGAAAACCGCTGAAGTCCGCCAAAGCCAGGGCTGCGGTCATTTGGCGAGCACGATCGGCGCGGAAATTAAAGCAGATCACCTGGTCGCCATCCGCCATGGCGGTGGCGGGAGTGACGATCGTGGGCTCGACAAATTCGTCATTTTGCCCAGCCGCGTACGCGCTTTCCACCGCGGCGCGCGCGCTGGGCGCCTGCTTGCCGGTGCCTCCGACCCATGCCTCATAGGCGCGCCGGGTGCGCTCCCAGCGCTTGTCGCGATCCATCGCATAGTAGCGACCGGTGACGGTGGCTATCCGGCCGCGGCCGAGGCGGCGCAATTCCGCTTCCAGCCGATCGATATAGGTTAAGGCCGAACGCGGTGGAGTATCGCGCCCGTCAAGCACCGCGTGAACCGCGATATTTTGGACCTTGTCTTCCACCGCCATCTTCAGCAACGCAAGCAGATGGTCGATATGGCTGTGCACGCTGCCGTCGGAGAGCAGACCCCACAGATGCAAGGTGTGGCTGCTGCCAGCCCGCGCCATGGCCTCGTTCAGGACCGGGTTGCGGGCCAGAGCGCCGGTCTCGATCGCCTTGGTAATGCGCATTACGTCCTGGTAGATCACCCGTCCTGCGCCGATCGTCAGATGGCCGACCTCGGAGTTACCCATCACGCCCGGGGCCAAACCCACCGCGGGACCCGAGGCGTCCAGCGCGCTATGCGGGCAGGTGCGGTTGAGCTCGTCCATCACCGGAGTGTGCGCCTGCGCAATCGCATTGGCTTCGCGCGCTTGGCGCAGACCCCAGCCGTCAAAGATGATCAAAACCGCGGGTCGGGTTACCATCCCGATCCCTTAAACGAAACCCTCAGGCCGATGGCCGGCTCTGTCCGTCGGGTCATTTGTTTAGCCTCTTGAATCACGATTAGATCAGGATTGCCCGCTTTCGGCTCCGCGCGATCCCAATCCAGCCTATTGAGCGAGACGGTTAAAGCAAGCACCGGCCACTTCATGCGCTGATGCGCGCTTCGATCCGCTCGCGTTCGGCGACGATATAGGCCAGCAGATTGCGTGCGAAATCCGAGTTGAGCTTGATCAGGGTGGGGTCGATTTTAGGGCCGTGCAGATGGAGCCGCAGGCTATCGCCCTCCTGCGGCTCGCCGCTGGCCAGGCCGAGAAAAAAGGCTCCGTGCTCTTCGAGCTGCTGGCAGATTTGGGCGCATCCGGGATCGGCCAAGGGCAGCTCGACATAGATCACTTCAGCGCCCGCCAAAGCATCGCGTGCGGCCAGGATCTGAGCCAAGCTGTCGCCGCCTAGCCTGGTTGCCTTGAGGTGGGCGCGGGCGCTGGCGTGGTCGATGCTGGTGGCCAGTTGGCCTGTGCCCGTGGCGGGTGAAGGCATGGCGTGAGCAAATCGGCGCCCCGCCTGCTGATAAATCTGACCCACGATAGCACGATGGCGCTCGGGGAGATGAATTGTCGCAGCCGGAGCTGATTGCTCCAGAAACTTCAGATAACTGAGCAGGGTGATGCGTTGAGGGTAATCCACCCTCATCGCGGTGGGCGGCGAGGCCGCCAGCATGAAGCCAATCGGACGGCTGCCGCCACGCTCCTCGCTCATCTGGCTGAAGACATGATGGGTCACCGCGTTGCCGGTTATCGCAAAGAGCGCCTCGCGTTGGCCCTCGGCCTCGAGTTCCCGGCGCATCAGATCCAGTAGATGATGATGGCGGTGTTCCTTGAGCACCATGGCCTCGCCGATTTCCGGCACCCGTTCCAGATTCGGTCGTTCCAGGGCGCAATGGCCCACCACCTGCTGTTGAATATCGGCTGCGATGACGGAAATCAGTCTGCCCGTCGCGTTGAGCTTCAGCATCCGCTCCGGATGATAAACCTCATCGTGGATGTAGGAAGGACCGTTGACTTGGTTGGCCAGGTTTGGGATCTGGGCCGCATCGGCCGCTGTCATGCGTCTGATCGAATAGTTCGAGAGGGGATTGTCCACCTGAGCGCCTCGCAGCACTTAAAGCTGAAACTTGGGCAAATAATGTCGCACAGGGATGGGATGAGTCCAGACTGACGCGGCCGGATTGGCTAAGGTGTCGGCGGTGGAGTGCGACGGGCCAAAGCGGCTGGCGGTGCCGCGCGGCACGCAGTACCGAAAGCGAGGTCACGTGGAGAACGGAGCAACCCGCAGCATCTACGATTTTCCCGAAATTTTTCGCGCGGTGCAGTTCGAGCTCCCGGGCGAAATCGAGGCCGAAACCGCGTTTATCTCCCAGGTCTTTGCTCGCCATTTGGGCCGCCGCGTCCGCCGCGTCCTGGATATCGCGTGCGGGACCTCGCCCCATGGTCAACTGCTAGCCGCGCAGGGGATCGAGGTGGTGGGAATCGATCGCAGTCCGGTGATGATCGGCCTGGGGCGCCGGCAGGTGGGTGCGCGGCGCAATCCGCGCTTTTATCGCCGCCAGGTGGAACGGTTCTCGTTACCCGAGCACAATTTCGACGCCGCCTACCTGTATTCGGAAACTTTTCCGATCCTGGTGGACAATCGCGACGTCATCGATCATCTGCGCTCGGTGGCGCGAGTATTGCGCCCCGGCGCGCTGTATTGCGTGGACATCGATCGCCATGACGGCATCGAGCATCTGCGCGGGCGACGGCCGTGGCGCCAGCGCGAGGTACGCTGCCAGGGGGTGCGAGTCGAGGTCCGTGAATTCAAGCGACCCATCGCCTGGGATGCCGCCGCCTGGATCTACGAAGTGCAGTGCCGAATCCATTTTCCCAAAGGCAAGCCCGTCCTGACCCGCGATCTTATCCCGGTGCGCTACACCGTGCCCAAGCTGCTGGAGCTGGCGGCCAGTGCGGCCGGCGTCTTCAAGCTGATCGCCTGCTATCCCGACCTGTCGCTGGAGGGTTCGATGGCGCAGTGCGATCGCCGCTGGTGCGGCGTTTTGCGCCGGATCTGAAGGGACGAGTTCAGCGCTCCAGGCGGCGATGGTGCAAGCCGGTGGCGGCGCTGTAGTAGGCTATCTCCATGGCGCGAGCGTTATGCGCGTAGCCCAGGCGACCTCGCCGATCGACCATGATGAGCCCCGCTTCCGCGCCGCTGAGGTTGCCAAGCTGGGCGATGGAACGGGTGGCCGCGCGCATTGGGGTGTGTTCCTCCAGCAGACCTACCGCGCCTTGGCACAGGTTGAACTTCATGATCGATTCACCCATCCCGGTGGCGGAGGCAGCCCCCAGAGGATGGGCGAAGGTGCCGGCGCCGATGATTGCCGAATCCCCCACCCGCCCGGCCAGCTTGCCGGTCAAACCGCCGGTCGAGGTCGCGGCCGCGACTTGGCCGTTGCCATCCAACGCGGCGGCGCCCACCGTGCCATGGGCTCGACGGGCGTGATAATTGCGCCAGCGTAAGCGCGCGCGTTCGGCAATCAGATCCTCGGGCCGGCAGCGCGCGATGCGGGCGGCGCTGGCCAAGCGCTCGGCGCCCGCGCCCACCATCAGAACATGCGGTGTGGTCTCCATCACCGCCCGCGCCAATAAGATGGGATTGCGCACCCGGGAAACGGCGGCTACCGCCCCGGCCCCACTTTGGGCTTGGGCCAGTGGATTATTCTGCGCCAGCTCGGTCATCGGCCAGGCCATCACCGAGGCGTCCATCTCAACCGCGCCCTCGGCGTTGAGGGCCGAGCCGTAGCCGGCGTTGAACAGGGGGTCATCCTCCAAGCTTGCTACCGCGGCCACCACCGCGTCCAAGGCGCTGGCGCCATCGCGAAGCAAATCCAGTCCCCGCTCCAGTGCCCCGCGCATCGCCCGCGCGCGTGCCTGGCGCTCTTCGGGCGCGGCTCGAGCCCCCGCCCCGCCATGGACGATCAGAGCCAAGGTATGGGAGGAAGGGGGCGTCATCACCGGATGTTGGGGAAAACGGGCGTGCGGGCGCGAGCCATGAGCGTTCGAAAATCAGCCCCTTGGCATGAATCAAGCACGCGCTGAAAACAAGCAATCATCGATTCAACTTACGGCAAGTATCCATCGGTCGGCAAATTATTACAGATCGCCCCGCAGTCGAGTTTTGCTTTGCTGGCGCTTTCGAACCGATGCCGACCAGGATAATGACGCTTATCTGTCTGCCAGAGAACGTCAAAAATGACTGTGCCTGCCTTACCTGATAGTAGTCGGAAATTGGCGGCTTGATGCACAGGGTCGCATCCGGCCATTTTCGCATCTAAAACGCATTCACTTTTAGTGGTCGGACCACCCCTTAACGCGTCGGCTTTCGTACAAAACTATCGAACCCGCTTGTTCGCTTGCACGTTTAAGGCCTGCCGCTCACCAGTATACATCGATGCTGCTGCAGCAAGAGCGGTCCGGCTGGAAGAGAACGAAGGTGGTTGGAACACAATCGACTGCAAGTACAAGGAGGGCTTCGATGTTTCGACTCACAGGCAAGTTAGCGGTGCTATCACTGGCTGCCGCTGTCCTGGCGCTGCTCAGCGCCAAGGCGGCGTTGGCCCAAGAGGATCCGGATCCGTCGTTCGAGGTGCAGTATTACGATACCACCTTGGGCGACAACGTGGTTCGGATCAGCAACCCGACCATCAACAACATGTGCGCCGACATTTATGTGTTCGACGCCAACGAGCAGTTGCAGGAATGCTGCGGCTGTCCGATCACGGCCTTCGGTCTGCGCAAGATTTCGGTGGCCACCAGCTTGACCACCAATCCGCTGACCAATGGCCATCCTTACTCGGGAGTGGTCGAGATCATTCCCTCGCAACCGGGAAGCTCCAGCGAGTTCACCAACTATCTGCCTACCTGCAACGCGGCCGAGCCGACTTGGGGCGCGCGGCTGCGTTCGTGGATGGCCCACGTCAACCAGACCGCCAGCTACAGTCAGGTGTCGGCGGAAGAGTTTTCCGTACAGCCGCTGTGGTCGGACGAGCAAAGCCAGCTCGCCTACTACTGCGACCTGATTAAGAAGAAGGGGTCGGGCCGCGGTATCTGCAGTTGCGGCAGCGGCGATAACTTCACCCCGATTCCGCCCCAGAGCTAAGCGCTCCAACACCGACGTAAAGGGAGGGACACAATGTTTCGGTCAACCAGCAAATTAGTTTTCGCGGCGGCGCTTCTGGGAGCATTTCTGCTCCCGCGATTGGCCGCGGCGCAACCCAGTCCGCCGTACAACGAATTCCTGACCCTGCAGTACTACGACGTGACCATCAACGACAACATCGTGCGGCTTATCAATCCGACCCTGTCGGACGAAGTTCCCAACGATCCTCCGCCACCTCCAGGGATGGCGCAGGGGCTGCTGTGCGCGATGATCTACGTGTTCGATGCCAACCAGGAGTTGCAGGAATGCTGCGGCTGCCCGGTTACCAACAACGGTCTGCGCAAGTTGTCGGTCAAGGCCGATCTGATCAGCAATCCGCTGGGCGGGCCCACCCCCCCCTCGGGTTTGGTGGTGGTGGTCTCCGCGCAGCCCAACGTGATGCAGAGCCCCAACGGACAATATCCGCCCTTCTACCCCTGCGATCCGGGGGCGACCATGCCCTACCAGGGAGCGTCCAACCTGGCTGGCTGGATCACCCATATCGACCAGAACCACAACTACCAGAACCTGAGCGAGGACGAGTTCCGTAAGACTCCTTCGGATTTGGATGTCTACACCGATCCGATCGAGGGGTTGGTGTCGCTGTGCTCGTTTATTCATGAAAACGGCAGCGGCCATGGGGTTTGCACCTGCGGTACCGGCGACAACCAGGCCGCGACCACGGCCACGGTAGCTCCGTAACCTGAGCAATCAGAGGGAAAAGTCCGGCGAGGCCCCGGAGGGGTCCTCGCCGGACTTCGTAGACCAAGCACAAGGGGGACAAACGGATGATGACGTTGTTGCGTTTGTGGTTAGCGGTCGTGCTGAGTGCCTGCCTGGCCAATGCCGCGTGGGCGGCCTGCGACGCCAATCAACAGGTGGTCGCCAAAGTCGGTAATCAGACCATCACCCAAAGCCAACTGGACGCCGTACAGGCTGCCCACCTGCTCAGTCAGCAATACTCCTACTATCTGGCCGAACGCGGCGCGCTCGATCAGATGGTCGATCAATTGCTGCTCCAGCAAGCGGCCGCCCGCGAACATCTGACCGTGGCGCAACTGCTCACGCGCCATCTCAAGGGTCAGGTCAAGGAGCCCAGCGAAGATGCGTTGCGGGCGTTTTACGAAGGTATGGAGACCGATCAGCCTTACGAGCAATTGCGGGGCCAGATTCTGGACCATTTGCGCCAGTTGCGCGCGCAGCGCGCGCGCGACGCCTACGTGCGCCAGTTGCGCGCCAACACCACCGTGATCACGATGCTGGAACCGCCCAGCGCGGCGGTCGCTCTAGGCAAGGCTCCCGTGCGTGGTGGGGCGGATGCGCCGATCACGCTGGTGGAATTCGCCGACTACGAATGTCCATACTGCCGGCAGATCAATCCCGAGCTATTGAAGCTGGAGCGGCGCTATCCCAGCCAATTGCGGGTAGCCTTCAAGGACATGCCCTTGCCGATGCACGCCCATGCCCAAAAAGCTGCCGAAGCGGCGCGTTGCGCCGGCCAGCAGGGGGCCTTCTGGCCCTATCACGATCGGCTGTTTGTTCAGGCCGACCTCGACGTGCCCCATCTCAAGGAACTAGCCCGCAGCCTTAAGCTCAACGGGGCCCAGTTCGATAAATGCCTGGATAGTGGATCGCAAGCCGCGGCGGTGGCCGCCGACCAATCTCAAGCCAAAGGGCTGGGACTGACCGGAACTCCCAGCTTTTTCATCAACGGCCATTTCGTTAGCGGTGCGGTCAGCTACGACACCCTCAACTCGCTGGTCGAGCAGCAGCTCGCCGCGCGGGCGTCCGGCGCGGCTCCCAAAGCCGCGCGCGCGGCAACCGGCGCTAACGCCGGCGCGCTGTAAGGCATTTCAGTCGCGGCGGCCCAGATGCGCCAACTGGCGCAACTGGGCCGCCCGCGCTTCCATCGCGCCGCCGCTAAAATCTTCCAGCGCGATGGGTAGACGGTAGCGCCAATTGCGCTGGCTGATCGTGCCGGGCCGGTTGACCCGCCCAGTCCATCCGAACAGATCCTGCATTGGAATCATCGCCAGGCAGGCGGGGGAGAGGTAAAGCGGGCGCAAAATCGCGTCCAGCTCCTGCTGGTCCAGCCTGCTGGCTTCTGGATGCCTCGGCGGGAAATTGAACGCCAACCGGACTTTCTGCCGCTCTCCGAAGCTGGCTTCACGCCACCATTGGGCCAGCGGCTCGGTATCGTGAGTGCCGGTAGTCGCCACCGCCAGTTGCGGATAATGGGCCGGTGAGATCAGCCGTTCCTCAGTCGTGCCCCAGTGCTCGCGCTCCCAGCGAAAAACCTTCAGCCCGGGTATTTCCAGCTCACCGAGCGAATCCTTGACCCACTGCGGCACCGCCCCGAGATCCTCGGCGATAAGCGCGCCGGTTCCCATCTCTTGTTTGAGCATGGCGATGAAACGCTCGCCCTGCGTTCGTTGCGCCTCAGTGTTTGCCGGCGTAAAAAGGCCGGGCGCCTCCGGTTTATCGCAGGGATAGTGGTAGGTGCGATAAAAACCGACCACGTGATCGATCCGCGCCAGATCGTACAGGCTGGCGGCGTGGCGCGCGCGCCGCCGCCACCAACGAAAATCATCCTGGACCATCGCCGACCAGTCGGGCAGCGGCAAGCCCCAGCGCTGCCCCTGGGGTGAAAACGCGTCGGGGGGTGCGCCGACGCATCGATCGAGGCGAAACTGAGCTTGGTTGGCCCACACGTCGGCGCTGTCGCGGGCGGGGCAGAAAGCCAGGTCACCACTGATGCGAACTGCGAGCGCGCGCCGGCGGTCCGCCAGCGCCCGCCATTGGCAGGCAGCCAGGAATTGCCAATATTGGTACATCGCGATTGGCCGGGCCAGCTCGCGGCGCGCGCCATCAAGCGCGTCGCGCTCGCGCCGCGCCAGCGCCGTGGGCCAGGATTCCCACGCTCGCCATTGCAGCTTTTCCTTCAGCGCCCGAAACAAGGCATAGTCCTCGAGCCAGTCGCGCTCGGCCTCCAGGTAGGCGGCAAACTCCGCCCGTGCGCGGGGGTCGGCGTGGCGCTCGAAATGGGCGAACGCGGCCGCCAGCAAGGGCCCCTTGATTACCCATGACTCGCGCCGCGAGAGCGAGCGCCGGCGGCCCACTTGGGCGCGCGCCTGGGCGTAAGCTTGCGGCGTAACCCCGGCCAGCTCGCCTGTTCCGATCAGCAGCGGATCCAGCGCGAATACGCTCAAGGCGTTATAGGGGCTGTTTTCCCCCGGAGCCGACTCGCATAGCGGCAGCAGTTGGAGCACGCGATGGCCGATTCGATCCAGCCAGACCATCAGATCGCCCAAGGCAGGGATTTCGCCGCGTCCGAGATCGTCGCGCCGGCGCAACGAAGAGAGGGGCAAAAGAACCGCCGCGGCGCGCATGAGTCAGGCGGGCGTGAAGCTCAAATCGGATAAACGCGAGGGGCGGGGCATGGCAAATTTTGCAGGCAGCGGTCAGTAGCGCGATCAGGGCTTGGCGCTTTTCAGTTGGCGTTTCCAATCCAGCCGGCGAGCTTCGGCCCCGGCCTTTTCGGCTTCCGGCACGTTGCCTTTTTTCTGATAGAGCATGCTCAGATTGGTCCAGGCCAGGATGTCTTCAGGCTGGCGCTCGATCTGGCGTTGGGTCAGCTCGATCGCGCCATCCAGATCGCCCTTGGCCTGGTAGCACATCGTCAGACCATGCATCGCATCATCGTAGTCGGGGTCGAGCGCCAAAGCCTGGCGATAGAAGGCGATGGCCTGGTCGAACTCGCCTTCGGCGTAGCAATCCACCGCCTGATCGTAAAGCTCTTCCTTGTCCTGCATTGCGCTCCTCTCCTGCGCCGGGCTTGGCCCGCATTTGCTTTTAATCATAGCCTGGCGGCAGGCGGAACCAAGTGGGTCAGGGAAGAATCGAGTCGGGTTTTACGCTTGCGGCTTTCACAGGTGGGCCAATCCGGAGCACAATGGCAGCGGGACATCGCCGAATGTCCGGGAGAGAGGACGCGATGAAATACGTCAAGTTGGGTAAAACTGGAGTTACCGTTTCGCGCATCTGCCTGGGCTGTATGAGCTATGGCAGTAAAAGCTGGGGCGAATGGACCTTGTCCGAAGAAGACGCGCGTTCGCACTTCGCCAGTGCGCTCGAGTTGGGGATCAATTTCTTTGATACCGCCAACGTGTACTCCCACGGCGTGAGCGAGCAGATCACCGGTCGCTATTTGCGCGAAATGGGCAAGCGCGACGAGCTGGTGGTGGCAAGCAAGGTCTGCAACCCGATGGGGCCGGGGCTCAACCACAGCGGTCTGTCGCGCAAGCATATCCTGGATCAGTGCGATGCTTCGCTCCGGCGGCTGGGAATGGATTACATCGACCTCTACCAGATCCATCGCTACGACCCGACCACTCCAATCGAAGAGACCCTGGATGCGCTGGATTACCTGGTACGAGCCGGCAAGGTGCGCTATCTGGGGGCCAGCAGCATGGCTGCCTGGCAGTTTGCCAAAGCCCTGTTTACCGCCGGAATCCACGGCTGGCATCGTTTCGTGACGATGCAGAATCAGTACAGCCTGGTCTTTCGCGAGGAAGAAATCGAGATGAATCCGCTATGCGCCGATCAGGGGATCGGGCTGTTGCCCTGGGGGCCACTGGCGGGCGGCTTTTTGACCGGCAATCGATCGCGTGAGGGCAAACCGTTGACCCCGCGCGCCAGCAACCCGCCGCCTTATCGGCCGGCCTACCGTGAATGCGATTACGCGGTTCGCGACGAGGTCGAAAAGATCGCCCGCGCACGCGGCGTCAGCGCGGCCGGGGTTGCCCTGGCTTGGGTGCTGCAAGCGCCCTGCGTGACTGCACCGATTATCGGGGCCACCAAGCTGGAGCATATCGATCAGGCCGTCAAGGCGCTGGAGCTTGTGCTGAGCGAGGACGAGGTAGCGGCCCTTGAGGCGCCTTACCAGATTCGCAGCTCGGTGCCCTACGTGCGCCCCAAGGCCAGCCACGTGCTCAGCGGCGAATATCCGACGATGGCGCGCCGCTAGCGCGGCGAGCAGGCTGGCGGAATTTGCGCAGCAGGTTGAAATCTTTTAGGGTCAGACCCAAATAACGAGCCGATTACGAGCGGGCGGAGTGCGAATGGCCAAGCAAACAACGACGGCCTGGCTTATCGTGGCCGGGCTGTGGATCGCCATGGCCCTGTTGTTTGGATCTGTGCAGACCACCGCGGGGATGTTCTATCGCGCGGTGTCCAGTTCCTTTCATCTGTCGCGCGGGATGGTCTCGCTGCTCTCCAGTATGACCGCGCCCGGGCTATGCGTGGGGATGGTCCTGTCGGGCTGGCTGATGCGGCGGGTGGATGCCAAGCGGGTGATGCTGCTGGGCGCGCTGCTGGTGGGGCTCGGCTTCTTGTGCGCCAGCCGCGCCCACAGCTTCGCGCAATTGCTGGCTAGCTGCCTGCTCTCCGGTTTTGGCTCGGGCTTGGGCGCGTATGTTCCGGTCTCGTTCATCATCGGCAATTGGTTCGGTAAGCGCTCGGGCCTGGCGATGGGCGTGGCGATGACGGGCGCGGCGTTTGGCGGCTCCGCCATGGTGATGCTGGTGGGATGGGCGATCGCCAAGGCAGGTTGGCGCTGGGGCTACGTGGCCCTGGGGCTGCCGGTCTTTTTTGTCGCCATCCCGCTGATCGCCCTGATCCGCAGCCACCCCAACGAGGATGAGTTGGCCGCGCGCCACGAGCCGGTCGCCGACCTGACCGGCCTGGAACTAGGGCCGGCGCTGCGCTCGCGCGAGTTCTGGCTGGTTTTCCTGGCGCTCTTCACCTTCGGCTGGGAGACCCACAGTATCGTAGGCCATTTGCCGCCCTATCTTTCGGGAATCGGCTACGGAACGGCCGCGGTTTCCACCGCGCTTAGCGTGGCCTTGGCGCTCGGCTCGGTGGGGAAAATCGGCTTGGGCTGGCTGGCCGATTATCTCGACAGCCGGCTGGTTACCATGGCTTCCTTTGTTACCGGCGGCGTTGGAATGATCCTGCTGATCGGCTCCGCCAATCGCGCCTTGCTGATCGCAGGGGTGCTGGTGATGGGGCTTAGTTGGACCGCTCCCCTGGCCCTGGTCCCACTGGTGACGATGAAATCGCTGGGGCTGAAAAATTACGGCGCGATCTTCGGCCTCGCCGCTATCGCCACGGCGCTGGGTTCGGGCACCGGACCGGTGGTGTTGGGATGGGTCTACGATCTAAGCGGCAGCTATCGCGATCCGTTGTTGATCAATGCAGCTCTGATGACCGCGACGGGGATAGCGATCTGCGCCTGCCGGCCGCTGGCGGAAACCTCTAGCGCGGTCGCCGAGGCGATGGCGCTGGCCTCTCAGGGATAGCGCTCGTCAGCGCAAACCGGGCAAGGCGCGCAGGATTTCGCCGGTCGCCGCGCCCGGCTGCGGCGCCTTCATGATGGCGCCGATAAGCGCGACACCAGCCGCTCCCGTGGCGCGCAACTCGGCGCATCGCGTCGCATTTATTCCGCCCAGGGCAAATACTGGCAGGAGCGACTCCTGGCAGGCTGCGCGTAGCCCTTCGACTCCCACAGCGCGATCGTAACTCGGCTTTGAGATTGAGGGGTAGATCGGACCGAACACCGCGAAATCGGCAGCCGCTGCTGCGGCTTGTGCGAGCTCGCCGCGGGTATGGGCCGAAATTCCGATAAGCGCGGCAGGTCCCAATAATCTGCGCGCGTCAGCGGGGGAAATCGAGCGGACGGGCAGATGAACGCCGTCAGCGCCGGCCGCCAGGGCGACATCGATGCGGTCGTTTATCAGCAGGCGCGCGTTCCAGCGCCGGCAGACAGCTTTCAACTCCATCGCCAATTCCAGCAATGGGCCGGCATCCAGCTCTTTTTCGCGCAGTTGCAAAGCGACAGGATTGGGAGTGGAAAAGATACTGCCGGCGGCCAGCGCAGCTTCGCAGACCTCTACCAGCTTCGCCGGCTCGGCCAGCTTGCGATCGGTAATCAGATAGAGCCGAAAATCGAGCGCAGCCATCGCAAGCCTGCCGGCTGTGGCCGGCTATTCGATGATTCCGGTCAGTGGGCTGGAGGCGGTGGCGTAGAGCTTGCGCTCGATCCGGCCGGCCAGGTAAGCCAGCCGCCCGGCTTCTACCGCCAAGCGCATCGCGTGGGCCATTTTGATCGGCTCGCGGGCGCCCGCGATCGCGGTGTTCATCAGGACTCCGTCGCAGCCCAACTCCAGCGCTTGGGCGGCGTCGGAAGCGGTGCCCACGCCGGCGTCAACGATCACCGGCACTTTGGCCTGCTCCAGGATGATGCGCAGGTTGTAGGGGTTGCGGATACCCAGTCCTGAGCCAATTGGCGCCGCCAGCGGCATCACCGCCGCGCAGCCCATCTCGGCCAGGCGCAGGCAGGCCACCGGATCGTCGCCAAGATAGGGCAGGACCTTGAAGCCCTCTTTGACCAGTACGCGGGCGGCTTCCAGGGTCGCGGGGAGATCGGGAAAGAGCGTCTGCTGGTCGCCTATGACCTCCAGCTTGACGAAGTCGCCCACCCCGGTCTCGCGTGCCAGGCGGGCGGTGCGAATTGCCTCGTCGGCGGTGAAGCAGCCGGCGGTATTGGGCAAAATCAGGTAGCGCTTGGGATCGAGATAGTCGAGCAGGTTTTCCTTGCCCCGATCCGTGATGTTCACCCGGCGTACCGCCACGGTAACAATCTCCGCTTGCGCGGCTTCGATCGCGCTGCGGGTCTCGGCGAAGTCGCGATATTTTCCGGTTCCCACGATGAGGCGGGAGCGGAAAGTCCGTCCGCCCAATTCGAAAGTATCTTCTGATGCCATCGTCGGCCTTCTCCAATGGGCAGGAAGCTTCAGCCGCCGCCCACAAAATGGATGATTTCCACCCGGTCGCCCTCGTGAAGCGCGGTTTGAGCGTAATTCGCCTTGGGGATCACCAGCTCATTGATTTCCACCGCCAGCCGCCCGCTGCGCAAGCCTAGGGTTTGGATTAACTCGGCCAACCCGGTGCCGGCTTCGATTTGATGGGGTTCGCCGTTGAGTTGGAGGGTAATCTTCATCGATCGTGGGCGGGGCGCCACGCTGCTTCGTGAGTCGCATGGCGGTGTTGCAATGGAGACGGGAGAGCTCGAAAAAAGGAAGGAGCGCGCTGATGGATACAATCGCCGCTGGCTTCCCTACGCCGGCATCACCCGGATCAGGTTCGAGGGGTTTCTCGTGCCGAGCTCTCAGTGCGCTCCCGCGCACACCCCCAGCCGCTATCATTTATACCAAGCGAGCCTGGGTTAGTCAAAAAAGGGCGCGCCGATTGACTATCCGCGCTTGCGATGGTTAGTTGAGCGCGGCTTTTAATTTGGCAGCACCACCCCTGTATGATCAACCTCGGATTCTAGCTTTTGACGCTCCAGCCGCTGGCGCAACTTCGGCGGCAGGGCGCCGGGTCGGCCTGCCAGAAGCCCGGGCGGAAATCACGATGAGTGTGGAAGGGCGAAACTACAAGCAAACCGGGATCGCGCCTGATGGCGGGGGGCGGCCAACCGTGGCCGAGATCGACTTGGCCGCGTTACGCTCCAACTATCACGCTTTGCGCCAACTGGCGCCGCGCGCCCAAGCGATGGCGGTGCTGAAGGCTGACGCCTATGGACACGGTGCTCCCGCAATCGCCCGCGCCTTGGCCGCGGAAGGTTGCGCCCACTTCGGCGTCGCCACCCTGGGCGAAGCCCAGGAACTGCGTCAGGCTGGAGTACGCCAGCGGATCTATTTGATGGGCGGGTTCTTTCCCGAAGAGGCCCCCGCCGTGGTCCACTTCAACTTGACTCCCCTGGTCTTCGATGGCGCGCTGCTGGCCCCCTTGGATCGTGCCGCCGCCCAGGCTGGAGTTGCGCCTTTTGCCATCCATCTGAAGCTGGACACCGGCGCGACTCGGCTGGGAGTATTGCCAGCCGACCTGTCCGCGACTATCGACACCCTGCTGAGCTGCCGCCATCTGAGCCTGGAGGGGGTCTGTACTTTGCTCGCCAGCGCGGGCGATCCGAGCAGTCCGGTGACCGACGCGCAGTTGACCTCATTCCACCACGGGATGGATCTGATGGCGGCCGCCGGACTGCGTCCCACCGTCGAGCACGTGGCCAATTCGGCCGCCACGGTGTTGCGCCATGATTCCCATCTGGGCATGATTCGGCTGGGCTTGGCGCTGTATGGGCTGCCGCCGGTTCCCAGCGTGGCGCAAGCGGTCGCGCTGCGTCCGGTGATGACTTTCAAGACCCGAATTTTGCAGGTCAAACAGGTTCCCGCCGGCACTGGAGTGAGCTACGGCCATACCTTCATCACCGCACGCGAAAGCCGCATCGGAGTGCTGCCGGTGGGCTATGCCGACGGTTATCGTCGCGGTCTGCAAAACGGCGGCGAGGTGCTGATCGGCGGCTGCCGCGCGCCAGTGGTGGGAGCGGTCTGCATGGACCTGACCATGGTGGATCTGACCGACCTGCCGCGGGCGGTCGCCGGTGACACGGTCGTGCTGTGGGGCGGCCAGGGCGCCGACGCGATCAGCGCCAATGAGGTAGCCAGGCTGGTTCAGACCATTTCATACGAGCTACTGTGTGGGGTGGGCCGGCGCGTGCCGCGGCGCTACGTGGCAGGTTAAATGATGGACGAGATTAAGATCACTCGCGCCCTGCTCGGGGTGTGGGACAAACAGGGTTTAGCCGAATTGGCCGCGGTCCTGCGCCGCCACGGAGTCGAGCTGATCTCCACCGGAGGCACCCAAAGCGCGCTGGAGAAGGCCGGCCACGCCGTCACCAGCGTGGGCGACTTCACCGGCTTTCCCGAGATGCTCGACGGCCGGGTCAAGACCCTCCATCCGCGGGTCCATGGCGGGATTCTGGCCCGCCGCGATCTTCCCGACCACCAACGTCAGATGCGCGAGCATGGGCTGGTGCCAATCGACCTCGTGGTGGTCAACTTCTATCCCTTCGAGCAGGTGACCTCCAAGCCCGATTGCGAATTGGAGCTGGCGGTTGAAAATATCGACATCGGCGGTCCGACCATGGTGCGAGCCGCGGCCAAGAACTATCCGCACGTGGCGGTGGTGGTGGATCCGGCCGATTATCCCGGACTGATCGAGGAACTGAATCGCCGCGGCGGCGGCTTGTCGATGGCGACGCGGTGGCGGCTGGCCTGCAAGGCTTTCGAGCGGGTGGCTCACTACGACTGCGCGATCGCCAATTATCTCGGCGCGCGGCGCGAGCAGGGGCCGCTGGGCGAGAGCTTCAGCCTGGCGCTGGGGCGAGCGCAAGCGCTGCGCTACGGCGAGAACCCCCATCAGCAGGCGGCGCTTTACGGCGACTTCAATCGCCAGGTCGAGCAGCTTCATGGCCGCGAGTTGTCCTTCAACAACGTGGTGGACATCAACTGGGCGGTCAATCTGATTCTGGATTTTGCCGATGAGCCGCAGGCGGTGGTGGCTATTCTCAAGCACAACACCCCGTGCGGGGTGGGTTTGGCCGCCCATCTTAAAGCGGCCTGGGACAAGGCATTCGCCACCGATCCGGATTCACCCTTCGGCGGTATCATCATAAGCAATCGGCCCTGGGATCTGGCCCTGGCGCAGGCGGTCGATGAAATTTTCACCGAAGTTCTGATCGGTCCCGATTTCGCACCCGAGGCGCTGGAATTCTTGCGCAAGAAGAAAAATCGGCGGGTGATGCGTTTCCATCGCGAGCTTATCGATCCCAATCCGCTCGACCTCAAACGGGTGCTGGGGGGAGTGCTGGTCCAGACGCCCGATTTGGCGCTGGAAGATCCGCATCAAGCCAAGCTCGTTACCCGCCGCGCGCCGACCGCGGCCGAATTGCGCGCGCTGGGCTTTGGTCTGCGGGTATGCAAGCACACCAAATCCAACGCCGTGGTTTTTGCCCACGAGGATCGCACGATGGCGGTGGGGGGCGGCGCCACCTCGCGCATCGATCCGCTGTGGGCAGCACAGGAAAAAGCCGAACGCCTGGGAATCTCGCTCAAGGGGACGGTGCTGGCTTCCGAAGCCTTTTTTCCCTTTCCCGACGGCCCCGAGCTGGCGGCGCGAGCGGGCGCGACCGCGATTATCCAGCCGGGCGGTTCTAATCGCGACGACGAGGTGATTGCCGCCGCCGATCGCCTGGGTTTGGCGATGCTCTTCACGGGCGTGCGCCATTTCCGCCATTGACATGCGAGTTCTGGTGGTGGGCAAAGGGGGCCGCGAGCATGCGCTGGTCTGGCGCCTGCATCAGAGTCCCAGTGTGCGCCAACTCTTCTGCACCGCCGGCAACCCGGCCATCGACGCCTTGGCCACGCCGGTCGCCTGCGCTCCCGCCGATATCGTGAAGCTGGCTGAATTTGCCGCCGCCCATCAGATCGATCTGACGGTCGTGGGACCCGAAGAACCGCTGGCAAGCGGGATTGGCGATGAGTTCGCGGCACGCGGCCTGACCCTGCTGGGACCTTCCAAGGCTGCCGCGCGATTGGAGGCCAGCAAGGCTTTCGCCAAGCAAATCATGGCCACGGCCGCGGTGCCGACCGCAGCCTTCGAGACCTTTGAAGATCCCGCCAAGGCGCGCCGCTTCGTGATCGCCCAAGGCGGTCCTTTGGTGGTCAAAGCCGACGGCTTGGCGGGAGGCAAAGGAGTTACAGTGTGCGAGCGCACCGAGGAGGCGCTGGCCGCTATCGACGAGTTGATGGAGCGGCGAATCTTCGGCGCCGCCGGGGCGCGGCTGCTGATCGAGGAGCGGCTGGTAGGGCAGGAGTTGTCCTGCTTTGCGCTATGCGACGGGACGCGCGCGCTGGCGCTTGGGAGTGCCCAGGATCATAAAGCATTACTTGAAAATGATCGTGGTCCCAACACCGGCGGAATGGGTGCCTATTCGCCGGTGCCGCAATTCCCGGCCTCCTTGGAAGCTCAAGTGATGCGTGAGGTATTTGAGCCGACCCTGGCGGCGATGGCGGCGCTCGGTTGCCCCTTCCGCGGTATCCTGTTTGCCGGCCTGATGGTCGTCGACGGTCGTCCCAAGGTTCTCGAATTCAACGTTCGCCTGGGCGATCCGGAGGCCGAAGTTTTGATGCTGCGATGCGAAGGCGATCTGGCGCTGGCCCTGCTAAGCGCGGCCCGTGGCCAACTCGACCCTTCCCATTGCAGCTTCAGTCCCAAAGCCGCGGTCGCGGTAGTGCTGACCGCGCCCGGTTATCCCGGCGCCTATCCCAAGGCTTTGCCGATCAGCGGATTGGAGCGAATCGAGGGACCCTCCGCGCTCAAAGTGCGCTTGGCCGCCGAGCAGATTCGAGTCAAGGTCTTTCATGCCGGCACCGTGATGGAAGATGGCCGCCTGGTCAGCGTCGGCGGCCGCGTCCTGGTGGTCAGCGCGCTGGCGCCAAAGCTGGAGCAAGCCCGCTCAGCGGCTTACGAAGCGGCCGACATGATAGACTTTCCGGGCAAGCACTTGCGCCGTGATATCGGGATCAAGGCGCTGGGCTGATGGCGACGAACGGAACAATCGATCAGCCTCACGGGGCCGGCACGCCCGAGTTCGAGGCCGCCTGCGCCGCGCTGGCGGCCGGCGAATTGGTGGTCTATCCGACCGAGACCCTCTACGCTTTGGGTGCCGACGCTCGCAATCCGCAAGCCCTCGCCGGTTTGATTGCGCTCAAAGGACGCGAGCCCGGCAAGCCAATCGCTTTGATCGCCGCCGATTTGGCGATGGTGATGGAGCTGGTGCAGAGCTTTCCCACCCCGGCGCTGCGACTGGCACAGCGCTTTTGGCCGGGGCCGCTTACCCTGGTGCTGCCAGCGCGAGCAGGGTTATCCGAGGTACTGCTCAATGATTCCGGTGGGGTGGGGGTTCGGGTTCCCGATCATTGGATCGCGTGCCAGTTGAGCGCGCGTCTTGGCTCGCCGTTGACCGCGACCAGCGCCAATCTGGCGGGCGGTGTGCCGGCGACGACCGTGAAAGCCGCGCGCGCGGCTTTGGGCGACGCCGTCGCGGCCTACCTCGAGGGTGGTGAGCTGGGTCGCCAGGCGGCATCGACGGTAGTAGATTTTCAGGGCCAGCGGCCGCGCGTGCTGCGAGCCGGGCCGATCGATGAGGCGCAACTTTACGCCGCCCTGGGCCAATGAGTCTTTCGGAGGTTCAATGACCGAGCGCAGCCATAGGATCGAGCCCTTTGCCGGCCTAGTTTACAACATCAAGAAAAGCGGCCCGCTGGAGCAGGTGGTCGCTCCGCCCTACGACCTGATCGATCGTGCGCGCCAGGAGGAGCTGTACGGGCGCAACCCCTACAACGTCATCCGGCTGGAGCTTAATCGCGAGCCGGACCGCTATGGGGCTTCGGCGGCAACGCTCAAGCAATGGTTGGCGCAAGGCGTTTTGCAGCGGCTGCCGCATTCAGCATTTTATCTTTATAGCCAGCGCTTCAACCATGAGGGTCAAAGCTTCAAGCGCCAGGGGCTGATCGTCAGACTGCGGCTGGAGGATTTCAAGCCCGGACGTATCCTGCCCCACGAACGGACCTTCTCCGCCCCCAAGGAAGATCGGTTGCGGCTGCTTCAGGCAACCCAGGTCAACACCAGTTCGATTTTCGGGCTGTATCCCGGCCGCGGCGGCGCGATCGACCAACTGTTGGACGAGGTGGCAGGGCGCGCCGCGCTGATGCAGGCGCGCGACGATATCGGCACGACGCATGAAATACGGCCGATCACCCACGCAGCGGAGATCGAGCGGTTGCAGGCGGCCTTCGACCAGCTTCCGCTGTTGATCGCCGACGGCCATCATCGTTATTCCACCGCCCTCAACTATCGCGCTCAGCGCCGGGCGGAGAGCGCCGATGCTCCCGGGCCCTACGATTACACTATGATGACCCTGGTCGCCGACGACGACCCCGGCCTGCTTATCCTGCCCACCCATCGGCTCCTGCGCTATCTGGACCCCGCGGCGGTCAATAACTTGACCGCCCACATCCGTCAGTTCTTCGCCCAGGAAGAGTGCGACGACGCCGATCGGTTGATCGAGCGGCTGCGCCAGGGAAAACAGGGGATGCTCGGCGTGGCGCTGCGCGGCGAGCCGCGGCTGCGGCTGTTGGCGCTGCGCGATCCGGCGATGCTCGATCTGGTGGCGCCCGAGATGAATCCAGAGTTGCGCAAGCTCGACGTTACCCTTTTGCACAGCTTGGTGTTCAAGCGCCTGCTCGGGATCGACGAGGCTGCGGTGCGCACCGGTTCCAATATCGAGTACACCATCGACGCGCGCGCGGCCTTGGTGGCGGTCGGCGCGGGGCAAGCCGCGGCAGCCTTTTTGCTCAATCCGCCCACTGTGGCCGATCTCAAGCGGGTGGGTGAGGCGGGTGAGACGATGCCGGAAAAATCGACCTATTTCTTTCCCAAGCTGATAACCGGCCTGGTGATGAATCCGCTCGGTGATTGAGACGCTGCGCCAGCAAATCGATGGGCACGCGCTGGTGCTGGTTCGCCATGGCGAGACCACCGGCCAATCCAGTATCCGCTATTACGGCCGCACCGATGTCGCGTTGTCCGAGTTGGGGCGCGCGCAGATGGCCGCGGTGGGGCGCAGCCTGCGCCACATCCAGTTTGCGCGAGTATTCACCACGCCGCTTAGCCGCGCCAGCGAAGGGGCTCGAATCATAGCCGAAGGACGGGCGCTGGAACCGCTGGTGCTGGCGGAGTTCGTGGAGGTCGATTTCGGCCGTTTCGAGGGACTGACCGCCGAAGAAATCAAGCGGCGGATGCCGGCGGAATTCTATCATTGGCGGCGCGATCGCCTCGATGACAACTACTGTTATCCCGGCGGCGAGAGCCGCAAGGCCTTCAATGGCCGGGTCGCCGCCGGCGTGACGCGCATGCTGGAGCTATGGAGCCAGGACGACGGTGTGGCCGGGCCGGCCCTGCTGGTGGCCCATCGCGGCGTGATTCGTGCGGCGACCAAGCTGCTGGCCGGAGTCGAACCAGTGATCGAACTGGGCTCGATTCAGGTGCTGCGCCGCGTAGGCGACGGTTGGCATCCGCTCGCGCTCGATCTGTGCGCCAGTCCACATTAGCAAAGCGCTCCCGCGGGTTTAGATTAAATTTCAACACGTGACGTGTATCCGGCGCCTGTTAACAGCCTTGCCAGAGTAAGGACAAAAGTAAGATAAATTCGGAAAGAGAAATTGCTTGCGGCTGTCTGTAGATAAGAAGGCGAACAGAATTCGGCATGACCAGACGGTTGGCGGAAAGCAGTTCAGGATTGCTGGCGGCTGCCGTGTTAGCGATCGCTTTCGGCTGTTCCTACTCGATGACCGCCGAGGATATACCGATTGCTGACGCATCGCAGGTCCGGCAAAGCCCCGCGACCGTGGAAGTATACGAAGATCCCAAGGCAGCGATAGCGCTTCATGGTCGTGTCATGCTCAATCCAGCATTGGCGCAGATGACCTCCCAGGTACTTGCGCGCCATTTCAAAGTGGTGGGTACAACCGACGACAAGCTTGGAGACGGCGACGCCGACCTGGTTGCGGTCCCCACGCTCAAGAACCCCGACAAGAAATGGCTGCACTACCAGCTCAGGGTGAATTTCGTGGATTGCCTGACGGAACAGACAATCTCGACGGTCTCGGTGGAGCGAACGTTCGAGGCTTCGAAAGCGTCCACGGCCGAGCCCACGTCGGTAGCAATGCAGGCGGTTGCGCTCTTTTTTCCACCTGTTATTGCAGTGACCCTTCCCGCGGCGAATGTACGTGAAGGCGAGTTGGCCGCCGGCGATCTCGGCGACTACACCTCGCTCTTGATGGGCGATTTGGATGTCGCGCTAGCGAAGGACCAGCGATTGCTCGCCTATCGGCCTGCGGCGAAAGCCAAGACTGCGGCGAAGAGCCAAGCCAAGACAGGTCCATGACGGGTGATCGAGGCCTGCCCGAGCGCAACTCCCCCGCGCCGAGAGCCGTTTACCTGGCGATCACGCTCTGGACGTGCATCGCCATGTTTGGATGCGGGCTGGCCGCCAATCGTGCCTTGCCGGGTACGCCGATCGTTGCGCAAATGGCGGCGCCGGCAACCACGCCGCCCGGAGAAAAGTTGGCGCGGCCCGAGCTCGATCTTGACAGCGTCGGTACGCCGCCCGATCCAGCGGCTTCGGTGCCGCTTCCGGCGGTCTTTGTCGGTTGCTGGGTAGGAACGGTCGAAACCCCCGATTCGGTCAAGCGGACCCGATTCATGGCATTTCTCGGTACATTACCCCCGACGACTTACCACATCTGCTACCGGCTAGACGCCAATACCAAGAATGGCAAGATGATTTTACGGCAGATGGCGAGTCCATACTCCAAAGGTTTCAGGATTACCCAGTTCGACAATCAGGTCGTCTGGTCAAATGGACGCGACACCGGATTCCTGCGCAACCATATTGCGACAGTCGGACCGGTGTGGTTCCCGTTCACGCACACCCGGGGAGATGTCTACGCGGATGAACTGATAACCATCAGGAATCCCAACGTTTTACGGATGCGCGGGGTCGAGGTGATTCAGGTGAGCGGCAAGGATTACATTCGCGTGGTCTTCCATACAAACTTCCATCGCGACCTTGCTACATCCCAAACGCCGTAATTTTTAGTTTCGCAAGCCGTTCCATATAGCTGCAGTTGGCTTTGGCCGGCCCTGGATAGAGCAGGGTGGTGTGCACAGGCGACAGCCGCAAGCTCAGAAGCGAGCTGACGAGGAACTTGCGCGGTGAACGCGCGGCTCCTCATCGTATTTCGTCGGCTTTAATTTCATCGTCCCAGTGGCTTTGGTTTTGTCATCCCGACCGAAGTGGAGGGATGACAGAAAAAAGGTCGAAAGGATGACAGAGGAAGGCCGGGCGGGGCGGTATGACAAAGGAAGGCCAAGGCAGGGAGGAATGACAGAGGGAGGCTGGGACGGCGAGGAATGCCTTCAGCGCGATCGGCGCATCCGCTGCGCGGAGAGCGGCTGCGCGGGCGGCCGTCAGAGCCAGGACTCTCCGATCATCCCCGGGGCCGGCGGCAGATCGAGCAGGCCCAGCGCGGTGGGGGCGACGTCGTACAGACGGCGGCCTTCAATCCGACCGCGATGGGTGGCGGGACGGGAGCCGCGTTCATTGAGGATGAAGATGCCCTCGTAGTCATGATTGGCGTCGTCGGGACCGGTGTCGTTGTCGTAGGTCAAAATCCTGTTGAGTCCCACGCTGCCCACTGACCGCCATTTCAGGTCGCCGAAATAGACCAGCAGATCGGGCGCGACGCCGCCCACCTCGCGATAGATCTCCTCCGGCTTCAAGGCGCGGGTGCCCAGCGGTTGTCCCTGGGCGTCGCAAATCGCTTCCAGCTCGCGCGCCAGCTTGCTCCGCTCCTCCTGGTAGGCGGCGGCCGGGATCACCCCTTGCGGCTCACGGCCCTGGACATTGAGAAAGATCCGCGCGTAATAGCCGCCGTCACCCCAGGCCCGAGTGTTGGCCCAATCGATTTGAGCCTGGCCTATCGGAGTGGGTTTGGTGGGCTGCTGTTTCAACCGCAGGTATCCTTTTTCGATCAACCATTCGTTGACGCACACGCCGCCGTCCATCGATTTGGCGCCGTGATCGGACACCACCATCACCGCGCAATCTGAGGGCATCAAGCCGATCAGCTCGCCGACTTGCCGATCGACGAAGCGATAATATTCGCGGATCGCCTGCTCCATCGGATGGCCGGGCTGATAGTTGCGGTTGGCCGGATCCATGAAGCGCCAGAAGGCGTGGTGGATGCGGTCAACCCCCATCTCGACCATCATGAAGAACTGCCAAGGCTGATGGCTCACCAGATGGCGGGCGACCGCGAAATGCTTGCGAGTCTTGTCGTAGATCCGGCCGAGCAGAGCCTGCTTGTCGTCGGTGCGGAAGTCCTCCACATCCAGGACGTAGCCGTCGGCGACCTGCTCCACGACCGGCTTGAGATCGGCGGGATAGGTGTATTGGCTCTTGGTCGATGGGGTCAGGAAACAGCTAACCATCGCGCCACGCACCGGCGTAACCGGATAGGTCTGGGGTACGCCGTGGACGATCACGTCGTGGCCGGCCTGCGAGAGGATCTCCCACAGCCGGGGCACGTGCACGGCCTTGGAATCGGCGATTTGATAGGCTTCGTAACTGTAATCGCGCCGATTGCGAAAGCCATAGAAGCCCAATTGACCGGCGTCGCGACTGGCGGTCATGCACGACCAGGCGGGAACGGTGATCGGCGGATCGCTGCTGCGCAGCGGCCCCCAACTGCCACCCGCCATCAAGCCCCTCAAGTTGGGCAGATCGGCGGCAAAACGATCAAAGACCAGGGCGGGAGCGGCGCAATCCAAACCGATAATAGCCAGCGATTTCATCGCTCAAGACTTTTTCAGGCCGCGCGCGGGCGCGCAAGACGCAGGCCGGGCAAGCAGGTGCCACTTGACCCGGAGCCGGGGTCGTAACACAGTGCGATAACGTCTAAAATCAGGGATTCAGTCCACGGCGAGGCAAGAGTCGGCGAGCGGCGGCATGCACAGGTTATTCATTTTCGGCATCGACGGGGGCACATTGGACGTCGTCCGACCGCTGATTGCGCGCGGCCTGCTGCCCAATTTGGCGCGCGTAATCGAGACCGGCGCCAGCGGCGAATTGGGTTCGACCTTCCCGCCGATGACCTTTCCGGCTTTTACCACCTTCATGACCGGCAAGAATCCCGGCGGTCACGGGGTCTTCGATTTCTTCGAGCGCATTCCCGGCCGCTACGGAGTACGCTTCGTCAACGCGCGCTCGCGGCGCAGTCGCACGCTGTGGCGGATGCTGAGCGAGGGCGGGCGGCGGGTGGCCGTGATCGGCTTTCCCGTGACTTATCCGCCTGAGCCGGTGAGCGGGGTCATGATCAGCGGTTTCGACGCGCCTGGAATCGGGGCGCGCGCCGACCGCACCTGCTTTTACCCGCCACAATTTTACGACGAGCTGCGGGCCAAGGTGGGCGATTACATCATCACCCCCTCGGTGGACATGCTGCGGGCGCTGGAAGCGCCCGATGAGGGGCTGGAGGCGATCGTCGCCACGATCGAGCGCAAGCTGGCCGCGGCGCTCTACACTCAGGAGCGCGAACGCTGGGATTGCTTCGCTTTCATGTTGATCGAAAGCGACTTCGCCGGCCATCGTTATTGGCGCTTTTACGATCCCGATTCACCCCATTACCGGCCTGATTACCCGCAGGCTTTGCGCGAGGGACTGCCGCGGGTTTACAGCGCGATCGATGCCGCGTTTGGTCGCCTGTGGCAGAACGATCCCGAGGCCGCAGTGTTGATTTTCTCCGATCACGGCTTCGGCGGCGCCAGCACCAAGACGGTCTTCCTCAATCGCTTTCTGCAGCAGCAGGGGCTGTTGGAATTCGTGACCGGGAGCAAAAGCTCGATGGGTGGCTGGATGCGGCTGCAGGGGCGGTTGACGATGGCCAAGCTCAAGGACATCGGGCTGCATTACACGCCGGAACGGTTGCGCACGCCGCTTCTGCGTTCGATGAAGCTGGGCAACAAGATCGAATCCAAGATTCGCTTCGGCGGCATCGATTGGCGCCACACCCTGGCCTACTCGGACGAATCGCCCTACTTCCCGGCGATTTGGATCAATTTGCAAGGGCGCGAGGAAGCCGGGGTGGTCAGTGTCGATCAGTACGACGCGATGTGCCAGCGGGTCAGCCAGGCGCTGCGCGAATGGCGCGATCCCGATAGCGGCGAGCCGCTGGTGCGCCGGGTCTATCGACGCGAGGAGATATATCACGGCGAGCAGGTGGAGCGGGCGCCCGACCTGCTGATCGATTGGAACCTGGATCACGGTTACAGCTATCTGAGCGGGCGCAGTCTGGAGGATTCCAGCGGTTTGGCGATACGTCGTTTGGCGCCCACGGAATTCGCCAGCCACGAGATGGCGACGCGCGGTGGCAGCCATCGCCCCAACGGCCTGATCATGGCCGCGGGCGGACCCTTCGCGCGCGGCGCCCGGGTGGAGGGTGCCACGCTGCGCGACCTGGCGCCGATCGTGCTCCATTGCCAAGGCTTGCCGATTCCGGCCGAGATGGAAGGGCAGGTGCCGGCGGGGCTGTTCACGCCCGAATTTCTGCGCGACCATCCCTTGCAGCATCTGGCTGCCGGGGAATACGCCGCGGCCCACCCCCTGAGCGAAGAGCCGGGCGACAATTACAGCGACGAAGAACGTGAGATTATCGAACGCCGGCTGCGGGATTTGGGCTATCTCTAAGCGCTTGCGCGCTGCGCTCGGGCCTTTTTCTCGATGACGCGATCGCGGCTTCTGACCGTGGCGCTAGCCGCGCTGCTGGCGTTTGTCTTCTTCAGCCAGGGTGCATCGGCGCCGTTCGAGAAGGACGAGGAATCGCGTCCTGCCGCGATTACCCTTGACATCATGCGCACCGGCCATTGGCTGTTGCCGCGCGACATCTATGGCGAAGCGACCCGCAAGCCGCCTCTGTACTATTGGCTGTCGGCGGCATTACTGGAGGCGCTTCATGCGCCGCTGGACGAAACCGGCGCGCGCGCCGTATCGATCGTGGCGGCCGCGGCCCTGGCCGCGATGGTGATGACGCAAGCCGAAACATACTTCGGCGCGCCCGCTGGTTGGCTGGCTTGGCTTGCGCTGCTTGCCTGCTACGGGTTCAGCGCGCATGGCGCCTACGCGCGCACCGACATGTTGTTCACGCTGCTGACGTTCGCCGCCTACTGCCTGATGCTTCCCGAAGTCGAAGCCGATGGCGGCGGTTACGGCAGAGCGCTTTTCGCCGGCATAATCCTTGGGCTGGCGGTGCTGACCAAGGGACCACTGGCGATCGTGCTGTGCGCCTTGGCGATCGCGATCGATGCGCTGTGGCAGGGCAACAATCCGTTGCGCCTGCTGGCCCGGCGCGGCCCCTGGCTGACTTTGGCCAGCGCGCTTGCGATCGCCGCACTTTGGTACGTGCCGGCCTTCTGGGAGACCAGCGGCGGCCTTTTTGCGGTGCAGATGGGACAAGAAAATCTGGGCCATTTTTTGCCCGGTAGCTTGGGCGGCACCGGCGAATCGGCTCGCCCTGTCTATTACATTCTGATCCGCTTCCTAGGCGCCTCGTTGCCTTTGTGTCTGTATTTCCCCGCGCTGGTACTGGCGGCCGGACCGGTGCGTAAAGCACCACGCCCGCTGCTTTACCATTTGAGTTTCGTTCTCGCCGTGCTGGGGCTGTTTTCCCTGGCCGCGGTCAAGCGCGACGACTACATCCTGCCCGCCTTTCCATCCCTGGCGATCGCGCTGGGCTACCTGTTGGGAAGTGAAGCTTTGCCGGTTCGCCGCGCAGTTTTGCGCTGGCGCGATTGGGGTACAACGCTGGCCGCGCTTGGGACGCTGGCGGTGGCGGGAGCGGCGATGGCGGTCGCGGGTTGGCCCTGGCTGGCGGCGACGGTGAGCGGCCGCCTGCAATCCAGCGACAGCGGATATCTCGGGATGTTTATCGCCGGTTTGCATGACGGCCGTGAAATGCTGTGCGTGGCCGCGATGGCCGCGGCGGCGACGGCGGCTTTGGTGGCGCGATTCAAAGGCGCGCCTCGAGCTGGCGCGGCGGCGCTGGCGTTGGCCAGCATGATGGGAGTCAGTTTATGGATCGGGGTATTGCGTCCAGGATTGGCTGAGCAGCGTAGTTTCAAGACTTTCACTGCCCGGATGGAGGCGATCACCGCTGGCCGGGCAGTTTATTCACAGACCGCTCCTGACTATGAGATATCGTTTTATTACGGTCGTCCGTTGCTCTCCTTAAACCAGCTTGCCGCCACCAGCGGAAGGCGCGATTCTCGCTACCTGTTGCTGTGGAGTGACACGGTGAATCGGATGGGGTCGCGCGCGCAGCATTGGCCGGTGCTGCTAAGTTCGGCGGTAACCGAGGAGCATCGCCAACTAGAGCTGTTGAAAATCGACCAAGACTCGTTTGAAAGTAGCCGCCTTGATAAATAAAGATAGCGCGAACGAGTTGTCGTTGGTAAAACGAACAGGAATTTGTTTATGACAGTCTACCGAGCGCAGCTATTGGCCTCTTTTGCGTTGCGGATGCTTATTTCGTTGGCATTGCCGGTCTGGGGGGTAGTGATGATCGGGCTGGGGGTGGTGTGGGCCTCGGGTTGGTGGGGCGGTTGCGGGGTCGCGGTGCTCGGTATCGGGCTGCTGCTGGCCGTGGGTAACCCGCTGGCCGATGGCGCCTTGCCCGAGCTCTGATGCGACCGCCGCTGGGTTGGCGAATTGCTCTGCGTGGCCGCGCCGGCCTATCCTACAAGCATGCCGATCTACGAGTACGGCTGTAGCCGATGCGGCTGGTCAGGCGCGAAGCTGGTGCGCGCCGGACGGGCATCGCTACCCGCCTGCCCTTCATGCGGCAGCCGGACCCACCGCCTTATGTCATCATTCGCGGTAGTGGAGAGCGAGAGAGCGCGGCTGGCGCGGTTCGATCCGGCTAAACCGACTGGCCCTGAATTTTACAAGGACGCACGCAATGTGGGCCTGTGGGCCAAGAAGCGGGCGCAACAGATGGGGGTGGATCTGGGTGCGGGCTTCGAGGCCAAGGTCGAGGATGCGCGCAGCGGCAAGTTGAGCAAGGATTTGTCGTGACAAGCGCCCAACCGGCGCGGGAGTTTAAGCGGTGATCGAGGAGAAAGACCGGCTAGGGAACAAGTTGCGCGATTTGGAAAAGGCGCGCGAGGATCAATGGGCGGCTCAGAGCGATCGCGAGCTGCTGGAAAAAATTCGCCAAAAGCGCCAGGAACTGCAAAAGGCCGCTTCCGAAGCTGCCTCTCAAGGCATGGCGATTTGTCCCCATTGTCACCAGGTCTTGACCCCGCTCGAACGTGCCGGCTTTCGGATGCTGGCCTGCCCTCAGAACGAAGGCGCTTGGCTGGACCAAAAGGTGTTGGAGCGCCTACTTCCCAAGTAAAGTCGCCGCTGCACCCTCGTTCTGGAAGAAGCCGTGAACCAAATCGAAAGCGGAAGATTGAATCAGCGGTCGTGGTCCAGATGAAAGGGCGCTTGGAACTGTTGTAGTGGTCACGTAATGGTCGATTTTGCACACCAGTTCGCGCACTCTCTTGAACGAGCCGCGCCGGATAGCCCGCTGGGTGGTCGGTGCGAACCAGCGCTCGACCTGGTTGAGCGAGATGGCGTAGGTCGGCGTGTAGTGCATTTGGAAGTGCGGATGGCGCGCCCGCTACGCCTTGACCCGCGGATGCTTTGGGTGGCGTAGTTGTCGGCGATCAGATGGACCACAAGTCCGGGCGGAACGTTGCGGTCGAGGTGATTAAGAAAGGCGCGAAATTCCAGATGCCGATGGAGCGGCTTGCACTGAGTGATGACCGAGCCGTCGAGAGCGTCGAGCGCCGCGAACAGCGTGGTCGTGCCGTGCCGGTAGTAATCGTGGGTCACGCCCTCGACGTAACCCAGCCCCATTGGCAGCACCGGCTGAGTCCGCTCCAGAGCCTGAATCTGCTCTTCTCACCTACGCACAGCACCAAGGCCTTGTCGGGCGAGTTGAGGTAAAGCCCCACCACGTCGCGCACCTCTTCCACGAAGAACGGGTCGGTGGAGAGCTTGAAGTTCTTGATGAGGTTGCAGGCCGAGCAGGGCAAAGTAGCGGGCCACCATGCTCTTGGAAATATCGCTTTCGTCGGCGGCCAGGCGCACGTTCCAGTGGGTCGTGTTTTTGGGTTGGCTGCGTAGCACCCGATTGATCAATGCCGCGGCCTGCTCGTCGCCGTAGGTGCGGGGGCGTCCGGGGCGCAGTTCGTCGCGCAGACCGGCGAACCGATACACCACGGCTTGCCAAGCTGTCCGAGATCCTCCGACTGCGCTCGTCCGCTCGCTTCGCCCAGGATGGCATGCTGACGCTGGCCAGTTCAGATACTTACGAAACGCGACACTATTGAGGTCTGCATATTATAGTGACAGTTGCTCCTGATGCCAGAAAGAGCGGGCCAGTGGCGGACGCCGACGCATCCGGCGCAACGCGCGACGCGCCTGATAGCTCAGCTCGCCGAAGTCGCGAGGACAGAAATTGGGCACTTCGTGATACTTGCAGTAACCCCAGATGTATTCGACCGGATTGAGTTGCGGAGCGTATGCGGGCAGCTGCTCGATCGCGAGGCGTCCATGTTGCGCGGCGATGAACTCCTTGACCACCCGCCCGCGATGCACTGGCAACCCACCCCACGCCACCAAGAGCATGCCCGGCAGGTGGCGCAGCAGATGGCCGAGGAAGTCCACCACCTCCTCGGCGTGGATGGTCTTGGGGTAGAGCCGGCCGGAAATGGAAGCTCCACCAAGTGATCCCGGGCGCCGCCGACAGAGCCAATAATGTCAGGAAGTCTCGTCCCTGCCCATGGCGAACCCCAAGGAACCACCTAACAAGCTACCTGCTATAAACCCGTCGTAAAGCCAGTCCCGCCCAAAAATCTTTGGACCCTCGACGAATGTTATTATAAGCATTGCGCTGATGACGAGTGCTGAAAACCATCCGCGCAATAGAATAACCGCAAGGTCGCTGATACCAACGGTTGCGGCGGCGAAGACGAGTTTGGGCAAAATCGGCAACTTTCCGCTCCACTTGGAGAATATTCTGAGTCTCGCAAGAAAACCGCAAGCGGGTCAAACCTGGAAGAACTTTGCTGAATGTCTCCCGAGCGTGAGCAAGCGGTAGATTCGAGCACGGGCACTTTGCCGCCATACTTCGTGGCGGTGCGCCGAATAAGCGAATTACCAACAATCGCGGTACTTGACCACTGCCGCCTGATCGCCAAAGACGGAAGGCGTGCCGAAAGCTGCAGAGCTATAATGAATCGCCCGCCGACGTTTCACGAGGTCAAGGAGAAAGGGGCGGCGGAATATGACGAGAGCAAGTGAAACCAAGCCTGCCCAGGGCGTGACGGTCAATCGGGCCATCGCGCGACTGACGGCCGAGGCGTATGCCCTACGGAAAGACATGGCCGCGCTAAAGGCATTGGCAAAAGCGGGTGGCAGAGTCGGTTGTTTGTTTATGCAAGTAACGTCGTCCGCGCTGCAGTCAGACCTTTTGGCGAGACTGATTCGGGTGCTTGAGCAGGGCAAGAAGGTCAAGTCGTTTTGGTTCTTGTGCCGTTGCGGAGTTTTAAGGGTGGACGGCGACGCGATCGCCTTCCTGACTGGCCTTACCGGCCGTTTAACAGGTATCCGCAACAAAGTATTCATGCATATCGACAAAGACGGGCTTGACGACCCACAAAAGTTCTACAGGGAGGCCAACATTTGCTGGCCTGAGGTCGAAATGGCGGTCGCCAAGGTTAGTAGCCTCGCTGCTAGACTGTATGAAGAGCGCCTTGGGAGGCCTGCCGAAAACGTTTCGATAGCGGACTTGGAAGGTATCTTCGATCGAGACCTAAATCGCTTCGGTGGTTGGGCAACGGCGGATGCGACGGGCACCAAACCGTGAAAAAAGCCGCGCAGATCCAGCGTTGCGAAAGGTGTCACTAATCCCCGGGTCATGGGTTCAAATCCCGCATGGGGCGCCACGATCCGGCAAAGCGCTTTGCGCAGCGGGTAGTAGCTCGCGAAGATGACGTGCTCCAAGGCGGTCAGACCGGCAGCTTGGCGGCGCGGCGCGCGATATGCCGGGTAGGTAAGCAGACGGCAGCGAACTATCGTGGACATTGCGGTCCAGGCGTCCTGGGACGGCGAAGCAGCGGTTTGAGTGGCATAAAGCGACCAAGTGCCGGGGCTGGTGGCAGAAGCCGCCACGCCGCGCGGGCTAGAAGCCAAGCTTAGGGTGTTGGTTCCCGAATTGCTCGAATTCAACGCGCCTTCGTCGGCCAGGGAGCCTCGATCAGTCGTGGCGCGCTTGAAGTCACTCGAAGCTTGCGGCAGTACCTACTAATGTCGGCCTCAAATTAGCTTGTTCATTGCGTCTTATCTCATCATTACCAGGTAGGCGGCCAGCGCCAGTCCAAAAGCCGCAAGGATCAGCGCGACGGCGATCCCGGCGGCTGAAGGCCGGCCAACCTGGTCGCCACGGTTCAGGCGGCCAATCAAGCTGACGTGATGGATCGATGCGGCCAGATTGACCAAGACCCCGACCAGGAGGAGCGCGGTTCCAGCCCACAGTGAGACGCCAGTGGATTCAAGCGGATGGGCGTGAGTGGTCATCGAGATCTCGCGCAGAAACAGGCCGAAGCGGGCGACCACGAAACCGAATCCCATCAGCGCCAGGCCGGTTCGGATCCAGGCAAGAAAGGTCCGCTCCGCGGCCAAATAGTCACTGGGAGAGCTGCGTGCGCCTTCCCCCATCGCGGCACCTCTTTTTTCCTGCCGGAAAGCGCTTGTTCGCTTTCTTCTCCGAGCAGTCTATTGCCATGCGCTGCCGTCTCTCCACCGTTATTTCGTAGCTTACGGGCTGCCCTCCCTCCTTCGCCTTCCCGATCTCAAAAAAATGGGGGAGGCGAAGGCGGGAGGGCAGTTCCGCATTTGAAGCTCACTCCCGGCCAGCCATACCTGGCATGTGGCGCAGCTCTCTGCGCCGCGGCGAGCAGGGCTCACGTCACAGGCGGAGAAATTCGCGCGCGTTGTGGTGCAGAATCTTCTCCTTCTGCTTGGCGCTGATGTCGCCGCGCGCGCGCAGTTTATGCACGGTGCCCGGGAATTCCGAATCGAAATGCGGGAAGTCGGTCGCCAGCAGGACTCGATCCTCGCTGAATTCCGCCAGGGCGTGCCCCAGCAATACTTCGTCCACTTCGCAGGTAACGTAACAGTTGCGCCTGATGTATTCCGAAGGCGGTCTACTGATATTGGGCGCAAAGCCGCTTTTGACCCGGGTGTAGTCGTCATCCATCCGATGCATCCAATAGAGGATCCATTCGGCGCTGCATTCGAAAAAGGCCACCCGCAGGCCAGGGTGACGCTCGAAGACGCCACCGGTCACAAGCGCCACCAGTCCGGCGGTGCAATTGAGCGGACGCCCCAGTACGTGCATCGGGAAAAAACTGTTGAAGCGATTGGTCAGTTCGCCCTGAGTTTGCGGATGCAGCATCAGGGGCACCTCAAGCCGCTCCGCTTCGGCGTATAGCGGCTCGAAGACCGGGTCGTCGATGGTGTGTGTGAAAGTATAGGGTGTGAGATGAACCGCCTTGAACTTGAGCTCCTGGACGCATCGGCGCAGCTCGTCCACCAGTGCGGCTGGATGGCCCCAGGGAAGGATGCCGATGGGCCACAGCCGATCCTCGCGGCCTTTCACCAGCCGCTTGACCCAATCGTTGTAGGCTCGGCACAAGGCCGCGCCCAGTTCGCCTTCGGTATAGGTGGGGATACTCAGGACCGTGGGGAACAGAAACTGAAAATCGATCCCCTCCTTGTCATTTTCGGCCATCCGCAGCGCCATGTCATAGCCGCAGGTCTGCAGCCGGGCCAACTCGCCGCCGTTCCAGCGGGCGGAGGGATCGTACATCATGTTGTGATTGAAATGCTGGTCGGCGGATTGGGGCCACGGGTTGAGCTTATGCCGGAATCCGGTGCGGACGTCGCGGCCGTCACCGATGCGCACCGGAGTATACTGCGCGAATTTGCCCTCCAACTTGTAGACTTCATCCATGAAGTAGTGCTCGCGAAGATGGGAGTCCATGTCAAAGATTTGCATTGTGCAGTCCTCTCCTCCGACGGGGTGATTGTCTAAATCCTGCTACAACCTGTCGCGCACCGGTTTGCGCAAGGCTCCTTCCACTGCGCGATCGGAATCCGCGGGTGCGAAATGAGCGATGGGGGCGCTGGCGCGGCAGCCGAAAACTACCAGCGAGCCCGCGGCAAGGGTTATCGCGCAAAAATTGAAGGGAACGACGTAGCTGTGTGTGCGATCGAAAATGAAGCCGACCGCGATTGGTCCGGCCGCGGCACCAATCGAACCGAAGACACCGACGACGCCCGACATCGCGCCGAAGCTGCGCAATCCCAGGGATTCAGCCACCAGTGCGGGAATCAACGGCAGATTGACCGTATGGACGAGCCCCCACACCAGGGTGAAGGCCCATAGCAGCAGCGGATCGCCCGACCACATCAGCATCAGGATGCTGGTGGCGTGAATCAGCAAGGCAAAACTCAAAGCGCGTCGGGCCGAGATCCTATCGGCCAGCGTGCCGAAAAACAGCTTGCCGACCACCGCGACACCCGCCGCGATTCCCAAGGTAAAGGCCGCGCGTTGCGCGCTATATCCCAGTTGGATCTGGTAAGCGACCAGATGGAGGAAGACCCCGGTGAAGCCGAAGTAGATGAGGAAGTTGGCGGCCGAGAGAATCCACAGTATGGGCCGGCGTAAGACCAGGAGCAGTTCGCTGCCCGGTTTCGCATCGAGTGGCTCTATCGCGGCTGGCGCAGACTGCTGCGCGGGCCTGCTGCTGACCACGAACAGAATTGGCAGCGCGATTATCAGCATCGGCGTGGCCAGGCTGATGAAGCCGATGCGCCAACCCAGCCGTCCAATCAGGTAGGCGGCGAGGGGGTTGTAGATAGCGGCCCCCAATGCGCTTCCGGCCATGGTGATTCCCAGGGCCAGGCCGCGGTTGGAGTCAAACCAATTGGCCGCGACGTAAGCGCAGGCCAGCGGCCCGGCGCCAACCATTCCGACGCCGCATAACAGATGGCTCAGGGCCAGGGCGGAAAAGGAATGGGCACGGCTGGCGATCAGGAGCGCGGCACCGGCCGTGGCCGCGCCCAGCGCCATCACCAGGCGAGCGTTGACGGCATCCAGGACCGAGCCGATCAAGGGGATGCATAGTATTTGGGCGATGGTGCCTGGGAGCGTGAGGAGAGCGGTTTTGCCTCGGCTCCAGCCAAAGAATCGAAAGATCGCGACGTAAAATACCGCACCGGTTGCGACGTTGCCGGCGGAGTAAACGAATGCCATGCTGGCGAACAGGCAGGTCAGCACCGCCCATCGGCGGAGCTGCTCGCCGCTGCGGTCGCTTGCGGCCCCAACCGCGTTGGACGCGGTCCGCATAATCGACCTCCCGGGGCCCTGCATCAGTTGGAGGCGCGATGCGGGGTCCGAAACCGTCCGGTTCGGTGTAGCCAGAGGCTCTGTACAGCAGATCCCGCGCGAAAAGCAAACCGGCCCGCGGCCGAGCGAGATCGGGCGAGCAAGCGAAAACGTGCGCCGGCATCAGGTTTCCCGGCCGGGCAGCGCGGCGCGAAAGGCGACCCGCGGGCGCATCGCCATGAATCGCCGTTCGACCAGCTCGAAGTGCAGCCAAGCCAGCACGAAAGCCAGGAGCGCGATGGCGGTTATGGCGATGGCGAATTTCAGGGTGGAGTCGTTGGCCAGCAGGCTGGAGGCGTCGCTGAGGGTATTGCAGACCGGGACCAAGGTGGCCTCGCTTACCGGCAACGCCGAGCCCAGAAGGCCGGGGTCGGACATGCGCGAGGCGATATGGGACCATACCCCCGGGGTCAGCAGATGGAACACGCCCCATGCGATCGCGAGATGGAACAGATACATCCCGTACGAGGTTTTGCCCAAGGTCACCAACGAGGGGCGCGAGAGGGTGCGGGCCAGCAGCGAGTCGGGCCGGGTAAACAGCGCGACGATCATCCCAGCCACCGCCAGGGCGCTGATCGTATAGCCGAGGGTGGCGCTTCGCAGCGAGGCGCTGGAGCTGCTCCCGCCCGTGCACCAAGCCACGCAGGCAAGGGCCAGCGCGGCCGCGGCGTAGGGAAATAGCCGCCAGCGGCCCAATCTTTTCCACAGCCCGCGGGTGGTGTGGTGGCGTAAGGAGAGCGCCGCCAGACATCCGGCCATGATCACGTCGATACGAGTATCGGTGGAAAAATAAATCCGAATCTGAGAGGCAGGGGAGGGAGCGGCCAGATGGCCCCAATTGAGCCAGAGATAAAGTCCGCTGCGATAAAGGGCCAGCACCACGATTGCCCCGGCACAGAAGTAAAAAGCGCGATCGCTGCCCAGCCGGCGAAACAGCCAGGGCCAGAGCAGATAGAATTGCTCTTCCACGCATAATGACCAGACAACGACGATCAAATCGACATGCGGCCCTTTCAGTGCCAATTCGTAGTTGTAGGTATAGGTCAGCAACGCGGGGGCGACCAATGGGATCTTGCGTAAAGCCTCTGGGTGGAGGATAGCCGCGCCCACCACAATCATCAGCAGGGTAGAAATGTAAGCCGGCCCCAGGCGCAGGAAGCGGCGGGAATAGAAGCGCGAGAGCGATAGCGTCCCCGTGGTTTCCATCTCCTCGATCAGCAGCCAGGTGATTAAAAAGCCGCTCAGGACGAAGAAGAGATCGACGCCGTACCATCCGCGCATCAGTTCATTGCGCAAGCCGTGCGCGGGCAAACTCGCCACCGCGACGTGCAAGCCGATTACCGGCAAAATCGCGAGCGCGCGCAATCCGTCGAAAGCAGGTACGTAATGATGGCGAATGCCATTCATGCGGTTACCTCCTAAGCGCAGGCCCGAAGGTCTCGTGGTTTACATCGGTTTAACTCGTCGATCTGTTCGCGGTCCCACTATCCGAGCCGGGCGCGGGCTTGGCGTTCCACGGCGGCGCGCAATCGGGCCAATCGGTGGAAGTTGGCGGTGGCAGAGTCAGACTCGCGGCGTCGGGCAGTGTTACTTCGGGAACGAAATCGACCGGCAGTTCCAGCACTCCGACCAGCGCGCTGGTGGTAGTTCGCAGCAACTGCGGAGAAACACTCAAGGCATCGGGCGGTCCGCTCACCTTGAGATGGGCGGCGAAGACTCGGTCGTAGCTAGTGGCCAGCCGGGGTCCAAGCAAGGGCAATTGTTCCAGAACCCAGTGCGCGGTAGTGAAGGGTAGCACCGCCAGATGCAAATCGAGCACATTGTCAGGCAGCTTGACGCTGCCGTGGCCGGCCAGTCGTATAACCGAGCCTGCGAGCTGGACATGTTCAACCGTCAAAACGTCAGGGGAGAAGGCCAGCCGCGCGGTAATCTTGCGAAAGGGCAGGCCGCTACGCTCCAGATCGGGCGGTCGGAACTTGAGCCAATTCTCCAGGCTCATAACCTCCATCACGCGTGCCAGTAGATCAGCCTTGCCCAGCGTGCCGTTGCTGATCGCAATCGTAGCGCCGCCGCAGGATAGTCGCGGTTGTCCATTGGCCAGCAGCAGGCCGGCATTGACGCGGGCGCTAAGTTGGCCTGAAACCGGCGACCGCCCGTTTGCGGTATCGCCCACGAGTGGGAAAAGTTGACGGGCTTCGATGCGATGGACCCCGCCGATCAGGTGCAGGAAGTGCGCCTGGCTCTGCCAGGTGCCGGCTACCAGAAAAGAGCCGTCCAGCGTGCTGCCAGTAAGTTTGCGCACCCGCCAGACGTCGCCCTGGTTGCCTAGCTCGCCGGTTACATTCCTGAGCTTGGTGCCGTGTAGCAAGACCGTTTGCAAATCGACCTGCGCCGACAAACTGATCGGTTTGGCGGACGAGCTGGAACCATGAGCGCTCTTCCTGATGCCAGCAACATCGATTGCATTGAGATCCAGCCGCTCGCCCCGCAGCGCCAGTCGAATCGCCGGATGGGCAAAATTACTCAGGTCTGCGCGTAAATTGAAGGCGCCGCGGCCCATCGTTATCCCATCCAGGATGGCATTGGCGCGATTGTCCTGAAGAATAATTCGGGTCTGGCGCACCATTACGGGGCCGTTGCTGAAGGGCGAGGCCACGTTCAGGGCCGTGGCGTCCATCGAACCTTCAACCAGCGGATGCCCGCTGGGGTGCCAGCGCAGGGTCAATTGCCCGCGAGCCTGCCCCGTCACCCGAAACCCTTGCGGCATCCCGGCCTGGACCATCACCGCAGACCATCGTTGCAAATCAACATGGCTCAGGCCGATCCGAGCCCGCAGCCGACGGTCTGGCAGCGCAAGCGTGGAATCGAGCGCCAGCGTGCCGCCATCGGAGAACAACACCCGCGCCCGAGCTCGAAGTTTGCGATTGGAAAGATGGGCCCGGCCATGAAAGAAGACCGTGCGAGGAAGCGCACGATTTTGAAGCCGAAGCAGCCCTTCGCTGAGCTGCAAATCGACCGCCCGCGGTTGCGGCTGGCGATTGCGCATCGCCACTTTGCCGCTCGCTCGCGCCCTGGCGTAGAGCAGAGCGCCGGAGGCCAGCAGATGGCGCGCGCTGGGCGGCAAATGGCTCAAGTCCAGTTGAGCAACCTGCAAGGTCAACGGAAAGGCTGCCTGGTACTCGAGGCGGGAAGGAATACCATCCGCGCCCACCGAGGCTGCGATACGCAGTAGTCCGTTGGCGATTTGCAGCGCCCCAATTTGAGCCGACACATCCTTGGAGGCCAAGACGCCGCGACCGAGCGTAAAATCGACCTCGTGCTCGACCTGTAGCATGCGGAGGCCGGGCGGTGCCGTAGCCAGATTCAGGTTGGCCGAGGCAAGGGCGATACTGAGTTGGGTTTGCTCGAGCAGCATCCGGAGCGCCTGACGATTCCTGCACGTTGCATCGGAACATTGCGCGAGCGCATCGCGCCATGAACCGACCGAGGTAGCCAAGCGAACGGAGTTGAAGGAAACCGTCCCAGTGGCGGGTCCATTAGTGCTACCCATCGCTTCAAACAGCGCCGCCAACCGCAATCCCAGCGCTCCCACGCTCGCGCTCAATTGCGGGTTTGGTGAAAATGGCGAGCCCAGGGTAAGGCTCACGGGAAAGCTGCGAGTCATTGCAAAATCGGCGCTGGTCGAGATCTTCCCGCCGATTTCCATCAGTTGCTGGGAAAGCAAAAAGGAGCCGTCAAACCCGGCCTGTCCCACAGTCGGGAGCTGATTTGCTTGGATAACCGCCGTGCCGTGAAGAATACCGGCGGCGTTCAAGGCGAGATTCAGCGTGGCCTGAGTCGCGATCGTGTGCGCCGTCGTAGTCATCCTCAGCGCGGCGCGCACCGGCATGCGTGAATTGCGCGAAGTGGCGATCCAAATTCGTCCCGACAAGCCCAGTTCGCCCTGGCTGGCAGCGCGCCACGAAAGGCGCGAGATCCAGGCTCGCACCATCCCGGTCGAGGTTCCGATACGCCCATCGACTTCGACCTGCGAAGCTTGCGCCGGCTGCCCCGACGCGTCGGCAAAAGCTATCTGCCCATCGCTGATCACGACGCTGCGCGCCAGCCCGCCGATGATGCGAGCAAAAGCGACAGGCTGGGTGGTCGTCTTGGACCAGGAGAATTTCGACCGGCTCGGCGCTAGTCTCGCGCGCGGCTGGACCAGAACGACATCATCAAGGGGGAGTGGATGAAGGCCGAACAAGGCGCCGTAGCCTACGGTTGCGCTGACCTGGCGCGAGTCGGCCACGTCGCCTCGACACTCTACGCTTAGGTTGCTGGCCGCCAGTTCGATTCCGCTCGCGGCGAAATGCAGCGCCAGGCGGCGCGCCCCGATCCGGCAGCCGGTTTGTGCCGAAGCCAGCGAAAGCAAATCCCGGGTCAGGGTTTTGGAATGAACTAACGCCACGACGGCGATTACGATCAAGACGATCGCCGCGCCTGCGAAGCCAACGATGGCGGCCAGCGCCAGTTTTGCGCGATGTTCCATGCAGTAGCGAGTAACGGCTGATGCTCCGCGTCAATCAGCGAGCGAATCAATAGTTGCCAACCCACGCGTAACCTGGCCGCGCGGCCATCGAGGCGCTGGGCAGATTAGACGCGACAGGCAGAGCGGGAGTTGGCGATCGGGCTACCGGCCTCCGCCAGAATCGCGAGGTCGGCAGGGAGCGAGCTAGCGCGGAGGATCGTAGCCGTGGCGGTAACGAAGCGCGGCGAACCTCGGATGCAACATCGCGGACGCGGTCCGGCCATCGCGATCGCGAGCCGGGCGGGAGGCGCGTGATTGGGCTGCGCGCGTGCCGCTCATTCGCGCTCCCCAGGCAGAGCTGAAGCGCGCAGCGCGAGGCTGGGCCGGCGGACGGAAACCTTATCCAAGGAGGCACCCGCGGCGGCGGCCTCGATCTGATCGGAGCCGAGCAGCCGATGGTAAAGCTCTTCGTAGCCGGCCGCCATCGCCGCCACGGTGAAGCGGTTCTCGAACTCCTGCCGACAGGTCTGGCGCGAGATGCGATCGATTTTGTGCGCGGCGGCCACCATCTCTTCCATGCTATCGGCCACATAGCCGGTGAACCCGTCGCGGATTATTTCGGGCACCGAGCCACAGGGTCTGGCAATCACCGGTGTGCCGCAGGCCAGGGCCTCGATCATCACCAGGCCAAAGGGCTCAGGCCAGTCGATCGGAAAGAGCAGGCCGAGCGCGTTGCCCAGAAAGCGGCTTTTTTCTTCTTCGTTGACTTCGCCGATAAATTCGACGCCTGGCCCCTCCAGCATCGGTTTGATCCTGGTCTCGAAATATTCGCGGTCGGCGGGATCGACCTTGGCCGCGATCTTGAGCGGCAGGCCGGCGCGACGTGCCACTTCGATTGCCCAATCGGGCCGTTTCTCGGGAGCGATTCGTCCCAGGAAGGCCAGGTATTTTCCCGGCTCGGGGTTGAACTTGAGTACCCCGTCGGGCAAGCCATGATAAACCGTACCCAGCCAGTTGACGAACGGCAGATAGGAGCGCTGGTCGTTGCTGATCGAGACCAGGGGCAAGTCGCGGTAGGCCCGATAAATCGGATGCAGATGGGGCAGGTCGAGCCGCCCATGCATCGTAGAGACGGTGGGCGTGCTCACCAGGCGGGCGAAAGGAAAGCTCCAGTAGTCGACGTGGGCGTGGATAATGTCGAATTCGTGCGCGCGTTCATAAGCCGCGCCCAGGTTGAGCAAAGTGTAGCTGTCGCCATACTTGCTCAGCCCGGCCAGGCGCAGCGATTCGGGCCAGCCCGCGGTCAGCGGCGCATTCACGGTCGAATCTCCCGAGGCAAACAGATGGACTCGATGGCCGCGTCGAATCAGCTCTTCGGTCAGGTAGGCCACCACCCGCTCGGTACCGCCATATAGCTTGGGCGGAACGCTCTCGTACAGGTGGACGATCTGGGCAATCCGCAGACTGGCGCCGCGGGCGACCCGGTTGCGTTTGCCATGCACTCCATTGCGCGTGATCATTTCCATGAAGATACTGCCTACAATCCGACGATGCTTTAGACTTCGGCGCTGCGACGAGTGTCGAGCAGACGCGGGCTGGTTGGTTCGGCCGCGGCTTGCAGCGCGCCCAGACCACGGACCTGCTCGTGGTACAGTTGCGCGTACAGGCCATCGCGTCCAAGCAATTCCTCATGGCTGCCGACTTCCATCACCTGGCCCTGGTCTAGCACCACGACCAGATCCGCTTCCAACGCGCTGCGCAGCCGATGAGCAATCAGAAAGCTGGTGCGTCCCGCCATCAAGCGATGCATCGCCTCGTGGATCAGGTTTTCGGATTCGGAATCAACCGCCGAAGTAGCTTCGTCCAGGATCAGGATGCGCGGATCCTTGAGGAAGGCTCGGGCCAGGGCCAAGCGCTGGCGCTGTCCGCCCGAGAGCTTGATGCCATATTCGCCAATCACGGTGTCCAGGCCTCGCGGAAAGCTTTCCACCAGTCCCTTGAGATTGGCTTGCTCCAGCGCGTGCCACAGCGCGCTGTCATCGGCATTAGGCCGGCCGTAGTGCAGATTATGGCGGACCGTGCCGCAGAACAGATTGGTATCCTGGGTAACGATTCCGATACTCTCGCGCAGCGACTTCAGGGTGACGTGACGCACGTCTTTGCCGTCGATCAGGACGCGGCCCGAGCTGGGGTCATAGAAGCGGGGCAGGAGTGCCGCCATGGTGGTTTTGCCCGCGCCCGAGCGCCCCACCAATGCGACCGTACTGCCGCCGGGCACGCGCAAGCTCACGTCGCGCAAGGCCATCCGGCCGTCGCCGTCGTGCGGACGATAGGCGAAGTTGACGCGATCGAACTCCACCGCGCCGCGGGTGACCTTCAGCGGCCGGCTCAAGGCATGGTCGGCGATTTCGACCTTCGCGTCGAGAAAGGCGAAGATGCGCTCGACCGCCGATTGGGCGCTGGAGATGACACTGGAGAGCTGGGTGAAATGCTCCAAGGGTTGGTAGATGTAGCCCAGGTAGCCGATAAAGGCGACCAGCGTACCGACCGTCATGCTGTGGCCCAAAATCATCACGGCCGCCGCCCAGACCACGATCGAGGGCGCCACCCGGGTGATCAATTCGGTCAGCATCTGCTGGCCTGAAATCAGGCGGACCTTGTCCAGGTTATAGCGGCGAAGCAGGGCCGCGTGTTCGCAAAATCCGATGATTTCCTGCTCCTCGCGGCCGAAGGCTTTGACCGTCACGGCGCCCACGATCCGTTCGTGCAGGCTGGCCGACAGCCGCTCGACGCTCTCCTGAGTGGCGCGACTGGCCTTGCGGATGCGAGGCGAGAAGTAGGAGATCATCACCACGTACAGGGGGCCCGCGGCCAGCGCGATCAGCGCCAGGCGCGGGTCGAGCAGAAACAAAAACCAGCCAACCAGCAGCAGCGCGGCGGCATCCATCCAGACATCGGTCAAGGCCGAGCTAACGAATTGCTGGGCAACCTCGACGTCGTTGACCAGGCGCGACGCGACCGCGCCCGCCGGATTTTTGTCGAAAAACGAATTGGGAAGTCGCTGCAGATGGGAGAAGAGGGCGCAACGCAAATCGAAAATCAGTCCGTTACCGGCAATTCCCGCCCAGTAGTTACGAAAATAGCTGGCCACGGACTGGACCAGGTAAAGCGCCATCATTACCAGCGTCAGCGCGATCAGCTTGCCCTGCGCGCTGGTACCCAGGCCGACCGCGCCCCCGACGGTTGCGCACAGGTGGTCGATCACGCGGTCGATCCGGCCCTGGGTGGCCTGCGGGACCAATAAGACGTCGAGCACGTACTTGAAGCTGAGCGGAAAGGCAAAAGGCAGGGCGAACTTGCCGATCCCCATCAACGCCGCGCCGATGGTATAGTTCAAATGCTGGCGGACAAAAGCCAAAAACCGGACCATGGGCATCGTTCGTAGCCGCCCACGCTCGCCAAACAACCCGAGTTTTCGACTTTCGCTATCGCTGGAAGCCCAAATTTTGTACATAAACCAACCCAAGAAACTGCGGTCTCTCCCTGACTCTCCGCAAGGGACGTGCCTATCCGTCGCGCCCCTCCAAAACTTCTGAGGCTTCGTTTTTGTCAGTAATTTTGGGGATTTTCCCGGGATCTCGATTTGACTGCTGGACCGCGAACGGAACCGGTGCACCAAATCGAATTTGAGATAACCCAAATCCGACCGGCTACTCGTACCGGTTGCCGGGTTTGAGGCCAGCAATTCGAAAGACTAGCAGCCGACTAGGTGTAAAACGCTGTTCTTGGATTGCCTAACCGGGGACGGAAACCCGGCAATCGCGGCATACTTGCGGCAGGTCGATCCCGCTCCAGCGCGCCCGATGCAGCGCGCGGTAGGCCGCGCTGTTCCACACCTGAGCGATGGAAGAGCGCGCGACATTACCCGGCGTTACCGTATGCGAGGTATCGCAGCAACAAAGCACGGTTTCGCCGCTCCAGGTGATATACATTCGCCAGAATGGAACTGCGCAAAAGCGCGAGGGAACGTAGCGCGACGATAAACCGTTAGCCTCGATTTTGGGGTCGGCCTGATTGGCCATCCGGACCTGCTCGAATCTGATCCCGCGGGCGCGCCAGAACGCGCGCTGGCGATAGATCGAATCGGCGGTACGGTCGGTCACGGTCGCGGTCACGCGCAAGTCCAACCGCGCCCCCATCGTGCGGCGCAGCTCATTAAGCTTCTCGACATTGGCAATTACTTTATCAAGCTTAAGTCCGCCCATGTGCCGCGAATATATCTCCGGGTCAAGGCTGGGGATGCTGACCGTGATCTGATCGAGGCCCGCTTCAAGCAGGGCTCGGGCGCGTTCTTCCCCGAGCAGGGTTCCATTGGTGTTGATCTTGGTTTTGGGTAGTCGGCCACGGCGCCGGCTGGTCACCGCGCGAATGATCTGCGGCAGCCTGGGATCGAGCAAGGGTTCGTTGAGGTAGTAGAAGTGAATCCACCAGGTATGGTGGGCCAGGATTTCGTCGATCAGCCGCGGCCACAGATCGTCGGCCATCAGCCCTTGCGGCTGGATCTTGGAAACTGTCGGATAAGGGCAGAATCCGCACTGTGCGTTGCATCGGCTGGAAGTCTCGATTTGGATATTCAAGGGAAAGCGAGGCCGCAGAAGCCCGAAAAGGAAATACTTGGCCAGTTCCTCCAAGGGGTTCTGAACCGCGTCGGGCGAGAGCAGTCGCCGGCCCCTAATCAGGTCGAGCCCAGCCTTGATACTTCGCCTGAACCGCGTCCCCGCGCGCGGCTTTGGCTGCTGACTGTTCCGAGTAGGGCTGCCGATATCGCCGATCCTGTGAGCGCTGGTGGAAGACACGACCTAAATTTCCATCAGTGCGGGAAAATTCACAAGCGAATGCGACCTGCTCGCTCAACGAGAACTCGGGGTCGCGCGGTAATGAACGGGAGGAAGGTTCAGACTGGTTTGCGGGAGGAGACGATCGCGCCGGAGCGTGCCAACTCGTCGATCTCGGCCTGCGAAAAGCCGATCTCGCCCAGGATTTCCTGGGTGTGCTGGCCGATTTCAGGCGGGTCGCGGCGTAGACCCAGGCGTTGGCCGTCATACTCCAGCGGCAGCGCGGGCAGTCGCGCTTGGATGGCGTTGGGCAGGCGGGTAGCGAGCAGACCGCCGCTGGCGTTAAGATGCGGATCTTTCGGCAAATCCTCGGGGCGAGCCACGGGAGCAAAAGAAATCCGGCTGCGGTCGCTCAGCGCCGTGGCCTCCGCCAGGGTCAGCGCAGCAAAGAGTTCGCGCAGGATCGGCATCAGTCGCGCGCGGGCCTGGACGCGCAGGTTGTTAGTCGCCAGTTGCGGATCGATGCCTAACTCCGGTCGCCCGGCCGCTTCGCAGAAGCGACCCCACTGGCTGTCGGTGGTGATACCAATGAAGATCTGATGGCCGTCCTTGAGCGTGAAGACGTCGTAGACCGCCCAGGCCGACACGCGTTCGGGCATCGGCGGAATCGCTCCGGGGACTTGCGCGGCGTAGCTCAGATGCTGGCCCATCAGGAAGACGGCGCTTTCGAACAGGGCGCTGGTCAGATGGCGGCCGCGGCCATCGCGTTCGCGCTCGCGCAAAGCCACCAGGATGGCGATTACCGCGAACAGTCCGCCGGTAATATCGACCACCGAGCTGCCGGCGCGCAGGGGACGGCCGCTGGGGCCAGTCATATAGGCCAATCCCGACATCATCTGGACAACTTCGTCCAGGGCTAGGCGCTCCTGGTAGGGACCGGGCAGAAAGCCCTTGAGACTGGCGTAGATGAGCCCGGGGTTGAGTTGTGACAGGGCTGGGTAGGAAAGCTGCAGGCGCTCCATCGTGCCGGGGGCGAAATTTTCCACCAGCACGTCGCTGCCTGCCACCAGGCGACGCGCGATGCGAAGGCCGGCGGCGGTTTTCAAATCGACCGCCAGGCTGCGTTTGTTGCGATTGAAATAGCCGAAATAACCGATGCCGAAGCCTTTGAGTTGACGGGTCGGGTCGCCGCCGGGGGCGGGCTCGATCTTGATTACGTCGGCACCCAGGTCAGCCAGGACAAGGGTCGCCGAGGGGCCCATCACGGTATGGCCAAAATCCAGGACCCGCAACCCGGCCAGCGGTGCGCACGCCTCGCTCATCGCCGGCCAGCCGGCAGAGGGCGCGGTGCGGGACCGTCGTAGCGAATCGGCACCGAGGGCGGCATCGGCCCCTTGATACGCCCGCCTTGCTGAATCTGCTCCCAGGCGTGGGCCATGATTCCGACGCTGCGCGCGAGCACGAACAGCGCGCGGCCCAGCTCGGGCGCGAAACCCAGCTCGCAGAACACCACTGCGGTGGCGCCGTCGATATTCATCGGCAAGCGCCGCCCTTTGCGCTGGGCCAGGCAATCTTCCACCGCCTGGCCGATCACGACGAAGTCACCCGAGACTGCTCCCGCGGCGCGCGCCTCTTCGACCATCGCCATCAGGCGGGGTGCGCGCGGATCGATGGGATGGAAGCGATGGCCGAAGCCAGGCAGCATCCGGCGCGGGTTGGCCAGACGCGTGGCCAGAACTTCCGCGGTGACGGCCTTGATTCCACGCTTATCGGCCGCGCGCGCAATTTCCAGATAAAGCTCCATGCATTGCTGGCCGGCGCCGCCGTGCACGTCGCCCAGTGCGTTGGTGGCCGACGCGATGGCGTTGTTGATTCCCACCCCGCAAGTCGCCGCCATCCGGGCGATCGCGATCGAGGGCGCTTGCGGCCCATGGTCGACCGCCGCGACCAGGGCGGCCTCCAGCAAGCGACTTTGCTCGGCCGTGGGCAACTCGCCACGCATCAGCAACCACGCCATCGCGGCGAAGCCGACCCGCCCGATCAAATCCTCGATCGCATAGCCGCGCAGCCGAATCACGCCCGGCTCGATCTGCGTTATCGCCGTACGCCACCAATTTTCGATCTCTTCGGATGCCACTGGGTTGGTCACCTACTTGGCGTGAGCCTGCACGTATGCCCAGATCTGTCCGATTTGCGCGGGCGACAACAAGCCCTTCCAGGGAGGCATCTCGCCCTTGCCGTTTTCGACCATCGTGACGAAGAGATCGTGCTGGCTGGCCTTCACGTTCTTGAGATCGGGAGTGTTGGGCTGGGGATGCTCGAGGTTTTCACCATGGCAGCGAGCGCACAAGGTGGCATAAAGAGCCTGGCCCTGGGCGGCCGCGCCCTGCGCATGGACGGCGGGCGCAAATGCGCAGGACGCGAACAGTAGAAGGACGATGAAAAACTTCGGGTCGGGAGCAGTCAGCCGGTACAAATTGCCACCTCCAAGGCCGGCGCGCTGGCGAGCCGGCGCAATCAGAGTTCAGCGCAGCCGCGCGCTTGGAGCAAGTGCGTTGGCCGCGCACCCTCACGGCCACTATCCGCCGCTTGTTCCCGAATCGGGAACGATGCTAAAGTTCCGTCGGTGCGGGTGATTGCGCGGAGGACGCTGGCGCGGTTCGTTGAATCGCTCAGGGGTGAGAAGGGGCAACGAGCGGTGAAGGCAGCGCTCGACGCGTGGCTTCAAGAAGTCCAGCGCGCCGGGTGGCAAAACTCCGCGGAGGTCAAGCAGAGCTACGCGACGGCCACCATCGTGAACGCCGACCGGGTGGTATTCAACATCAAGGGCAACGGCTACCGTTTGGTCGCAGCGATCGATTACGGTCGTCAGATCGTGTTCATCAAGTGGATCGGGACTCACTGGGATTGCGACAGGATTGACGCAAGGACGGTTCGGTATGGAAATTAAACCGATTCGCAGCGGGTCCGATTATGAGGCTGCCCTTCGCGAGATTGAGCGGCTTTGGGATGCCAAGGAGGGAACGCCGGAGGGCGATCGTCTGGACGTGCTGACGACTCTGGTCGAGGCTTACGAGCAAAAGCATTTCCCGATGGATGCGCCGGACCCCATCGAAGCGATCCGGTTTCGGCTTGAGCAGCAAGGGCTGGACCATCGGGCGCTGGTCGGTGTCATCGGCGGTCGCAGCCGTGTCTATGAGGTGATGCACCGCAAACGCGCGCTGTCGCTTGCGATGATCCGCAGCCTGAATGAGCGCCTCGGCATTCCCGCCGAAGTCCTCATTCGCCCGATCCGGTCGGGGCGTCGGGGTCACGCCGCCTAGGATCGGCTGGAGGACCAAGCTGAGGCGGGAGCTCCAAGTGGACCAAATGGGGATAGCGCAGCGGTTAAGCTGGGTCCTGATGCTGCCCGTCAGATGAAGGCGCTTGCGGCGTCTTCTCGCTTCACTTCAGTAAGGGCTTGGCAATTGGCCGGCCGGGGCTCTGCAATTCCGTGGGTGCGCTCAAGTCAGCCGGCGGCCACTGCCCGCTCGACTGTTTTGGGTGATTTTTCGATCACTCTGAGAAGAATCCGCGCCGGGCGGTCGGGCAAGGCTCGCCCCTGCTCCCACTCCTGAACCGTACGGACACTGAAGCCAAAACGAGCAGCGAACTCCGACTGCGACATTCCCAGCTTGCGGCGAATAGCTTGCACGCTGGGCGTTTGTGGCGTTAACACCCGACGCCAGTCTCTGCCGCGCGCCATGTCCGGTGCGGTCTCGCCATCGGATGCGATCATCTTGTCGATATCTTCATCGGTTGTGCCCTTGATCCGCGCCCAATCGACTCGGCCGCCGCCTCGCTTTTGGATTTCAGCCCGGGTAACGTCTTACGGTAGTCATCGCGCTCTCTCCTGCTTGCGGGTCGTGCCGAGATGATTCGCCGTCGTCTGCCGCGCCATGTGTAGATCGCGACGAAGACGCCGTCGTCGATCTTGCCCGTTGCGACAATTCGATTCTCGCCGTAATCCTTCCGGAGATCTTCTTCTTCGATGATCGGACCATCAAACATACGCGTCACGAACTCAAAATCGAAGCCACGTTCGCGCAGATTTCTCTCGCTCTTCCCCTGGTCTCATTCAAACTCCGGTTCAGGTTTCATCATACGTGATACACGTAGGAAGCAAAACCCTCTTCGCTACCCTCGGCTGGTCGGAGGCGAGCAGCCGTATCGGGTTGTTCCCTGGGCCATTCTTCGCCGCTTCTCCGCTCGCTGACCGCCTTGGCAAGCGTAAGTTTGGCCCCCACGCTGACGCCCGCGCGGCACCGAGGCACTGGACGCGAGCGCCAACTGTTTGGCTTCGCTGCGGCTCGCCACCGTCGTTTCTCGCCTCAAACCAGTGGGTTCGCAAGTTGCTCTTCGACGTAAATGCCGCCGGCCGTTCTTGACGTACTTGCCCCAGCGCTCACCGATCTTTCCAAAGGCGACAATGTTGCGCCATTGCGGTTGGGTTTGGCGCTCGTCGTTACGGCCCCCTCAGCCTGCTGCCCGCCCCGGCCTGAGGCTATGGGTGCAGTGTGCCAGCCCCGTGGAACACTACCGCAGATTGGAAAGCCAGGGCCCTTCAGCCCCACGACTTCGCTTACCCCCACCAGAGTGGCAACGGGGCGTCCCGAATCCAACTCCAACGCCGAGCTCGGCTTTTTCCCCAACGGCTAGAAGGGCCACTTCCAGTCGCGGATTTCGGGTGGGTCGATGCCATGGCGGCGGGCGTAGGCGAGATGATCGAGGATAGCGTCGCGCATTTTTTCTTTGAAATGAGCGCCGATGGTGCGCAGCTTGGGTACCCAATCGATCGCGTCGCTGACCAGGGTGAAACGATCGATACGATTGCTGATCGCCAGCTCCAGCGGGGTATTGATGCTGCCGAACTCGCGATAGCCATGAACGTGGAGGTTGTTGTGATTGGTGCGCCGGTAGGCCAGCTTGTGAATCAGCATCGGGTAGCCGTGAAAGTTGAACAACACCGGCCGGTCGCGCGTGAAAAGCATGTCGAAGTCGCGGTCGGAGAGGCCGTGGGGATGCTCCTGCTGGGGCGCCAGCTTGAACAGATCCACCACGTTGACGAAGCGCACCTTCAGCTCGGGAAACTGCTGGCGCAACAGCGCGGTGGCGGCCAGCGCCTCCATCGTGGGCACGTCGCCCGCGCACGCCATCACCAGGTCGGGCTCAACGCCGTCGTCGTTGCTGGCCCAGTCCCACAGCCCCACGCCCTTGGTGCAGTGGCGCGCGGCGGCGTCGCGATCGAGGTACTGCAGATGGGGCTGCTTGTCGGCGACAATCACGTTGACGTAATCGCGACTGCGCAGGCAATGGTCAGCCACGCTCAGCAGGCAGTTGGCGTCGGGTGGCAGGTAGATGCGGGTCACGGCCGGGCTTTTGTTGGTCACCACGTCGATGAAGCCGGGGTCTTGATGAGTGAAACCATTGTGATCCTGGCGCCAGACCGTAGAGCTGATCAGCAGGTTGAGCGAAGAGATGGGAGCCCGCCATTGCACCGCCCGGCATTTGCTCAGCCACTTGGCATGCTGATTGACCATCGAATCGATGATGTGCATGAAGGCTTCGTAGCTGTTGAGCAGGCCATGGCGGCCGGTGAGCAGATAACCCTCGAGCCAGCCCTCCAGGGTGGTCTCGCTGAGCATCTCCATCACCCGGCCGTCGGACGCGATCTCGGTGCCATCGGCGTCCTCGGGCAAGCGTTGCGCCAGCCAAGTCTTTTTGGAGGCCTCGTAGATCGCCTGCAGATGATTGGAGGCGGTTTCGTCGGGTCCAAAAACGCGAAAGCGCTGCATGTTGTCGCGCATCACGTCGCGCAGGAATTCGCCCAGGATATAGGTGTTTTCCGCCTCGGTGCGACCGGGATGATCGACCGCGACCGCATAGTCGCGAAAATCGGGCAAGCGCAGCGGCTCGCGCAAAAGGCCGCCGTTGGCGTGAGGGTTGGCGCTCATTCGGCGGATTCCGCGTGGGGCCAGCTCGCGCAAGTCAGGGTGCAGGCGGCCCTGGTCGTCGAATAGCTCCTGCGGCCGATAGGAGCGCATCCATTGTTCGAGCAGGCGCAGATGGGCCGGGTTGGTGGTGACGTTGGGAATTGGCACCTGATGCGCGCGCCAAAACCCCTCCAGATGATGGCCGTCGAGTTCCTTGGGCGCGGTCCAGCCCTTGGGCGTGCGCAAAATGATCATCGGCCAGGTGGGTCGGGCGGGATCCTCGTGGCTGGCGCGCGCCTGGGCCTGGATGGCGCGGATGCGCCCGATGGCGCGCTCCAGAGCGGCCGCCATCTTCTGGTGCATCGCGGCCGGATCGTCGCCCGCCACCTCTTCCGGCGCATAGCCGTAACCCACCATCAGTTGATGCAGCTCGGCGGGGGGAATGCGGGCCAGAATCGTGGGGTTGGCGATTTTGTAGCCGTTGAGGTGGAGGATGGGCAGGACCGCGCCGTCACGGACCGGATTGAGAAACTTGTTGGAATGCCAGGAGGTGGCCATTGGCCCGGTCTCCGATTCGCCGTCGCCCACGATCACCGTGGCGATAAGCTCGGGATTATCCATCACCGCCCCGTAGCCGTGCAGCAGGCTGTAGCCCAGCTCACCGCCTTCGTGAATGGAGCCCGGGGTTTCCGGCGTGCAATGGCTACCGATTCCGCCGGGAAAGGAAAACTGGCGAAAAAACTGGAGCATCCCGCGTTCGTCCTGGCTGCAATCCGGATACACCTCGGAATAGGTGCCCTCCAGATAGCCGTTGGACAGCATCGCGGGCGCGCCATGGCCGGGCCCGGAGATGTAGATCATGTCGAGGTCCAGCTTTTTAATCAGGCGGTTGAGATGGACCCAAACGAAAGTCTGGCCGGGGTCCGATCCCCAATGGCCAAGCAGTCGCGCCTTGATCTGATCCGCCGCCAGCGGCTTCTTCAGAAGCGGGTTGTCGCGCAAATAGAGCATTCCCACGCACAGGTAATTGGCCGCGCGCCAATAGGCGTCGATCTTGGACAGCTCGGCCTGCGCAAGCTGCGCGCCCGGAACATCAAGAGCTTCTTCCGCCATCTTCTGTGCTCTCCCAGGATGATTGGTTTAGAGTATAACCTCCGCGGCCGCACGCGTGATATGTTTATATTTGGATTGGCCCGGGCGGTAACAGTCAACGGCGCAACGCCAGGGGGCCGGGTGGGCGATGGAAGCGGTATCCAGCGCAGCCAGTCAAGTACATCAATTCTACGCGGTGGCATTCGTCGAGAATCTTCCCGTGCGCCAGCTTGCCGAGGCTTTTCCCAAGGCCCGCGTGGGCGCCCATGAGCTGCATCAGAGCCTGACCCCAGAGGGCGGTTTCTTCATCTACCCCTTCGGTGCCATGGTGACCTACGATCTGACGGCCGAGCAGCGCGAGAGCGCCCTGGCCCGGCTGCATCGGGCTCGCCCCGGCCTGACCACCCAGGTTGTCCGCGAAGAATATGCGGTGCTGGAAGACTCGACCCGTACGACCGGAATCTACGACGGCATGCTGCGGGTGGATCGCTTCACCACCGGCCGAGCAGGCGTGGTTGCGCTCACCGTGGCCCAGAGCGCGGCGATGGAATATTACGAGAGGCTGATCGATCAATTGTTCTCGCGCACGCGCTCGCTGGTGGAGCGGCTGGAAACTCGCGGCTCGGTTCCCTTTCTTACCCGCCCGCTGCATCGCTTCATCGGCGAGGCGATTTCGACTCGCGCCGAAGTGCTTTCCGTGCTCCATCTGCTCGACAAGCCCGACGCGACCTGGGACGACCCGGCGATGGACCGAATCTACGACGACCTGCGCGGCGAATTCGATCTGGTCGATCGCTATAGCGCCTTGGAAATGAAGCTGCGCAGCGTGCAGGAGGCCTTGGAGCTGGTGCTGGACGTGGCGCGCGATCGACGCCTGGTGATTCTGGAACTGGCCATCACCGTGCTGATCTGCCTGGAGCTGGCGATCAGCATTCTGCAACTCAAAGGCTGAAAGACTTCGCCACGACAGCCAAAGGCGCCGGCCAGCCGGTTGTCGTTGGCAACCCTGCGGCGCATTGATTAGCCTGTCGGCAGTATTCGTTCAGGAGGGCATCACGATGGCTTGGCTGACCCGGAGCATGGATCCGACCCCGCCCGGAGAACGCTTGGCGGCGTTATGGCGCCAGGACGGTATCCTGATGATTCCGGGCGCCCATCATGCGTTGGCCGGACGGCTGGCCGGGCAGGCCGGCTTCAGGAGCCTGTATCTGTCCGGCGCGGCGTTGTCGGCCAGCATGGGGCTGGCGGATCTGGGACTGTTCGGCCTGGAAGAGCTGTGTTTCTTCACCCGCACCATTTTTCGTGCCACCGATCTGCCGCTGGTGGTGGATGCCGATACAGGCTTTGGGGGAGTGCTCAACGTCGTGCGCACGGTGCGCGAGTTGGAGGAAGCCGGCGCGGCGGCGGTCCAGATCGAGGACCAGATGCTGCCCAAGAAATGCGGCCATTTGAGCGACAAGCGGCTGGTAGAGCCCGAGGAGATGGCGGCCAAGATTCGTGCTGCCGTGCGCGCCAGGCGCCATCTGCGAATCATCGCGCGCACCGATGCCGCCGCGGGCGAGGGCATTGAAGCCGCGCTGGCGCGCGCCCGGCTTTATCTCGAGGCGGGTGCCGACGCGATCTTTCCCGAAGCGCTGACCGACGAAGACTCCTTTCGGCGCTTCGCGCGCGAAGTGCGCGCGCCGTTGTTGGCCAACATGACCGAATTCGGCCGCACACCCTATTTCAGCGCCCGTCAATTTGAAGAGTTTGGATACAAAATGGTGATTTTCCCCGCCTCTTCCCTGCGCGTGGCGGCCAAAGCGATTGGCGAGCTGTACGATTTGTTGGCGCGCGAGGGCAGCGCGGCCAGGTTGTTGGATCGGATGCAGACTCGGGCCGAACTGTACCAGACCCTGGCCTATGCCGAGTACGAGGCGCTGGATGACAGCATCGCGCGCAGCCAAATCCCGCCCGATCTGCGCCCGCGCATGGCTCGAAAGGACTGAACCGGCACGCTTGTCGCCATCGATGGAGGGCTCAGTGGGGTTTGATCGCGACTTGATAGTCGCGCCCCTGCCAGCGTCTTTGATCCCTCCAGTAGAACGTGAAGCGCAGCGGCGCTTTCTGCTGCTCTGGCACCTTGATGTCGACGTAATTCAAGTCGATCGCGCTCATGGTCGAGACCGTATCGGTTTGGTTCGCCCATTCATCCAGACTCCAGTGCAGGAGAAAGGGTTGCTCGGTCACGATTCGGACTGTGCGGCCGGGCGCCATCTCCCTGGGCTGACGGTTGAGCTTCCATATTTCCAGGGCTTCGGTCCGTCGATGGCCGCGAAAATGCTCGGCCACTTCGGGAATCAGATCGAAATTATAGCCGTCGCGGGTGGAACGCAGCAGCTTGATGTATTCGGCATGCGCCCACATCAGCGGCATCGCCGCCCCCGTGGGTCGGCCGCGGAACATCAGGGCGTCCGGTATGTCGGCGCGATCCCAGACCTGCTCGGGTAGCAAGCCTGTGACCGAGGCGAACCGCTCCATCGCCTGCAGGTAGGGGCGCGGATCGCGACCGGCGGCCAATTCGTAATGGCCCCGCTCGCCGGTCAGCAGCGGCCAGGGTCGGCCGACCCCCCAGCCCTCGAAGCCCCGGCCGTCATCTTGTTGACCGTAGCCGTCGTGATTGTAGCGCCGCCAGGCGGGACCTTGCGGCAGCTCGGCCTTGAGGCAATGATCCACCACGCGCAGCGACTCCTCAATCAACGAATCGCCGGGCCTGCGAATCCCGTGGCGCACCAGCTCCAGAAAACCGGCGTCAACCACCGCGCGCGCGGGAAAGCGATCCGGGCTACCGGGCGGGCGATTTTTGATCTGGATGATGGCGTTATCGGGATCCTCGGGGGCATTGGGATCGCTCAGGTCCATCGGCAGCAGACGAATGAAATGGCGTCTGATCTCGGGATGCAGCTCGCCTTGGCTGGTCACCGTCCAATCCTCGAGATGAGACTCGAGAAACTCCGCGTAGCGAAGCAGGAACAGGCCGCGGGGATGGCCCAAGCGCTTGCGGCAGAAGTGCGCGCCGCAAACCAGCGCCGCGATTACCGCGGCCAGGGTCGAAGGTGAATAGCCGCTGTTTTCTTCCCAGCGCTCCTGTGCGGTGGCGGGTCCGCTCAGGACCAGGAAGCGTGCCGCCCGCAGCACCATCGGTAAGGGGTCGAAGTCCTTCAATGCGTTCTGCTCGGCCAGGCGAAACGCCAGCAGGATGGGAAAGGCGACCTCGTCGAGCTGCACGCCGTGCCAATAGGGTTGACCGTTGATCCAGAAGTTCTGGTAAAAGCTGCCGTCGGGCAGTTGCGAGCAAGCCAGATAGATCAGCGCGCGCAAGGCCAGCGTGGTGTTACCCGCCGCGATCAAACCGGTTGCGCTGTTGACCATGTCACGGGTCCACACGAGGTGGTAACCGCCCAGGTCTTCATCGCCCTTGGTTTCGCCCCAGGGGATACTGAGCGAGGCGATCAAGGCTCCAGGATAGGTTTTGTCCTCATGCGCCAACAGCAAGCTGTGGCTGGCGCGATACAGCTTGCCGCCGTCGCCGGAAATTTCGGCCAGCTCCACCAGCGAGCCGGTGGTGCGCTTCCATTGCGCTATGAACCGCTCGCGGTTGTCTTCAAAGGGAATTCCAAGTGCTTGAAACAAGGTGGTCAGAGTCCGATGGAGACCGTCGCCGAAAGCCAAGGCGAGTGTGAATTCGCGCTCTTGGCGCAGATCGATCTCGCCGCAAAGCGCGATGTTGCCGCTTCCTACCGAGTCGAACTGATCGCGCAGTTCGAAATAGCGCGTCAGTTGCTGCCAACCGTCGGTGGTTCCCACATAACCGCACGATTGGGCGACGAAACCGTTGGTGTTGTCCAAAGCCAGCCAGGTGCGGCTCTTATGCGCGGTGAGGAGGCGACGCCCCGAGGCCAGGACGACATTGCCTTGGTTGCCCCATCCTCCGACCTCCAAATGGGGGGCGAGCAGCACAAACAGGCGCAGCCGGGACACAATCTCTGGCGCGGCCTCCAGCCGAGCCCGGATCAGCAGACATTCCAGATGAGGATCGACGATCACTTCCTTGACGATGTGGAAGTGCTGCTGGCGATCGCGGTTGGTGATACGTACCCCAAGCGAGTCGGGAGCAAGGTATTCGACACTGTGCTCCATGCTGCGTTCGTCGCTCATGAAGCTGCGCCCGTCGGTCACCAGAAATTGCAGATCGCGGATTTGGGGCCGATCGATCGTGGGATAGTAAACCTCGGTGACGATTCCCGCCGCGATCGTAAACCAGGTCGAGGCCGCCACCGAATAGGCTGTGCCTACGGCATCTTTGGCTCCGCGGGTCCAGCGCGGAGCGATTCCAGGACCCCCAGGCGCAGGTCGCGAGTTCAAAATGACCGCCATGTCGATGCCTCCATGCCCGCCGCTTCAGCAAGTTTCAGCATGAATAAACTGGTCTTGGATATGTAACAGATAGCGCTTTGCGCAGATAGCGTGGAAAGTTGCCAGGACAGTGCGAACCACCCTCAGGGCGTGGCCGGCGGCTCCACGATGATTTCCGGAGCGGCCGGCTGCAGGCGAAACAGATAGGCTACGCCGACACTGACCCCATAGAGCGCCAGCAAAGGGATCGCGAGCAGGAACTGCGAGATGAAATCGGGCGGAGTCAGAGCCGCCGCCACCACGAAGATTCCAAGCACCGCGTAGCGCGCCTGGCGAATCAGGAAGCGATGGTCGATCAGGCCCAAGCGGGTCAGGAAAAAGGCGAACGCCGGCATCTCGAAGGTCAGGGCGAAGGCCAGCAGCAACTTGGCCGAAAAGGTCAGGTACTCGCTGATTCGCAGGGTGGGGGTGACGCCGATGCTGGCGTATTGGGCGAGAAAAAAAGCGTAGCCGATCTTGAGCACCACGGCCCAGCAGAAGTAACCGCCAAGGATGAAGAACAGCGTGGTGAAGAAGACAAAGGGGCGCGCCATCCGGCGCTCGGACTCGTACAGGCCCGGCGCGATGAATTTCCAAACCTCGTAGAGCACCGCCGGGCTGGCGATAAACAGCGCCGCGACCAGCGCCACCTTGATCTTGGTAAAAAATGCCTCGCCAATCCCGGTGCCGATCAAGAGCACATGGCCGTGCGAGACTTCGCGCAAGGGCCAGGTCAGGGCACGAAAGAGCTGATCGACGAAGCCGTAGGCGAGCACAAAGCCGACCGCGATCGCCAGGCAGGCCCGAATAAGCCTCACCCGCAGCTCCTTGAGATGCTCGATCAGCGGCATCCGGCTGTGGTCGAAGCCAGTTTGCGTCTCTGAAGGCTCAAGGGCCATCGGTTCAAGTCCGATCGGAAGGCGAAGGTTTATCCGAGGAGTCGGGCTCGACTGCTGCGTGGTCGGTCTGGTTTGCCTGCGCGCCGCTCACGCCGTTGGCGTCCGATTCTATACTCGCGGGCTGCTCGCGGTGCAGGGCAGGCGGTTCCAGAGGCTCGGCGATTTGGTCCAGGGGCGGGGGAGGCGGATCGTTCAAGCTCTCGGTGATTTCCTGGATTACGTCATTGGCCGCGGTGCGAATCTCGCGGTAGACCCGGATACCGCTGCGCACCAACTCTGGCATCTGTTCCGGTCCCAGAACGATTAGCGCTACGATTAGGATCAGAATGATTTCAAAGATGCCCAACGATGGGTTGTCCTGCGCGCGAGCGGAGCTTTGCTCCCTCAATTTAGGCCGATCAGCCAGGGGAGAGTCAACATGCTCCGCACCGTAGCCGTGGCCGATCCTCGCTACCTGGAGCATTTTGCCGGTCGCGGACACCCTGAAGCGCCAGCCCGGGTGGAGTTGCTAAGCGAACTCGCCACTGAGCTAAGGCGCCCGGCGCTGGCGATGGTGGCCCCGCGCGCGGCGACCGAAGCGGAGATTGAGCTATGCCACAGCGCTGAATACCTACGCTTGGTGCGATCCAGCGCGGCCTATTCCCGCTACGATTTCGACCCCGACACCCATTCGTCCCCGGCCACCTACGCCACTGCGCTGTTGGCGGCCGGCGGGGTCTTGACCGCTACGGAAGCGGTGATGCAGGGCGCTGCGGAGAACGCCTTTGCCCTGATCCGGCCCCCCGGGCATCATGCCCTGCCCCAGCGGGCGATGGGCTTCTGTTTTTTCAACAACGTCGCCGTCGCCGCCGCCTATCTCACCACGGTTGTCGGCTTGAAACGGGTCTTGATCATCGACTGGGACGTCCATCATGGCAATGGCACCCAGGAGATCTTCTACTCCTCCAAGCGCGTGCTCTATATTTCCCTCCATCAGTACCCCTTCTATCCGGGCACCGGCGCGATCGATGATATCGGGGCGGGCGAGGGACTGGGCTATACGATCAATCTGCCCTTTGCCGCGGGCTGCGGCGACTGCGATTACCTGGCTGCCTTCGACCGGATCGTGATGCCGATCTCGCGCCATTTCGCCCCTCAGGCCGTGCTTATTTCGGCCGGTTTCGACGCTCACGCCCGCGATCCGCTGGCGCAAATGAAGCTAACCGAGGCCGCCTTTGGCGCGATGACGCGGCGGGTCAAACGGCTGGCCGCGGAATGCTGCCAGGGAAGATTGGTGCTAGCGCTCGAAGGTGGCTACAACTTGCAAGCTTTGGCGGCCTGCGGAAGGAATGTGCTGGAAGAACTGGGACGGGAAGCTGACGAGCCGTTGACCGAGACTACGCCCGAGCAGGCCGCGCCGATGATCGAATTGGTCCGCGCTACCCATTCGGCGCGCTGGCCGTTACCCTGAGGGGCGTGAGTTTTTGCCAGTCAGGTTGAGCCAGCGAGCTAGCGTACGCCGTGTCGAAACCTCTCTCGCGCTCCTCCGTGCGACCGCTCCGGAGGTCAAAAGGTCCCCGCAAGTGGGGCGCGATTTCAATGGACGCGTTAGGAGGCAGCACGCAAGTTCACCGGCCCTCAGCCAAGACCCCGTGCTTTTGCCGATCCCGATTTCGCTTTCAGAACCGCGGCGCGTTGCCGGCCCTATTGGTTCTGGGAGTTGGATTGCTGATAAGCCGAGTTGTAAGTCTCGGCCTCTCGCTTGACTTCTTCGTACAGAAAAGTGAGGGCGGCGCAGCCGGCGGCGCCGATAAAAATCGACAGGGCCAGAGAATAATGGGTCTGGCTACCCAGCGCGGCGCCGCCCGCCGCTCCGAGCGCGGCCGCGATGGCGGTCCGGGTCAGCTCCTGATCGAGGGTGGGTGGCTGTGCGCTACAGGCGCAAAAGCTGACAATTACCACCAGCGTCAAAGCTACTGCGCACCACAACTTCATTTCACCTACCCTGTCGCCTTTCGCGCAAGAGAGTCGGAACTTAGCGAAGTGAAACCTGATTTTAGCTTAGTGCGCATATCGCCGCACCATCTCGACTGATAACTGTCTCATTTTGCGCTAGATCGGCGCACCGTCTCCCAAGTCTCGAGTATGGTGGCGATTGGAGGAGCAGGCGTTGTGGTGCGGACAGATGCTGCTAAGCCAATGCATCTCGCAGTACTTCAGCCACGTAGGTCACGTCGCCATCGCTCATCTGGGGAAACATCGGCAGCGAGAGCGCGCCTTCGTAATAGGCCTCGGCCTTTGGGAAATCTCCCGCGTGATAGCCGAAGCGCTCGCGATAAAGAGGATGCAAGTGGACAGGCAGGTAGTGGACCTGGGCCTTGATGCCCCGCTCGTGCAATTGGCGAAATACCGCGGCGCGTCTTGGGACCTGAACCACATACAGATGGTACGATGAAAAATTGTTGGCGGCCTGCGCGGGCCGTTTGATTTCGCTCAAGCCACCTAGTTCGCGGTCGTAAAGAGCCGCCAAAGTGCGTCTTCGCTCTACCCAACCATCAAGCTTGCTCAGTTGGCTCAAGCCCAGCGCGCACTGGATGTCACTCAGTCGATAGTTGTATCCCAGCTCGCTAATTTCGTAACGCCAGGGTTCTTGATCGTCAAGCTGGGCCGGTGTGCGACCGATTCCATGATGGCGCAGGCGGCGCAGTCGCTCGTAGAGCTGTCGGTCGTTGGTGGTGATTGCGCCCCCCTCGGCGGTGGTTATGTGTTTGACCGGATGAAAGCTGAAGACCGTCATGTCGGAGTGCGAGCAATTGCCCACGCTCTGCCAGCGGCCGGCGGCGTCACGCCAGCGCGCACCCAAAGCGTGGCAGGCGTCTTCGATGATGCGTAGGCCGGCAGGACGCGCCAGGCTGGAGATTTGTTCCATCGCGCAGGGTTGGCCGGCGAAGTGAACCGGAATTACCGCTTGCGGTTGTCCCAAAGGCAGATGGTTGAGCAGGCGCGCCAAGGCGGCCGGATCCAGATTGAGGGTCTCGTCGATATCCGCAAAGGCCGGGCGGGCGCCGCAGTAAAGCGCGCAATTGGTCGAAGCCACGAAGGTGTTGGGTGAAGAGATGACCACGCCGCCTGGCCCCACCCCCGCCGCCAGACATGCCAGGTGAAGGGCTGCCGTGCCGCTGGAGGCGACCACCGCGTAATCTGCGCCAACCTTGGCCGCCAGCGCCGCTTCGAACTGCTCGACTCGCGGTCCGGTGGTCAGCCAATCCGAGCGCAAGGCGTCAACCACCGCTGCTACGTCGGTATCGTCTATCCATTGGCGACCATATGGGAGGTTTCGCGTCACCGGTATATCCCAGCCTTTCCGAATCTTAGCTGCGCAGCCAGGAGTTGCACTGTAGCAGAACCACACGCGTCGCTCACGCTATCGGCGCTATCTACCGCTCGGGCGTGCTTATGGAGCCGCGCGAGGTGGTCAGGCTGTTCCGCTGCAGCGAGCGTGATGGACCAGCGGTGAATCGCGCACGGCGCTTTTGTCGCCGGTATTCCATTGTTCACGGCAGACTTGAGCGGACCGCGCAGGCAGCCTGAAGCCGCCGGGCCGCCATTCCAAAGGCACTCGATAGCGGTCGGAGTCGCTCTCGGCGCGGCTGCGGCCAGGGGGGAAGTCAGCGGTGTTTCGGCTTTTGCCACTGGGCCTGCTCGGCCCAACCTTGATGATTGCTGGTTGTCTGATGACTTCGATCGGCGTGGAGCATCCCGACTTGGCGCGTTCGATGGACTTCGGTCAACCGCAGACCGTCCATCTCTGCGTGTACCTGGATAACGGGATAAGCGCAGCGACCGCTCAGCAACTACTCTCGTCATGGAGTGAGCAGGCAAACGCGTTCAAGCTGGCAATCCAGGTGAGCAGCTATCAACCGCTGCCGCGCGGCGCGTTTTTTCACCAAGCCCTGCTCGACGAGATTGTTGCTCAGCCGCTGTCACCCGATTGCGATCGCGCGCTCTATTTTGTCAACCGCGACGTTGGAGACTTCGTGTGGGGCGATATGCTGGCCTTGGTGCTGCCGATGCCGGAAATCCTTGGCGAAGTCGACGACGCCACCTTCACTCACGGTTTCGTGGTAGCCAAGCGGCTGAGCTTCAATCAACTGGTGCTATCGCCTTACCTGACCACCCGCCACGAGCTTTATCATTTGATGGGCTGCCGGCGCCATTTCGACATGCCCAACTGCTACCAAAGTATTCAGGCACTCAAGCGCAGGGAACGAGAGCTGCTCCCCGAGAACGCCTCGCGCAAGCTGAAAGAGGCTTCGTTCTATCCGACTTGGGATGGCAATTCAGACGCTACGTTGGACAGCCGCCAGGCGGTAAACAAGGTGCTTGATGCTCGATCGGAGTGAGCCAAAAAAAGCGGCCGAAGCTGGAACTTCCAGCCTCGGCCGTTTCAAGACTTTGATTTTGCTTATTTGGAAGGGCTGGACGGACTGGAAGAGCTGAAGCCGCCGGAAGCGGCGACGCCGCCCAAGGTTCCACCCAACACCGCACCTGTGGCACCCAAGCCGACTCCGAGCGCACCCAGGCCGCCCAAGCCGCCTGCACCGCCCAGCGTACCTCCCGCACCGCCAGTGCCGGTGATCGCCTGATCGAAGGCATCCGCCACGGCGGATACGTTCCAGTCGGAGGTCAGGCCATCGGGACCGATATAGGCCACGGCGTCGCCGGCCTTGACCCCGGTGGCCAAAGGAACCAGCTTCAGCACATATACCCGATCGGGGATAACGCCGGTAATGACGTATTTTCCATCAACTCCGGTAATCCCGTGAGCGATAACCTTGCCGGTCACTTTGTCTACGGCGTTGATTTGCACTCCCGCCACGGGCTTGCCGTCAGGACCATTGACGATTCCCACTACTTTGGTCAAGGCCACGGAAGTGGTGGAGCTTAGCGCATTCGAGGGTACGCTCAGCGCCAAAGCGAAGATGACCCCGAAAAGCGAGATAATCGCCATTTTCGTCACAGTGTCGTCCTCCGGCCTCTGAAGCATGTTCCCTAACTTAGTCTAGCCTAATTGACAATTCAAGCCCTTTTTGCATAACATTCCGGTCCGTCAATGGCGGGAGCGCTGAACCATGCTCGCCAGGATAGCGACCGTTGCTACAAAGCCAGCCACCATCCAACGAAGCATCCGAGTCTCCGGCGCTGCCGTGTCCTGACGCACCGCAGCGATCTCGGCGCGAGACTGACCGCGCAACGTCCTAGGCTCACCCCCTCAAACCATCGATTTGCCCTTCAATCCGCCAACCCTCGTCTTCAACCCGTTCGATTGGCGTTGAACTTCGATTCTCAATTAAGCGAACTCTTCCTTGACTTCGGCTTCCAACGCAGCGATTTCTGCTCTGACCTCGGTCCGTAGCTCAGGCAATTTCGCCTTCGACCTCACTCCTTAACGCTTCATTCCAAATCATCACAAACCATCGCGACTCGCCAAACCCGGCCTTAAGGGTCCACGCGAACCAGCTCATGATGCCAGGATTGACGTACCCAGGGATGGCCATGGCAATCCTCGACCGTCGAATGGTTGCATAACTCGACCATCGACGCCTCAACCATAAGTTTTTTCCCCTGTAGGTAGCAGTGAAAATAATAATCGTACGAAACCACCGGCTTGGGGCCAGGAAACACGCCCAGGATCTTGAGTTCCATTGGAAGGACTCCGGAAGCATGCAACATGACGAAATTGCCGTTTTGGAAAACGATGTCGGTATGTCCTTGCCGCTCACCCACCGATGGCACCACCCATTGCGAGGTCAGATGCAGCGGGTTGTCGGCCGAAAAACTGGCGGTCGCGGTGCCGCCGGTCCGATGGAAACAGAGCCGATAAGTCGCCGGCGACCAGCCGTCGATCTCCGGGCCTTCGAGGAAGCGCCAAGTATCAGGCTTGGCGATAGTGGTCTGCCAGCATCCCTGGAAACCAGCCGCCATCTGGGGTAATTCGCGAGGAGGCGCTGGAGCAGGAGCCGGAGGGTTGACCGGAATGGTTGTGACGTTGGCCGGGGGTTCGAGAGGTGCCGACGGGGGTTGCAGCGCGGCCATCTGCGTCTTAGGCCGAATGACGACGACCTTGACCCCCCGCGCGCTGGGCGTCAGCGCGGCCGATTCCTTCAGATCTCGGATCCGGTCATTGGTAAACTTTCTCCAATAATCCAACTTGACCATTCGGGCCACTTGACCGCAGGCGGCATCGGCGACCTCGGATGCCCTCTGAGCCAAGCTGGCCACGGAGGACCGCGCAATCATTTGCTTCAGATCTGATGGGCTGATCAGGCCCAGCGCAAATAGCGCCAAAACGATAACGATGCTCGCGATGACGATCAGTCGGCGCATGCTTACACTGATGGCTCGCTGCTCGTTGCTTCCTCCCGACCCGATTCGTTCCGCGATGGTACATCGCATTCGCTCGCCGCTGGCGTCCGTCGCGGTTCCCCGAGCACGATTCAGAGGGCCCGACTGCCTCGCTTCATGTATAGTCAAAAGGGTCGGTCCAGGTGAAATGGATTAGCGAGAGCAAAAGCCGATGAACTATCTGCTACCATTTTGGAACTATCGTATCTCGTTCTGGCTCACGGTAGTTACCGGGATTTTGCTCCTTTGGCAGTACCTGGGAGCCAAAGGGACCGTGGGCCACGTGCTGCGCTGGGCGGGTGCGCTCTTTCTGAGCGTGTTCGTGGTTTACATGAACACCGCGATGGTGCTCAGCCGGCCGCGAGTGCCAATCACCAATCCCTGGCATATTCGCGTGATGGCTTTTCATCAAAGCGTGGGGTTGATTTATTTTGCCTTGATGGCGGCGATGCCGTTTCTCGGCATCGCTCTCATGGTTGCGGTGCGACGGGGCTGGAAAAACAAGGCGGCGGTGCGGGCGACACATCGGTACGCCGCGTACGCTGCAGGAATCTGCTGGCTGATTTCCAATGTAGCGAGCGAAATCGGCTCGCGAATTCCACTTACCTGAGCCGCTCCCGCGCTGGCGCAGAGTGGGCGCGCCCTTCACGAAGCGGCTTGCCCGGATGTTCCCACCAGCCGCTCCACCGCTTCGATCAGGGCGCCGGGGTCGGCGCGATTCTTGCCCGCGATATCCAGGGCGCTGCCATGGGCCACGGAGGAAAACAACACCGGTGTCCCGATGGTCACGGCGGCGGTGCGGTTGTTAGCCAGAAGCTTGGCCGCGATATGCCCCTGATCGTGGTACATCACGATGAAGCAGTCGTAGCCCTGCCGCTGAAACATGGTATCGGCGCCAAAAGGCCCCTCGAGATCGATTCCGGCCCGCCGTGCGGTCTCGATCGCGGGACCGATCAGAGTTTGTTCCTCATGGCCGAACAGGCCGTTTTCGCCGGCGTGGGGATTTAGGCCCGATACCGCGATACGCGGCCGCGCGATGCCCATCTGGCGCAGCGCGCGCAAAGTAGCGCGGAAAACCTTGCCTAGACGCTCCCGCGTGATCAGCTCGATCGCGCGGCGTAAGCTCAGATGCAGGGTCGTGTGGACAATCCGGGTGCGCTCGAAACAGAGCATCAGGAAGACATCTTCGGGCGCGGTTCCGGTGCAGCGGGCGACGAAGGAAGGATAGCCGTCGAATTCTATCCCGGCTTGCTTGATGGCCAATTCAGTCTGAGGGGCGGCCACTACCGCGTCCACCCGCTGGGCGAGCGCGGCGCCGATCGCCGCCGCTGCGGCGTCAACCGCGGCGCGGCCGTGGGCCGGGCGCACTTGGCCCAGCACCAGCGGTTGGTCGCGGAAATGGCCGAGGTCCCAGAATTCGACTGCGCCGGCCGGCCCGTTGCCGATTTCCGCCATCGCATGGATCACCGCCAGTTCCGGTCCGTTCACGCCGGCGACGCGCTGGGCCTGGATCGCTTGCCAATCGCCGACCAGCAGCGGGATGCACAGGCGGCGCAAGCGCGCGTCAGTCGCCGCCTTGAGCGCAATTTCCGGTCCGATACCGGCGGGATCGCCCAGGGCGATCGCGACGCGGGGAAGCTTCATCGTGAGCCTGATGCGCGCCCTCGAAGCGCGCCCGTCAGATCTTGAACGCCTCGAAGGTTTCCGGCGCGAACAGCTCCTCGGGTTGCAGGCGGCGCCGGGATAATCCCTGCTCATGATGGTAGCGCAGGAAGGTATCGAGGACGTGGCGGTTGGGCTCCAGCCCGTACGCCCACCAGTTGTTGCCCAGCACGCGCCGGGTCTCCTCGACGTGGGCTATCTGCCAGGGCAGCATCACCTTGAGCGCGGCGGTGATGTAGAGGTCGTCGTAAGTCTTGCGCTGGGCCAGCTCGAAGGCCTTGAACAGCGATTGCGCGATCCAGGGATGGGCCCGGTAAAGCTCGCGTCGCATCACGACCGTGTGCATGATCGGGAAAATCTTGGTGCGCTGGTAATAGTCCTGCTCGACCTCGACATAGTTCTCGAACAGCCGGCGCACGCTGCCCGGCTGCGACAGATAGGTCGAGGGCATCCGCGCCGTGTGCAGCGCGTCAATCTGGCCCTCGGCCAGCATCCGCGACAGCGTGTCGTTGGGGCCGATCGGCGTGAGCTTGAAGCGCGGCGGCAGATCGAGCTTGACCTTCTCCACCCGCCCGATCTCTTCTTCGCCGCCGATGAAATATTCCACCCAGGCCGGATCGACGCCGTATTCATCCTGGAGCAGGCCGCGAATCCACACCGGCGCGGTCATTTCGTATTCAGGCGTGCCAATCCGCTTGCCCGCCAAGTCGCTGGGATGCTTGATCGTGCTGCGGTTGGAAACGTAGATGCTGGAATGGCGAAAGGCGCGCGAGGGAAACACCGGAATCGCGATGAAGGGCGGGTCGTCGCGGTTGAGGGTTACGGTGTAGGTTGACAACGACATCTCCGCCAAGTCGAACTCCCGGTATCGCGCCATCCGGAAGAAGGTCTCCTCCACCGGCAGATTGAGATAATTCAAATCGATACCGTCGGGAGTGACGCTGCCTTCGGCCAGGGCGCGTGTGCGGTCGTAATCCCAGCAGGCAAGGGTCAGGCGCAATTTTGACATTCAGCGGACCTCGATCCTTCTTCAGATGGCGAGAGGCTCCCCGGCCGTCGGCCGCCGTCGGTTCGCGGTGATCGGACTAAACCGTGACCGGCGGGGAACCGGGCTCGGGAAACAGGCCATGCTTGGCGGCATCCTTGAAGTTGGCCTCGCGGGGCAGTTCGATCGAACAGGAGCGTACCCGCTGCGCAGCCGGGGCCAAGCCCGGGATGGGCTGACCGGCACGATTAGCTTTGGCCGCGTTGAGCAGCAGCCGGCGCGCCATGATGATGCCATTGTCGGTGGAAGCCAGATTCTCCTCGGACCGATCCACGATCGGCCCCATGCTCTCCTGCAACGACGCATCCTGCATCGCTATCCCTTCCACTCCGCTGAAGGTCAGGCCGGCCGCCTGCGCCTCGCGGTCCATCAGGTAGTCGTTGTGGAGATTGGCCGCTGGAATGTAGGTGCCGGGAATGTAGCGCACGTGAATGCCGCGCCCGTCGCGCATCGCCGCCAGTTCCTGGTGGGTCAGCTCGCGGCTGGGATGATAACTGATGCTCCAAGCCCAGCAGTGCTCATCGTCGATCGGCACCCAGGCGTGACCATTGATCGGATGACCGGCGCGGGGCGGGATCAAGGTGTAGAAGGGGGCGATAAACGGGGTGATGCGCCAGTAATAGCGATCGTGCTCGGCGTTGCGCCGAGCGCCGATCAAGAGGCCGCCCTCGAACGGCACCACCTCGAACAGCGGCATCCGATCGCGATCGTTGTACACGTTGCCTTTGCTGCCCAAAAACAAAGGGTCGGTCTTGAGCGCGGCGCTATGCAGGAAAGAGACGTGACTGGAATCGATACCGCCTTCCAAGGCCTGCAAATAGTTGCACTCCTGCAAGCGCTTGGACACGAAACGATGGGTGGCCGGCACCAGGGTCCATTCCAATTCAGGCGGCTCGGGCTGCTTTTCGGGCGGGCCCATGTAGATCCAGACCACGTTGCCGCGCTCGATCGTCGGGTAGGACTTCAGCTTGATCCGCTGGCGCATCCCGCTCCGATCGGGTTCGGAGGGCAAGTCGACACACTGCCCGTTCACGTCGTACTTCCACCCGTGATAAGCGCAGCGGATGCCGCAATCTTCGTTGCGCCCAAACCACAGCGAGGCGCGCCGGTGGGCGCACAATTCGTCGATCACCCCCAACCGGTTCTGGCTGTCGCGAAAAGCCAGCAAACGCTCACCCAGCAATTTCAGCCTGACCGGTGGACAATCCGGGCCTGCCACCTCGTCAGCAAACAGAGCCGGCATCCAGTAGCGGCGCAGCAGATCGCCCATCGGAGTGCCGGCATTGGTTTGGGTCAACTGCTCGTTGATTTCCTTTGAAAGCGCCATCTGGCTATCCTCGTTGCCGGGTTTTGACCGAAGCTCTCGATTGCTCTTGTCGTCCTGTCTTCACGGAGCGGTGCGCTGCTCGTCCGGATCGATGCAGACCTTGCCCTCGATCAGATGCACGGTCCATGTTCGCAGCGGCTCGGTACAGGGAGGAAAAGTCGGCTGCCCGCTGGGGATGTGAAAGCGACCCTGATGGAACGGGCATTCGATTTCATCATCCATGATCATACCCTCGGACATGATACCGGGGCCATGAGTACAATTTTCCTGGGTAACGTAGTACTGCCCGTTAAGGTTGTAGACCGCATATTCCGCGCCGCCTGCCGACACATGCAGCGGCAGGTCGGGATTTACTTCGCTGCTCTCGCACAGCGCGATCAACTTGGTTTGCTCTGCCATCGCTTGAAAGCGCGCGCGTTGCCTCTTCAGGCTTGCCCGTCAACCCAGTGAATTACCGAGGCGAACTGACGCGGCATCGGCTTGGCTTCGGCCAGCGCGGTTCGTCCCAGATAAATCGAAGCCACGATGCGATCCGAAGGATCCAGCCCCAGATAGCGCTTGACCTCGGGATCGTGGACCATCTTTCCCGTCCGCCACATTCCCGCCAAGCCGCGGGCGTGGGCCGCCACCAAAATATTTTCGACCGCCGCGGCGGTGGCCGCGAAGTCTTCTTCCGCCATCTCGGGATCGGCCGCGGTTCGTGTGCTGACCACCATCACGAGCGGGGCGCGCTTGAGCTTGCGCACCTCGTTCTCGATAGTCTTTTCACGCTGCGCCGGCTCAGCTTTGGACGCCGCCCGCTCGCCCCAGAATCGTCCCAGTCGCTCCAGCCCGGCGCCTTCCAAGATAGTAAAACGCCACGGTTCGGTCAGGCGATGGTTGGGCGCGCAGGTCGCCAACTCGATCAATTCCTCGACCACCTTGCGAGGAATCTCGCCCTCGGCCAAAGGCATGCTGCGTCGGGTCCGTATCGCTTCAATCGCGTCCATAAACCGGTCCTTTAGGCTTAAGTGCTGCCCGTGAAAATAAAATCTCGCCGCCAGGCGGAGTCAAGTTTATCAGAACGGCGGAGGGAGTCGATCCGCGGGACCGTTCAGGGGCCGGCGACAAGCCCCTGCAAGACGAACTGCGCCGATGCCCCGCCAGCCAGCGCAAAGGGTGGGTTGAAGGCGAAAACGCTGGTCGTGCCGGGAGCGTCGAGGGTGACGCTGCGCGTTGCGCCGGGCGTGGTCGCGTTGAGGATCAGCCATTGGAACATCGAAGGATCGCTTAGCGTGATGGTCAGGGAGGCTATCTGCTGGCTGGTCCCCGGACTCGCGTCGAGGGTAAAAGTGCCAATCGTCACGGTCTGGCCCGGGACTACGCTCAAATTGACGGCAGCCGCGCCGCTTACGTTTCCGCCCGGTACCGGCACGACGCTGCTGGTCGGCGCCGGCGTCGGCATCGGCGAGCTGGTGGGCGGCGGATTAAAGCTGGCCGTTGGGCTGGCGGACGGAGCCGAAGTCTGAGTTGGCTCGGGACTGGGCGACGGACCGGGCGTGGAGCTGGAACGCGCAGTTGGCGTCGGCGAGGCAATCGCCGTCCGGCTGGGGGAAGCGGACATGGTCGGCGATAAAGTCGGTGTGGCGGAAGGAGTAAGGCTGGGCGTGGGCGAAAAAGTTGCGGTCGCGCTCCCACTGGGAGTGGGCAGGGGAGTCGCCTTTGGGCTGGCCGAAGCGCTGGCCGAGACAGTCGCGGTGGGTGTGGCCGAGGGGGTAGCGGTGGCGCTGGCCGAGGGAGGGGGAGTGGAGACGGCCACCCAGGCCGAGAGCAGATCGCTTATATCTATCGTGCCCCACCCACTGGCCAGGTCGTAGCCGGCGCCGGCCTGATATCCCACCACGCCATTGAAACTGTTGTCGCCCGTGGTGATGTCCCGAAAGCCTGCCGCTGCTGATCCCGCCGCCGCTTGGCGATAAAGGCCGGGGTTGAGATTGCCCAGCCGCGTCCCGGCCCGATAACTGAGCAGCCAACCCACCCCGCTCCACAGCGGCGTGGCCAAGCTGGTACCTCCAGCACAGCATCCCAACGCCGCGCTGCCGCCGTTATCGGACCCAAAATAAGCGCCGGGTTGGTAGGGGCTGGCCATCAGCGCGACGTCGGGCAGGTCACGCGCGTTGTCTGCCGGCACGCCGGGGCCGCTCTGATAGCTGGGTTTAGGAAAAATCGCGCTGGATCCGCCTCCGCCCGCGCCCGCCGCGACGGGTTGATCGGAATCGTTATACACTCGTTCGCTGACGAAGCCGACGTCGTTGCCCGTGCCATCGTAGGTCGGCTGGAATTCCGAGCCGCCCACCGCCGTGACGTTGGGGTCAGCCGCCATCTCGCTGACGTTGCGGCTGCTGGCGGCCACGCAGGTACTTTGGGTTGGATCGAACACCAGGTTGGCCGCGCCCCAATCTCCGGAGCTTACAAATACCGATTGTCCTTGTGCCGCCGCTTGTGCAAATAGCGGGTCCAAGGTGCCACTGTAGAAATTGTCGGGCTGACCGCAATAATCGAAGCTTATCGAGATGACTCGGCACAGGTTTTCCTGGATCGCGGCTGCGATTGCGTCCACCAGCGAGCCGGTGGCGGGGTTGGCGAGATAGAAAATCTGTGGGGCCTGCGGTGCGCTCGCATGCGACCATTCCAGGTCCAGTAACGCTTCGAGCTCGCCGCTTCCGATGCCGGGACTGTTGCCATCCACCAGCTTTTGGCTCGGCGCGACATTGGGCAAATCAAACTGCGAATCGAACAATGCGAGCGCGGCTGGCAGGTAGTCGGAATCGCCCACGATCGCGATACATTCGGGCCCGCTTAGCGCGCGCGTCGCCGCCGGCTCGTCGTAGAAAGTGTAGAAATCGCTGGGCGCGAAGGCCGCGCGCCAGGGAGAAACGATCGTCAGCGGCGTCGCGCCCTCGCCGAGCTGAGTTGACGGCCCCAGAGACCGCCCCAGCATGCTCAGCACAGGCATCGCGAGCACGGCGGGTGCGATGCCGGGAGCGCGAACCGCTGGGACCACCCGCAACATGTTGTCCATCCCGCCGATGGCGCCAATCGTGCTCGCCAGGCGATAGGGGATTCGCGGTTCGTCCAGGTTGGCGTACACGCTGCCGTCGGCGTAAGTCGCGATCGTGGTCTGAAAGGCGCGCTCGACCGTGCCTACCGAGCCGCTGAATCGGATTTGCCCGCCGTGAAGAGGCGTCGCGACCGCGAATCCTTGAGCGCTGAGCCACTGCGCCACGCTTGCCATCTGGGCCGGCGTGGGCCCAAACCGGGCGTCGAATTCAGCCCCACTGAGCCATCGATGGTACCGTGGCGAGGCGGGATTCTGCAGATCAGCCAGTAGATGCGCCAGCGCGCCCGCGGCCTGCGGTTTGAGGCTCACCGAGAGCTTTAGCTGGCGCGAGACCGCCGCGGTGCCAACTACAGGGTTTTGGAGAGCTGCCGCCGGACGGTTGTGAGCCAGCGTCACCATCGGCTCGCCCTGCGCTGCTGTCGCCAATGCCATCAGCGTTAGGATCGCACCGAGAATTGTGATCGCGTGGTCTGCCCGTGCCACGGAGCGGTAACGGCCCTTAGACACAATCTTCTGCCGGGCGCCGTCGATAGCCGGTCCGGCCGGCATTAGATGTAGTCCGCCAACAGGCGGCGAATAGTCGAGTAAGCGTCGATCAGGGCGGGAAAAGAGGCAAAAAATTACATCAAAATGTGCGACGATTGTCGGGCGACATTTCTACATCGGCTTGCCCCTGGAGCGGGACACATGAAAACGATCTAAATCGGGACAGATGAAAGCGACCTGGTAAATACACCGGGATGCCGACGGGATCGTGCGGGATGGGATGGGATAAAATGCTTATATTCGGCGGGTCGCCATGTCACAACCTCTAGGGCCGGATTGTGACAAACTTGTGAAAAAAAAGGGCACGCTGGCCGCAATTGGTGCTTTGAAGTTTCCTAAAAAATCCCGGAATTTTTTCCGAAGGTATTGGAGGCGGCGAGCGGATTCGAACCGCTGCATCGAGGTTTTGCAGGCTCTATCCGCTGTTGACGGCCAGTCCACGCCGGCCCGGCTGGCGGTCAAGGATCCTGACGGCAGCTTGCGCGGCGAAGCAATTCCGCGGGTCCATATCGTCAAGTATGCCCATTACAGTTCTGACGGCGATGACGCGGAGCAGGAAGTCGATATTTTCGCGCGCTTGAACAAGGCATTGGCCGAGCAGGAAAACCCCGATCCATCTATCGCCAAACTGCATGGGATGGTGCCGGAGGGGTCGGCGGCATATGGCCACGGCTCCAATTTGCAGACCACCGCGCTGACCATCGCTATTCTGAGCGGGTTGCCGGTGGTACGGGTAGGACGCAGCGACCCACGCGGGCGGGTCGGCTTCGATGCGCGACCCCTTCATTCAGGGCAGTAATTTGGACGCCAACAAGGCCCGCCTGCTTTTGATCGCCGCGATGCTGCGGCTGGGCCGGCTGCCGCGCGCCCGCGATCCTCGCCATCCAACCGCCCAGGAGTGGAACGCGACGCGCGCCAAGGTAGCCCAGTTCCAGGAGCTGTTTGAAAGCCATTAAAAGCGCAGCCGCGCTCCGCTTGGAGGGCTCCGGTCAGCTACACGCGAGGCCCCACGAGACCTCAGACCGATGAACCGCGCGCTAGCCTGATCCCTGCATACCAGGGCGACTTTCGGCCTTTCAGTTCTGGCGCATAGCGGCCGCGACCGCTTAGCCCATGGGGCTTAAGCCACTCCTGCTCTGGATGACGAAAATCGTGCGGCTGGGCGGCGGCGCCTCCGCGCCAGATCTGGCAAGACGGTTCTTCCGTGAGACAGGGGCGCCATGGTGTTTTTCAAATGGACCGTGCTATGGTCTTTATCGAATTGCTCACGGGATAGTTGCTTAATGTCGGCGCAAAAACTTAAGGAAAAGCGGCGGAATATCACTCTTTTGTATGCCCGCTCCGATGACGCCCGGGGTTTGACCCAGGTCCTGATCACCTTGGGCTGTCTGGCCCTGATTTGGTGGGCCGCTGTATCAAGCGTCAAGCTTTCCCTGTGGCTTACCGTTCCTTTCATATTTTTAATCAGTTTGTTCACGCTGCGGGTCTTTGCCTTGATGCATGAGTGCGGCCACGCCAGCTTGTTTCGCAACCAGCAACTCAATCGGGGATTTGGCTTCCTTCTGGGTGTGATTGCGGGCATGCCGCAATACGTATGGTCACAGCACCACAGCTATCACCATGCCAACAACGGCAATTGGGAGAAATACCGCGGGCCCTATACCACGCTTTCCGTCACCGAATATGAAGCTCTGACAAACGTGCAGCGGTTCATATATCGGGGCAAGTGCAGCATCGTTTTCATGCCCGTGGTGGGCTTTATATATCTGATTTTCAACCCGCGATTTACCTGGCTCAAGGGCAGTCTCGATCTGCTGCACCATCTGTTCAAAAGTAAACTCGCGCAGCCCCACCTGCCAATCAGGGCGCACGCAGCCAGCTTCAAAACCCCCTACTGGCGGTCGCGCGAGCAATACTGGCACATGTTCTGCAACAATCTCGTGCTACTGACTGGATGGATACTACTGTGCTGGTCGATCGGAACGGCGCGGTTTTTCGCGATTTATATAATCAGTTTGTCGATCGCGGGCGGAGCGGGAATTGTACTGTTCACCGTGCAGCACAATTTCGAGCATTCCTACGCCAGCGATACTCGATGCTGGGATTACGAGACCGCCGTATTAGAAGGAACCAGTTTTTTGCTTCTGCCGCGCTGGTTGAACTGGTTCACCGTCAATATCGGCTATCATCACATTCATCACCTGTCCGCCAGAATTCCCAACTATCAACTGATCGCCTGCCACAATGAATATCAAGATCTCTTCGCGAATGTGACCCGCGTGAGGTTGTCCCAAGTACCCAAGGCATTGAAGTGCATCCTCTGGGATGAAAGCGCGCGGCGAATCATTTCAATCGAAGAGTATCGCCGGCAGACCAGCAGCCGCGCATGGCTGAATGACATTCCGGCGACTGTTGAAATTGCTCCGAGTTAGCGGCGCCACCCGGATCGGCCCGCGCCAGCGAAAATAATCGCGCGGCGTGTCAGTGCGGTGCCTTCATGCGCGCATCACGCTGGCTGCTAAAACAATGCAACCAGCGCGCCGCTTGCCCTCTCCCGCAACGGAGCGGGCGAGGGGCATCCGAAGAATCCGCTCTCGTAATGGTGACCGTTTCTCGCACGGCGGCAATCGCGGTCCAGCAAATGGAGTTAATTTCTCCTCAGGGTTAACCGATAGCTGTCGCCGAGGACCAAGCGACTTGGGTGGCGCGGCGCAACGGGCCGGCGGGTTGGAGGCGGCGAGCGGATTTGGCGTAAAAGGTTAGGGCCGGGGTGGCGGCGCGGCTCCGAGACAAACGCGAAAAGTGCTCGTATGTATTTAGCTTTTTGGAGGCGGCGAGCGGATTCGAACCGCTGCATCGAGGTTTTGCAGACCTCTCCCTTGCCACTTGGGTACGCCGCCTCGTGACGGTCAGTCCAGGCAACTCGACCTCAACTGGGTAGCATGCGCGCTCAAAGCTCGCAATTGGGTTTGCCTATGACGAATTGGCATCCTTGAAGTTCTATTCTAAGCCATCGTAGCGGTCCTGGCTGTCAACGACTGACCTAAACCGACTTTCCAATTTGAGCAACGCGCAAGGCCCGAACCAAGCGCGAGCTGGGGCCCCAAGAACTCGAGGCTGTTCAGCGACGCCAACCATGTGCTAGGTCGATTGCAGGCGCCGGGCCGTCCGAGCGCGGTCCGACAGCCCGTCGTGATGTCTGGAGATGACGAAAATGGCTGGCAATCCAAGCCCTTCCCCGATGCAGCAGCTGATGTCGATCGCCCAGGGCCATCTGGCGGCTGGCGCCCTGAAGGCCGCCTTGGAACTGGAAGTCTTCACCCTGATCGCCCATGGCGTGGATACCGCTGCGGCGTTGGCCGAGGCGAAGAAAGCGGCGCCGCGCGCGATGCGTCTTTTGTGCGACGCACTGGTTGGACTGGGGCTGGTTCAACGTCAGGGCGAACGGCTAAGCCTCAGCCAGGAGATGGATCGGCTGCTGGTCAAGGGAGCGCTCTCATACCTGGGTGGTCAGATTGGGATCAACAACGCGCCCTGGTTTTGGGAAGGCGCGCATCATCTGGCCGAGATCGTGCGCAGCGGCCATCCGCTGACCGCGCAGAGCGCGGAAGCCGCGGAGCATCCCTTCTGGGAGGAGTTCGAACGCAACTCGCGCCAGATGGCCGCGGCCAATGGCAAGGCGTTGGCCGAGCTGGTGGCCGAAGTGGTTGACGAAGCAGCCCCGCGGCGCATCCTGGATATCGCCTGCGGCAGCGGGATGTACGGGTTTGCGCTGCTCAAGCGATTTCCCGACGCGCGCCTGGTCAGTTTCGACTACGCCAACGTCTTGCGGTTGACCGAAAAGGATGCGCAGCGCGAGGGGCTGCACCAGCGGGTCGAGTTTCGTCCCGGCGATCTCTTCCGCGACCCGCTCGGCCAGGGTTATGACTGGGTGTTGGCCTGCAATATTTTCCAGATTTACGGCCCACGGAAAGTCGTGGAGCTGAGCCGCCGGCTCTATCAGGCCTTGGAACCCGCGGGACGGCTGCTCGTGCACGGGCCGATCCCCGACGACGAGCGCAGCCACAACCGCCCCGCCCTGCTCTTCGGCATGAACATGCTGATCTTCACGCAGGAAGGTGAGGTTTACACCCTTGCCGATTACCGGCGGATGCTGGAAGAGGCGGGCTTTCACGATATCGAGTTGCGCGAAACGGCGGGGACGCGGCCGGTCCAGGCGGTTCTCGCGCGCAAGTAGTATCACATCGCCCGCTTGCGTAAACTCTTGAGGCGCGAGCGGTCAAGCACGCGGGTTAGCCCGCGCCCTTGACGGCTCCCAGCTCTGCAAGCAGGTGAATCAGTTTTGGCAACCAAGCTCAAGGTAGCCGTGGTGGGAGCCACGGGCATCGCGGGACAGCAGGTCCTGGCCGCGCTCGATCATCATCCGACTTTCGAATTGGCGGCGCTGGCCGCCTCCGAACGCTCGGCGGGCAAAACCTTCGCTCAGGCGATTACCGACCTCGACAGCGGCATCCAGCGCTGGTACGTGGCGGGCAGCGAACCCCCGGCCGCGGCCATGGCGCTGGCGGTCCAGGATGCCAAGAAGCTTAAGCTTGAGGGCATCGATTTGGTCTTCGCCGCGGTGGAATCCGAAGCTGCGCGCGAGTTGGAGCCGCTTTACGCACGCCACGTACCTACCATTTCTACCGCCCGCCCCTTTCGCATGGAACCCGACGTGCCGCTGGTCATTCCGGGGGTCAACCTCGACCATCTCGGCCTGGTTGCGCAGCAACGACGCCGACGCGATTGGCGCGGCTTTATCGCCACGCTGCCCAATTGTACCGCGACCGGGATGGCGATCACGCTCAAGGCGCTGGAGGAAAGCTTCGGGGTCGCGGCGGTGATGGTAACCACGATGCAGGGCATCTCGGGCGCGGGGCGCGACCTGCCGGCGCTGGACATCGTCGAGAACATCATTCCCTATATTCCGCGGGAAGAGGAACGGGTGAGGATCGAGACCGGGAAAATTCTGGGCCGGCTGGAAGGTGACAAAATAGTCGAGTCGACGGCGCCAATCAGCGCCACCTGTACCCGGGCCGGGGTGATTTCAGGACACACCGAGGCCGTCAGCGTGTCGCTCAAACATCCCGCCTCGATAGAGGCGGTAATCGGATGCTTCGAGAATTTCGGCCGCGCCTTCACCGATTTGAAGCTGCCCACCGCGCCGCGCCATATGATCACCGTCCATCGCGACCCGATGCGGCCGCAGCCCCGGCTGGATCGCGACGCCCAGGATGGAATGACGACTTCGGTGGGAAGAATTCGACCCGACGAAGTCCTACCCCACGGCATCAAGTATTTGCTGGTCACGCACAATGCCTGCATGGGCGCGGGCAAGGGCGCGGTGCTGTTGGCCGAATACCTGGCCGCGCAGGGCTACCTGCCAACCAACAGCTAGATCAGACCGGCATGTGCCAGCCCATCACGTAGGCAACGATAAACAGTACCAGGAAGATCACGAACAGGCCGCGGCCGGCGTAGGCCGGAACGCTGGGCTCAGCGGCGAAGCCGAACAAACCGCAAATGGCGCCCGTGATCAAGAACACAAATGCATAAGTCATATGCGCGGTAAACATTGATTAGCTTTCCCTGATTGCGCCGCTCCGAAGGCGGTTCGATCTCACGGCATCTTGGCCCAAGCCCGCCCTTCCATGCAAGCCTCGGTCCCTGCGCCGAAAGGACGGGGACTTGTAACGAGACAGATGAAAATGACCTGGTAAATACACCGGGATGCGGCGGGATCGCGCGGGATAGGGTGGGACAAAATGCTTATGTTTTGAGGTTGGTGGCAACTTTCGGGCGTTGCGAGCAAAATCTAAGGTCCTTTTCATCTGTCCCTTACAGTCCCGTTTACACAAATTAGTCAAACTGGCGCTCTTGACAGTGGGTGGGATAAAGTGGGATTGTGTGGCCCATCGAGGGACGATGCGGTGTTTAGCGGTCGATTCGACCATTCGATCGATCCGAAAGGACGGGTGAGCATTCCTGCTCGCTTCCGCGAAGTCCTGCAACGCGACCAGCTCGACCGTCTTTACATCACCAACTTCATTTCTGAAGGCGAGCATTGCCTGGTGCTCTATCCGCCGGGCGAATGGGAGCGGTTGGTGGGTCGAATCAAGCAGAAGGCCAGTTTCGAGCGCAACACCCAGCTCTTCCAAACCTTCTTTATCGGTGGGGCGCACGAGGTTCAGGTCGATAGTCACGGCCGGATTTTGATTCCGCCCAAGTTGCGAGAGTTTGCCGGGCTGGATCGCGACGTCACCTTTTCGGCGATGACCGACCATTTTCAGCTGTGGGACAAGGGGACCTTGGGGCGAGTCTTGAGTGTGGCTGAGCGCAGTTTCAGCGATCCCGAATTTTTGAAGAGTCTCGGGTTCTGATTTCGATGTACGAAGCAGCCTCCCGCGAAAGCAACCGCGCGCCCCGGATTCACGAGCCGGTGATGGCAGCGGAGGTGCTAAGTCTGGTGCCGGCGGGCGCGCAACGGCTGGTGGATGCCACGCTGGGCACGGGAGGCCATGCGCTGGCGCTGCTGGAGCACAATCTGCACGCCAACCTGCTGGGGCTGGACTGGGATCGACAGGCTCTGGCGCTGGCGGCGGTTCGCCTGAAGTCCTTTGGCGCGCGCGTTACGCTGCGCCACGGCAATTTTGCCACCATCGCTCAGGCGCTGGCACACAGTGGGTTTGGGCCGGCCGACCTGATTTTGGCCGACTTGGGGTTGAGCAGTTTTGCGCTGGACGATCCCACCCGCGGCCTGAGTTTCATGCACGATGGACCGCTGGACATGCGCATGGACGAGAGCAATGCGCTGCGCGCTTACGATCTGGTCAATGAGGAGAGCGAGGCGGAACTGGCCCGAATCATCTTCGAATTGGGTGAGGAGCGGGCCTCGCGCCGCATCGCGCGAGCGATCGTGGAGGCGCGCCGGCGACGGCCGCTGGAGAGCACCAGCGAGCTGCGGTTGCTGATCGAGGGGGTGTTGGGCGGGCGGCGGCGCGGCGGCGTCCATCCCGCGACGCGCACCTTTCAGGCGCTGCGGATCGCGGTCAATCGCGAATTACCTGCGCTGGCGGATTTTTTGGCCGCCGCGCCAGACTGTCTGGCGCCCGGCGGACGGCTGGTGGTGATCGCTTACCATTCGCTGGAGGACCGGTTGGTCAAAGCCCGCTTCCATCAGCTTGCGCGCGAGGCCGGCTATCGCGAAGTTTCGCGCAAGGTGATGCGGCCGCGGGAGGAGGAGGTCGAGCGCAATCCGCGCTCTCGTAGCGCGCGGCTGCGCTGCCTGGAGCGGCTATATGAAGGCTCCTAACAACGCCCCGGGGGAACATCGGGATGCCTAAGCCGGGCTCCAGGCAACGACTGATCAAACCCGCCCGCCCGCCCCATCGTCTGCTCCAGGCGCTGTTGGTGGTGGCAGTAGTGGCAGTGGGCTTTGTTACCCTTATGGTGCGGTTGGCCGTGATGCGCGAAGGTTATCGCTTGTCCGCCTTGCGCGCCGAGCAGGTCGCTCTGCAGGAGCGCAATCGCAACCTGCGCCTGCGTCTGGCGCAACTGACCGCGCCCGAGCGCCTGCGCGCTCTGGCAATCAAATATCGGCTCGTCCCGCCAGCTCCGGGGCAGGTGGTGGTGGTACCGTGAACGCGGGTTTCGAACGTCGCCGTTTGCGGGTGGGGATGTTGACCCTGGCGCTGGCGGGCCTGTTTGCGTTGATCGGCGCGCGCGTGGTTCTGCTGGTGGCGCTGGACGGTTCGCAACTGAGTTCGCTGGCCCGCAGCGAGCATCGCCAGGCGGTTACCCTGACCGCCCCGCGTGGCCCCATTGTCGATCGTTTCGGTGCGCCGCTGGCGCTCTCGGCCCAGGCCTTCTCGATTTACGCTCGGCCCGCTCGTTTGCTCGACGCCGCCTCGCCCGCCGACCTCGATCAATTGGCTCGCGCCCTGGGACTCAGCCGGGCGCAGCTTGCTTTGCGCTTGCATCACTCGGCCCGTTTTGTCTGGCTTGCCCGCCGCATCCCGGCGGCGCAGTCCGAGCGGGTCACGGCGTTGGATTTGCCGGGGCTGGGCGCGTTGCCCGAGTACCGGCGCTATTACCCGGAGAGCAACCTGGCCGCGAGCGTGGTGGGGTTGGCTGGTGGTGACGGACAGGGGCTCTCCGGGTTGGAATTGCGCTTCGATCGGCTGTTGCGCGGGGACCCGGTGGCGTTGGTCGAGGATCGCGACGCGTTGGGGCATGCGATCCTGGATAGCCCGCTGGCGCTGCGCCAGCCGGCGCCCGGCGCGCGGCTGGTACTGACCATCGATGGGCAGATTCAGGCCCGTGCCGAAAGCGAGCTTAGCCAGGAAGTCGCGGTCGCCGGCGCTCGGCGCGGGATCGCGCTGGTACTCGACCCTTTCACCGGTGAAGTGCTGGCGATGGCCACGGCGCAGGCCGGCCAAAAGACGGATGCGCTCGACGCCCTGCGCTTGCATAATCCGGCGGTGCAGGATGTCTTCGAGCCTGGCTCGACCATCAAGGGCATCCTGGGCGCGATCGCGCTTGAGGATCGGGTGATCGATCCCAACCGTCAGCTTTACTGCGAGAATGGACTATGGCGCGTAGGCGGCCGCACGATTCATGACGACAGCCGCCATCAATGGCTCAACCTGGGTGGGATTCTGGAGGTCTCCTCCAATATCGGGGCGGCGAAGATTGCGCTGAGCCTGGGTGCCCAGCGCTACTATCACGGTCTGCGCGCCTTTGGTTTCGGCCGGCCCACGGGGATCGACCTGCCGGGCGAGTCGGGCGGGATCGTGCGTGCGCCGGCGAGCTGGCGCGAGATCGAACTTGCCGATCATGGCTTTGGCCAGGGGATTGCGGTGAGCGCGCTGCAGTTGGCCAGTGCTTACGCCGCGATCGCCAACGGCGGGGTGCAGATGCGTCCCTATGTGGTGGCGGGCGCTTACGACGCCAGCGGGCGTGCGCTGTTTGTGCACACGCCGCAGCCCCTGGCGCGGGTGATTTCGCCTCAGGTCGCGCACACCATGAATCTGCTCTTGCGCAACGTGGTTCAGGGGCAGGAGGGCACCGGTCGGCGCGCCCAATTGGCCGACTACCTGGTGGCGGGTAAAACCGGCACTGCGCAAATGGTCGATCCCGCCACGGGCCGTTATTTCCAAAGCCGTCTGGTGGCCTCTTTCGTCGGTTTTGCCCCAGCCGACAATCCTCGCCTGGTGATCCTGGTGGTGCTCGAGGACGTGGGTCACGGCCATTTCGGAGGCGCGGTGGCAGCGCCGGTCTTCGGCGCTATCGCGCAGGCCGCGCTCAGCCATCTCAACGTCGCCTCCAGCCGGCCCGATTACAGCGATGCCAGCGTCTTGCCGGTGGCGGATTTGGCGGCCGACTTGGATAGCGAAACTCCGGTGGGTTCGGATCCTGCCCTACCACAGTTGGCGCGCGTGCGCGGCAGCGGCCGAGTCCCCGACTTCAGCGGCCTGGCGCTGCGCGGTGCGTTGCGCCTGGCGGGAGCCAGCGGCCTCAACCTGACGATTGATGGCAGCGGTTATGTGATCGCTCAGGAGCCCGCCGCCGGACAGGCGCCCGATGGTCCGGTCAGGCTGACGCTGGCGCCCTTCGCGCCGCACGCCGCGCCGAGCGTGGCGCGCCGGCATGAGAGCCGCCGAGGGCGGACGTCATGAACTTGTCAGAGCTGGTCGCCGGGCTGCCGTGCGAAATTCGCGGCCCTGAAGTCGAGGTCGCAGGTCTGAGCTACGACTCGCGGCGGGCGGGCGAGGGGGATCTTTTTTTTGCTTTGGCGCGCGACCGGCGCCAAGCCTTGGAGTACAGCCAACAAGCCTTGCGCCGCGGGGCGCGCGCGCTGGTATGGGAGCGGGGTGGGGTGGGCGCGCGACCCGCGGCAACCCTGGTGGAATGTGCCGGGGTGCGCCGCCTGATGGCGTCGGTGGCGGCGCGTTTTTTCAACTGGCCCAGCCGCGATCTGGATCTGATCGGGGTGACCGGGACCAGCGGCAAGACCACCACGACCTACCTGCTGGCCGCCATCGGTGCCGCCGCCGGCGAGCGGGTCGGAGTGATTGGTAGCGTGGGGATCACGACTCCCGGCGGTCGGATCGAGAGCGAGCTGACCACTCCCGAGGCGATCGATCTGGAGGCCGCGCTGGCGCGGATGCGAGAGGAGGGGGTCAGCCGCGTGGCTGCCGAAATTTCCTCCATCGGGCTTAGCCAGGGCCGGGCCGAGGAGCTGGATTTTCGCGCCGCGCTGTTCACCAATCTGGGGCGCGATCATCTCGACTATCATGCCAGTCTCGAGGATTACTTCGCCGCCAAATTGCATCTGTTCGAGCTTTTGACAGCCACTTGCCGGCCCGATCCGGTAGTAGTCGCACCGCTGGATTCGTGGGGTGAGCGAGTGCTGGCGCTGGCGCCGGGGCGCAAGTTGAGCTTCGCCCTGAGTGCGCCGGCGGACGTCTATCCGTGCGAAGCGAAGCTGAGCGCGAGTGGAATCGAGGCCGTGATTCAAGTGCCAGGCCGACGCCTGGCGATAAGTTCGCCGCTGCTCGGGCAATTCAACCTGCTCAATATCCTGGGCGCGGTGGCAATGTCGGTGGCCCTGGGCATCAAGGATGAGGCCGTGGTGGAGGGGGTGCGGCGATGCCCAGGAGCCCCCGGCCGCATGGAAATCGTGGCCCGCCCGCAGGGGGCGCTGGTGGTGGTCGATTACGCTCACAAACCCGATGCTTTGAGCGCGGTCCTGCAGGCCTTGCGCGCCTTGGCGCCGCGCCGTTTGCTGTGCGTCTTCGGCTGCGGCGGCGATCGCGATCGCGGCAAACGGCCGCTGATGGGCGAAATTGCGGCGCGCCTGGCCGATTTGCCGATTCTGACCTCGGACAATCCGCGCACCGAGGATCCGCTCGCGATTATTGCCCAGGTGGAGACGGGCTTGCGCGCCGGCGGGCGCCGTCACGTCGCTTACGCAACCGGCGGCGCCGACTACCTGGTCGAGCCCGACCGGCGTGCGGCGATCGCTTTGGGGCTGACATATCTGCAGCCCGGCGACATCCTGGTAGTCGCGGGCAAGGGGCATGAAGACTATCAGCTTGTGGGCCACACCAAGCTGCCCTTCGACGATCGCGCGGTGGTCAAGGAACTGCTTGCTCAGCGCCAGGCTAACCTGGCGTGAGAGCGATGGGGTGGTGGAGCTGGAGGAGAAGTGGATGGGGGGTGGTGGTGGACAGTGGAGTGCGCGCGGCCGGGAGCCCGAAAGCCGACGGGTGGATGGAATTAGCGGCGTGGTGCAGGAGGCGTACAGGCTGCGCCGGTCGCGCGCGCTCTATGCGGGGAGGAACGATCTGACCGTGACGGCGGCGCGCTGGTGTGCGCGTGGGAGGGGCGGTCGATGGTTTGGCGGACTGTGAACCAGCGGCACCCTGCCGTGGGGTAAAATCGGTTTGTCAATACCCTGCTGAAAAAGGAGCGTGGCGCTGTGCGGGTGGGGCGGAGTAGGTTAGGTGGACGGATCGCAATTAATGCTCTACATCACGCTATTATCTCTTCACGGCCACCATCCGGCACTCAATGTGCTGCGCTACGTGACCTTTCGCTCGGTCATGGCGGGGCTGACTTCGCTGGCGTTGTCGCTGGCCTTGGGCCCGGTGCTGATCGCCCATTTTCGCCAAGCCCATATCGGCCAGACCATCCGCGACGAGGTTCCCACTAGCCATCAGAAGAAGGCTGGCACCCCGACCATGGGTGGACTGCTGATTCTGGCCGCCACCGTGCTTGCCACCCTGTTGCTGGCTGACTTGCGCGACCCCTACGTTTGGATTGCGATCGCGGTCACCGTCGCGTTTGGCGCCATCGGTCTGACCGACGACATGCTCAAGCTCTACCGCGGTCGGGGCAAAGGTTTATCGGGACCGCAAAAGCTTTTGCTGCAGAGCGGATGCGCGTTGGCGGCGGCGGTGGTCATCTTCGCGGTGCTGCGCTTCGATACCCATCTGACCATGCCCTTTTTCAAGAATGTTCGCCCCGATCTGGGCTGGCTTTATATCCCCTTCGCGGCGGTGGTGATCGTCGGCGCCTCCAACGCCGTCAACCTGACCGACGGCCTGGATGGGCTGGCGATCGGGCCGGTGATGACGGTGGCGTTCTGCTACTGGGTCTTCACCTATGCCGCGGGCAACGCGAAGTTCGCCGAGTATCTGGAAATCCCCCACATCGCCCACGTCGCTGAGCTGGCGATCTTTTGCGGCGCCTTGATCGCGGCCTCGATGGGTTTTTTGTGGTTCAACGCCTATCCGGCCTCGATGATGATGGGTGATGTAGGCGCGCTGGCGCTGGGTGCGGCGCTGGGCACGGTGGCGATTCTGGCCAAGCAGGAACTGGTGCTGGTAATTGCCGGCGGGGTGTTCGTGGTCGAGGCGGCCTCGACCATAATCCAACGCTACTACTTCAAGATGACCCATCGGCGGGTCTTCCGCATGGCCCCGCTCCATCATCATTTCGAACTCGCGGGCTGGCCGGAAACCGTGGTGGTGGTGCGTTTTTGGATCATCTCGATCGTGTGCGCGCTGGTCGCGCTGAGCACCCTGAAGCTGCGTTGATGGAGCTGAGAGGACAGCGCGTGATGGTGATCGGATGGGGGGTGACCGGCCGCGCGCTGGCCACTTTTCTAGCTGCGCGGGGTGCGCGGGTGGTGGTGGCCGAACAGCGGATGGATAGCGAGGGAACCGAACAATTGCCGCCCGCCATCGTGATCCATCGCGGTCCCGAGCAGGCGCACTGGTTGGACGGCGTCGAACTGGTGGTGCCCAGTCCCGGGGTGCCGCGTACCAATCGACTCCTGGAGGAGGCTACGCGCCGCGGCCGCCTGATCGCGAGCGAGATCGAGTTGGCCGCTCGCCTGTTACCCGAAGTGACGGTGGCGATTACCGGGACCAATGGCAAGAGCACGGTGACCACTCTGGTGGGAGAGATATTCACCGCCGCCGGGCGCCAGCCTTTTGTAGGTGGCAATCTGGGCACGCCGCTGATCGCGGCGGTGGATGGGAGTTGGAATTCGACCGTGGTCGAGGTGTCAAGCTTCCAGCTCGAGTGGGTCGACGATCTGCGCCCGCGCGTGGGGGTCTATTTGAACCTCAGCGCGGACCATCTGGACCGCTATCGCGACCTTCAGGAATACGGCGCGACCAAGGCCCGGCTGTTCGCCCGCCAGCGCGCCGACGACTGGGCGGTGCTCAATCGCGACGACCCGGCGGTGTGGGCCCTGGCCCCAAGCCTGCGCGCGCGGGTGCTGGGGGTCGGACTTCAGCCACCGGCTCGAGGCTACGGTCTATGGCCGGTAAGCGGTGGAATCGAATACGGGCTGGATGAAAACCGCCATGGCGTGTTGCGCTTTGATGCCGCGCGCTGGCCTGGACGCCATCAGCTATTCAACGCGATGGCGGCGGCGGGCGCGGCGCTGGCGGCGGGTATCGATGCGGCGCCGATCGAACGGGCGTTGGCGGCTTTTCGTGGCCTGCCCCATCGGCTGGAGCTGGTGTTGGAGAAGGGCGGGGTCAAGTTCGTGGACGATTCCAAGGCCACCAACGTGGGCGCGGTGGTGGAGGCGCTGGCGGCCTTGGCGCCGCCCCTGATCGTCTTGGCGGGCGGGATCGACAAGGGGGGCGATTACGCCCCTTTGTGGCCGCTGCTGGCCGAGCGCGCCAAGGCCTTGATCCTGTTCGGGGCAGCGCGCGAAAAGATGAATCGCGAATTGGGCGGGAGCACGCGCTGCGAAGTCCGTAGCAATTTGGAACAGGCGATGCATTGTGCCTGGTCGCTTGCCCGTGCCGGGGATACTATTTTGCTCTCCCCGGCCTGTTCGAGTTTTGATCAATTTCGCAACTATGCCGAGCGTGGACGCAGGTTTAAAGAGTTGGCTGGGGCGCTTTGACAACCTCTCGCAGGAGCGGCCCGATCCGTGGTTGTGGATGCCGGCCGCGGCCCTGATTGTGCTGGGCCTGCTGATGGTTCTCAATACGACCTATTTTCTGGGCCTGGAACGGCACGGCGGGCCGTTCTATTTCTTCAAGCGCCAATTGCTCAACCTGGCCATGGGCGCCGGCGTGATGGCGGCTTTGGGCGAGCTCTCCCTGCGCGGCCTCAAGCGGTTGGCGTTGCCGCTGATGGTAGTCGCGGTGGCCCTCCTGCTGGCGGTGTGGATTCCGGGCCTCGGCGTGGTGCGTGGCGGCGCGCGCCGATGGCTTCATCTGGGGGCCTTCTTGGTCGAGCCCTCGGAGCTGCTCAAGCTGGCCACGGTGTTTTTCCTGGCCCACTATCTGGCTCCGCGCCAGGCCTATCTGGCCAACTCACCCCGCGCTTTGATCGCGCCTTTCGCGATCGTCGGCCTGCTCGCCCTGATCCTGCTCAAACAACCCGATTTTGGCGGCGCCGTGATGCTGGTTCTGCTGCTGTTCACGATGTTGTTCGTGGCCGAGGCGCGGCCCCGCCATCTGGTTATCGCCGGTGCCGGCGCCCTGGGCGTGCTGGCGCTCCAGGCCGCGCATAAGGCCTATCGGATGCGCCGCCTGACGGCCTTTGTGGATCCCTGGCGTAGCGCTCGCGGCGCCGGCTTCCAATTGACCCAGTCATTGATCGCCTTTGGCGCCGGCGGGAGCTGGGGCGTGGGTTTGGGCGCCAGCCGGCAGAAGATGTTCTATCTGCCGCAGGCCCATACCGATTTTGTCTTCGCGGTGGTGGGTGAGGAATTCGGCTGCGTCGGGGTCTTCGTGGTGCTCGCCCTGTTCCTGATTATCATGGTGCGCGGCTTGCGCCTGGCACGGCTGGAATCCGATCCCTTCGCCAGCCTGTTGGCGGTGGGACTGACCAGCCTGATTTCGTTGCAGGCCTTCGTCAATATGGCGGTGGTGACCGGGCTGGTGCCCACCAAAGGTTTGCCGCTGCCCTTCTTGAGCTACGGCGGTACCTCGATGGTGGTATCGATGGCGGCGCTGGGGATTCTGCTGGCGCTGGGGCGCAGGCCCGGAGTCGAATGAGGATGGTGATTTCAGGCGGCGGCACCGGCGGCCATCTGTCTCCGGCCCTGGCTTTGGGTGCGCAACTGCAACGGATGCGTCCGGATTGCGAGCTGCTTTTTATCGGTACCGAGAGCCCTCTGGACGAACAGTTTCTGGCCCGCGGTGGCTTTCCCTATCGGCTGTTGCCGGGGGCTGGGATCGCCGGCCACAACCTGCGCCAGCGACTGCGCGCGATCGGGAAATTGGGCCGCGCGACCCTGGCCGCCCGCCGCCTGCTCAAGCAATTCAAACCCGCCTTGGTGGTAGGGGTGGGTGGTTATGCCTCGATGCCGGCGGGGCTGGCCGCGCTCAGCCTGCGAATACCGCTGGTCCTGATGGAACAAAACACCCGGCCCGGGTTGACCAACAGGCTGCTGGCGCGCTTTGCCGCGCGCATTTGCGTGGCCTTTCCGCAGAGCCAGGCGATGCTGCCGCGAGAAGGGGTAGAGGTAACCGGCAATCCGGTCCGCTTTCAACCTGTCAACAACCCCTATCGACAGCCCGAAAATTTTTCAATCCTTGTTTTAGGCGGGTCGAGCGGTGCACACAGATTAAATATTGGTGCTTTGTTTGCCTTCACTTCTTTGCGCAAAGCTGTTATAAATTTCACCGTCGTACATCAGACTGGGAGTGCGGATGAGGGGCTGGTGCGCAGCGGCTATCAACAGGCGGGAATCACCGCCCGGGTAACTCCGTTTATCGACGATATGGCGGCTGCCTTGGCGGCTGCAGACCTGGTTGTGGCGCGTGCCGGCGCGATGACCGTAAGCGAGCTGGCCTTGGCCGGCCGCCCCTCCATCCTGGTGCCTTATCCGTTCCATCGTGACCATCAACAGCAGCATAACGCGCGCACCCTGGAAGAGGTGGGAGCGGCGATCATCGTGCCCGACGACGACCAACTGGGAGCAAACCTCAGCGCCAAGCTGTTGGAGCTCCATGCCGCACCGGCTCGGTTGGCGAAGATGGCCCAGCGTGCGCTGAGCGCGGCGCGTCCGGATGCGGCCGTGGCGATCGCACGTACCTGCCTGGAAATCGCGGAGGCGCGATGAGCGGCGGCGCCATCCCACAGAGCCTGATGGGGGCGGGATCGCGTCCGCTGCATTTCATCGGCATTGGTGGTGCCGGAATGAGCGGCATCGCCGAGTTGTGCCTGCGACTTAATCTGGCGGTCAGCGGATGCGACTTGCGCGCCAGCGCCGCCACCGAGCGATTGTCCGCGTTGGGCGCCAAAATAACCATCGGCCACGACCCAAGCCATCTCTCGCCCGAGCTCAACGCAGTCGTCATCTCCTCCGCGGTCAAATCGAACAATATCGAAGTGCAACGGGCACGGGCGATGCGCATCCCGGTCATCGCGCGAGCCGAGATGTTGGGGGAGTTGCTGCGCCTGGCCAGGGCCGGGGTCGCGGTGGCCGGCACTCACGGCAAGACCACTACGACTTCGCTGGTGGCTTTGATTCTGGAAGAGGCGGGTTTGGATCCGACCGTGGCGATCGGCGGCAACCTGCGCGCGCGCGGAACCAACGTCCGCCTCGGGCGGGGCGATTTCATGGTGGCCGAGGCGGATGAGAGCGACGCTTCCTTTTTGCTCCTACTGCCCACCATCGCGATCGTGACCAATATCGATCCCGAACATCTCGATCACTACCGCACGATGGAGCGGGTGCGCGAGGCTTATCTCAATTTCGTCAATCGGGTGCCGTTTTACGGCTTCGCCGTGCTCGGAATCGACAGCGCCGAGGTGCGCGAGCTGCTGCCGCTGGTGCGCAAGCCCTATCTCACCTACGGCGAAGCGGCCGACGCCGACTATCGTGCCAGCGCGATCGTGATCCGCGGCCTAAGCACCACCTTCGATGTGAGCGAGCGCGGTCAGTCCTTGGGCAGGGTCACGCTGCCGCTGCCCGGCCATCATGTGGCGCTCAACGCCCTGGCGGCCATCGCGGTGACGCGGATGCTGGGGGTGAGCTTCGCGGTCGCGGCGGCGGCGTTGGCAAATTTTTCGGGTATCGCACGCCGTTTCGAGGTCAAAGGCGAGGTTGCCGGTCGCCTGGTGCTGGACGATTACGCCCATCATCCGGCCGAGGTGCGAGCCACCCTGGCTGCGGCCAAAAGCGCTTTCGGCCGTCGCATGCTGGTGGTCTTTCAGCCCCATCGCTTCAGCCGCCTGCGCGATCTGTTCGATGAGTTCATCACCGCCTTCGACGACGCCGACCGGCTCTACCTGGCCGACGTCTATCCAGCCGGCGAGGAGCCGATCGCCGGGGTCTGCGCGCTGCGCCTGAGCCAGGCAATTCGTGCTCGCGGCGGGCTGGAGGTGGAATATCTGGGCCAGGAGCCGTGGCCGGCGCGCCGGGTAGTGGCGGATTCCGCTCGCGGCGACCTGATCGCGACCCTGGGCGCGGGCGATATCTATCGCCTGGGCGAAACGATCTTGCGTGACCTGGGCCAGGAGAGCCCTGCCGATGATCGGGCTTGAGCGGGAATTGGCCGGTCACTTCGCGACCCGTCTGCGCAAGCAATATGCGCTGGCGGAGTTGACCTCGTTTCGGATCGGCGGGCCGGCCGATTTGCTTCTGGAGGTCGCCGATGAAGACGAATTGGCGCTGGCGGTGAGCCTGGCGCGCCGCTACGAGAGCCCGGTTTTCGTGCTGGGCGCGGGCACTAATTTACTAATCAGCGACCGCGGCATTCGCGGACTGGTGCTGCGCCTGGGACCCGGCTTCGGCGAGATCGCGGTGCAGGGCAACCGCGTGCGCGCCGGAGCCGCGATGTCATTCGGCACCTTGGTGGCGACCGCGGTGGCGCGTGGATTGGCCGGGCTGGAATTTGGCGAAGGGATCCCGGGCAGCGTGGGCGGCGCCTTGATCATGAACGCGGGCGCCTTCGGCGGCGAGCTGGCACGCACCGTGGCCGCGGTCGAGGGGGTCGATCGCGAGGGCCGGCGCTGCTGCTTGCAGCCCGAGCAAATTGCCTTTGGTTATCGCCAAAGCGCACTGCCGCCGGGATTTATCGTCGCCTGGGTCGACTTCCAGCTACAGCCCGGCGAGGTCAGCGCGCTCGGTGTGCGGGTGGCCGAGCTTAAGGCCAGGCGCGCGCGCCATCAGCCGCAAGGGCTGCCCAATGCCGGCTCGGTGTTTAAAAACCCTCCCGGAGGTTTCGCCGGTCGCTTGCTGGAGCAGTGTGGGCTCAAGGGCGAGCGCGTGGGCGCGGCCGCCTTTTCGGAGCAGCACGCGAATTTTATCGTCAACTTGGGCGGCGCTCGCGCGGCCCAGGTGCGCGCCCTGATCGAATTGGCGCGCCGGCGCGTTGAAGACCGGACCGGAGTTCGCCTGGAGCCCGAACTGCGGATGGTGGGCGAGTGGCAGGAACGGAGCTCGGCGCCAGGCGCGGGCGAGGCTTGAGCGCAGTGGCAAGCAGGCAAAAGAGCCGAGGGGTGGTGGATTGGAGCGGGCGGTTGGGCGGGATCGTGCTGTGCGCCTTCTTTGCTCTGGGCGTGGTCGCCGGCCTGGGCGTAGCCGATCGTCACGGCGGCTTGGCGATGCTTGGCCGCCTGAGCCATGTCTCGCGCCAATTGGCTGCTCCGCTTGCCGGCGGCGCAACGATCGCGACCGTGGAGCGGGGTGACGGGCTTTATCTGTTGGCGAGCGACGGTACGCTCAACGGCCCGGTCTCGGCGCGCGCGGCGGGTGATTCGCCGGTCCTCAGCGGCGCGGGCCTGGATAATTCCCGGGCTTCCCAGTTGCTGGAATATGCCGGGCTGCTGGTGCGCGCTGAAGCGTTGTGGTCGGAGTTGGTATCCGAAATGAGAGTGGAAAACGACGGGACCGCGACCCTGTTTTTGGAGCAGACCCACACTGCGGTTACCGTGGATGTGGATCGAGGGAGTCTGGAGCTGACCCGCGCGGCCGAGATTCTGACCCGCTGGCGCGCGCGCCAGGATCTGGTCGCAGCGATCGACCTGACGGTAAGCGGTCAGGCGGTGTTGCGCCTGCGCCAACCGCTGCCGGTTGCCTTGCAGGCTTTGCGCAGTCAGGCCTCTTCCCGTCCGCCGAACCATGGGGAGATGGCCTCGCGATGAGAAACATTCTGAGCGCTTTCGATATCGGCACCAGCAAGGTTTGCGCGCTGGTGGCCGAAGCCAACGACGATTCCGAGCTGGCCCTGCTGGGCTACGGGGTGGCGCCGTGCAGCGGGTTGCGCAAGGGGGTGGTGGTCAATATCGAGGCCACGGTGGAAGCCTTGCGCGCCGCGCTCAACGAGGCCGAGCGCAGCGCCGGGGTGAAGATCGGTACTTCCCTGGTGGGGATCGCCGGCTCGCACATCAAGGGTTTCAACAGCCATGGGATCGTCGCGGTGCGCGGCGGCGAAGTTGGTCCGCGCGACGTCGAGCGCGTGATCGAAGCCGCGCGCGCAGTCGCGATTCCGCTGGATCGGCAGGTCCTGCACGTGTTGCCTCAGCAGTTCGCGGTTGACGATCAGGACGGCGTGCGCGATCCGGTGGGGATGGCGGGAGTGCGGCTGGAGGCGCGTATCCATATCGTCACCACCGCGCAAGGATATGCGCAAAATCTGGTCAAGTGCTGCGAGCGCGCCGGGATCGCGGTCTCCGAGCTGGTGCTCGAGCCGTTGGCTTCGGCCGAATCGGCGCTCTTTCCCGAGGAGCGCGAGTTGGGGGTGGCCCTGGTCGATATTGGCGGCGGGACCACCGACATCATCGTGTATCACTCTGGCGCAGTCATGCACACCGCGGTACTGCCGCTGGGCGGCAACCATCTGACCGGCGATCTGGCGGCCGGCCTGCGCACTGCGCTGGCCGATGCCGAGAAGCTTAAAACCAGCTATGGCGTGGCTACCAATCAGGTGGTGGGTAGCGAGGAGATGGTGCGCGTGCCGGGAGTGGGCGGGCGCGAGCCGCGAAGCCTGGCACGGCGGCTGCTTGGAGAGATCCTCGAACCCCGGATGGAAGAGATTTTCGTGATGGTTCAGCGCGAGTTGATTCGCTCGGGAGTAGCGGAATCGCTCGCTTCGGGACTGGTGCTGGTGGGTGGCAGCTCGCTGCTGGAGGGAACTCAGGAGTTGGCGGAGCGGGTCTTCGCGCTACCGGTGCGCCGCGGCCTGCCGGTCAATCTCAAAGGGATGCCCGAGGATCTGATGAAACCGATGTATGCCACCGCAGCCGGCTTGCTGCTGGCGGGACGGGGCAACTCGGCCAGCGCGGCCGCGCGCTTGCGCTCCTGGAGCAAGCTGCGCTCGCGGGTCAGCGGTTGGGTGCGGGATTTTTTTTAACCTTGGCGGGCCTGCGCGCGCCAAGCGCGTGGCGTCGTCGTTGACGAGGAGCGGCTGAGGAGGATTAGCGATGATCGAGTTGGTGGAAACGCCCGATCCGGGCGCCCGCATCAAAGTTATTGGCGCGGGGGGATGTGGTGGCAATGCGGTCAATCACATGATTCAGGCCGGTTTGCGCAATGTCGAGTTCATCTCGGTGAATACCGACATCCAGGCCCTGCAGAACAACGTGGCCCCGATGCGCATGCAGGTCGGTCAGCAGATTACCCGCGGACGGGGCACGGGCGGCAATCCCGAGATCGGACGCAAGGCCGCCCTGGAGGACGAGGAGCGGCTGCGCGAGGCCTTGGCCGGGGCCGAGATGGTCTTCGTCACCGCCGGCATGGGCGGCGGTACCGGGACCGGCTCGGCACCTGTGATCGCACGCCTGGCGCGCGAAGCGGGCGCGCTCACGGTGGGCGTGGTGACCAAGCCCTTCCAGTTCGAGGGGCGCAAGCGGATGACCCAGGCCGAGGATGGGCTGCGCGAACTCAAGGCCGCGGTCGATACCTTGATTACCATTCCCAACCAGCGCCTGCTCTCCGTGGCCAGTCGCAATACGCCGTTGCGCGAAGCCTTTCAGCGCGCCGACGAAGTGCTGCTGCAGGCGGTCCGCGGAATTTCCGAACTGGTAACCGTCCACGGCCTGATCAACCTGGACTTCGCCGACGTGCGCTCGATCATGGCCGAGATGGGTTTGGCGATGATGGGAGCGGCGGTGGCGGCGGGCGAAAATCGCGCGGTCGAGGCGGCCCAGCGCGCCATCTCCAGCCCGCTGTTGGAGGACCTGTCGATCAAGGGAGCGCGAGGTTTGCTCATCAATGTGACTGGCGGCAGCGATCTGTCGCTGTATGAAGTCAACGAGGCCGCCAGCCTGATCCAGGAAGAGGCGCACGAAGACGCCAATATCATCTTTGGCGCAGTGATCGACGACTCGCTCAGTGACGAAATCCGCGTCACCGTCATCGCCACCGGCTTCGGTGACCTGGAGACCCGTTATGCTCCCAAGCCGACGATGACCGCGGCGGTCCATCAGGCTGCCGGCGGTCGCCACTCCGGCCCGTTGGGCAGCGCGACGGGGTTGTCCCGCGCGCCGATTTCGGCCCCGCTGCCGCACGCTCCGGTCACCGCGCCGGTGCAGTCGGCGGCAACCGCTCCCATCGATACCGGTGAGACGATACCCGCTCCGGCGCCCAGTTCGCCGGTCAAGGTGTTTCCCAGCAAGCCGGTGCGCAAGCTGGGCTTGCTGGTTGACGACAGCCTGGATATTCCGACCTTCAAGCGGCGGGCGGAAGAGGCTGGCTTTGGCGCGCTGAAGCTGGAGCCCAACCAATTGTTGGAAAGCGAGGACTCGCTGGATATACCGACTTTTCTGCGCAAGCACGCCGATTAGGCGGCAGGGGTCCGCTGCGCCGGGCCCCGCGCAGGCGATCCGATGGCCGGGCCGAGAGATCCTCAGCTCTCGGCCTGGACCTGCACCAGCTCCAGGGTCACCTCGGCGGCGGCGATCACGTCCTTCAGGTCCAGCCATTCGCGCACGGTGTGGATATCGCGCATCCCGGTCCCGAGGTTGGCTACCACCAGACCGCGCTGATTGAGGACATTGGCGTCGCAGCCTCCCCCGCACGCACCGGGTTCGACCAGCCGCCCGGCGCGCCGCGCCGCCTCCAGCACCTTGCGCACGATCGGTGCATCCTCGCGCACGTTCATCGCCTGGTACTGGGTGTCGGCGCGGTGATTCAAGCGGGCCTCGAAGCGGTGGCCCTCCAAGGTCACTTGGGCGCGCGCCACGGCTTGGCGAAAACAATCGACCATATGCTGGACCTGGGCGCTGAGCTTGGCCGGATCGCGCGAGCGCGCTTCGCCGCGCACCACCACCCGATTGGGAATGATGTTGAGCGCGCGGCCGCCGTTGATGATGCCCAGGTTGGCCGTGGTTTCCTCGTCGATTCGCCCCAGGCGCATCGAGGCGATCGCCTGGGCGGCGATCTGGATGGCCGACAAGCCTCGCTCCGGGGCCATGCCGGCGTGCGCCTCCAGTCCATGGACGACAAACTCCAAGCTCTGGCTGGCCGGGCCGCGGACGAAGAGAAAGCCGGGCGCGTCGCTATCGAACACCAGTCCCTCGCGCGCGCTCACCAGGTTCAAGTCCAGATGCTTGGCGCCCTGCAGGCCCACTTCCTCGCAGATCGTGAAAACCGCATCGATAGGGCCGTGCGGGACTTGGGTTTCGTGCAAACGATGGAGGACTTCGCAGATGATGGCGCAGCCCGATTTGTCGTCGCCACCCAGCACCGTGCGGCCGTCGCTGCGAATGATGTCGCCCTCCACGATCGGTCGCACCCCCTCGCCGGGGCTCACCGTGTCCATATGGGAACAAAGCAGCAGCGCGCTAGCGGTGGGCCGCGTACCGGGAAAATGAGCGATCAGGTTGCCAACCTCGCCGCCCACCTTGGTGCCCGCGCCGTCGAAGCGGCATCGCGCCCCCAGCGGTTCCAACTCCTGGCGCAGGCGCTCGGCGCATCGGCCCTCGTGTCGGGAGAGCGAATCGATTTGCACCAGTTCCAACAACAGATGCTTGAGCCGCTGTGAATTGACGCCGACCATCGAAATTGCCTCGCCTCGGCGCGCCGGTCAGCGCACGCTCAGATCGCTTTCGACGAAGTCCTTGCTCGCCTCGTCCCAGGTATAGAGCGCGGCGCGGGCGAATACCCCTTGCTTGACGGAAACCACCAGATAGCCGGTGTCGGGATAGTCGGGGCTATCGGGGCTGAAGGAGCAGGCCTGGCGCCGGTCGGTCTGCGAGAAGTAGGCGTCGTGATCGGGATGGGAATGGTAAACCAGGCGCAGCCGGAGCGCCCGATCGTCCAACTCGCGCAATACCGCCAGATGTTGGCGCGGCTCCATCAGGTAGGCCGTGCGTGCGTCGCGGGGAAAGGCCTGTGGGTCGCCGGCGTGCTTTTGATTCTGGATATTTTCGATCGGCCGAACCTCTTCGATCCGGTCGTTGCCGATCACGAACCCGCAGCATTCATTGGGATATTCGCGCTCGGCTTGCGCCTTGATCGCCTCAAAGCTGGCCGCCCGCAGCGTTATCGTGCTCATCGATGCTTCTCTCGTGCGCCTTGGCGCAGCCGTTCGGAGGCCTTGATCAGGTCGGTTAGGGTGCGATTGATTTCCACCGGCAGCCCCAGCTCATCGCCCAGGGCGACGATCCGCCCGTTGAGGGCGTCGATCTCGGTGCGTCCGCGCTGCTCCAGATCGACCAGCATCGAAGGCCGATGGTCGAAGGTGATCGGGACCAGCCGGCCATAGAAGGTTTCGCGATAAGTCTCGGCGCTGGCGAAGGGTAAAGCGATTTCCAGACGGCGGGCCACGGCGAAGGCCTCCTCGATGACGCCGTCCATGATTCTGCGCAGCCCCGGGTCAGCGCCCAGCGCTCCATAGTGGGTGCGCAGCAGGGCGCCCAGCGGATTGAGCGCGGCATTGTAGAAGAGCTTGGTCCACAGCAAAGGTCGGATATCGGCGCTGGCCTCGCTGGGGATACCGGCCTGGCTCAGATGCGCGCTCAAGCGCTGCGCCTCCGCATACAGAGCAGCGCTCGCGGAGCCGCTTAAATCGGGCGAGGGACCCAGCGCGACCGGCTCCGCGAAGACGGTGACCCGGACCCGCGCCGGCGCCAGCTCGGCGCCAAAGATCACTCGCGCGCCCAACAGGCGATCGGCTCCCAGATGGCGGGCAAGCTGATCGAGATTGCCCAGGCCATTTTGTGCCGCCACCAGGAGCCCATCTTCGGCCAAAAGGCCGCCAAGATGGGGAGCAAAAGCGGCGGTATCGTAGCTCTTGACCGCCAGGATTATCAGGCTGAAGCGTCGGCCCGCCAAACTCTCGTGACTGTCGGCCAAATTGAAGCCGAGGGCGTGATGGCTACCGAACAGCCCCTCAAGTTGAAGGCCGTCGCGGCCGATTGCCTGGAGATGGGCAGGGCGGCCGAGCAAGGTAACCTGATCGCCGGCGATTCGTAGCATCGTGCCGATTGCCGAGCCGATAGCGCCCGCGCCGGCAATCAGAATCGGTCCTTGCCACATTGCAAGAACCTTAGCGGGCGCAGCTCGATCTCACAACCAAGGTGGGCTAAAGCCAAAATTCCTGGGCAGCTCTGTTTGGGTCTCACTGTGGCGACGGGCGCGCGCTGCCGCTCGCGTGCCGCCAGCTTTTCGCTTCCGCGATGCCGGCGTGGGTTCTCGGATGCGCGGACGCGGCCGGATTTCAGTGCTCTGGCGCGCGCGGCCACGCTGAGCATGCGCGAAGCTGCGATCGTCGGCCGGTTGGTATAGTTGGTTGAAGCTGGCTTGCTCCAAGTCACGGGGGTCTGATACGTTTTCGCCGACGCGGCATAAGGCCGCGCCCCGCCTGCCTCGCGTCCCCGTCGTCTAGCTCGGCCTAGGACACCGGCCTTTCACGTCGGTAACACGGGTTCGAATCCCGTCGGGGACGCCAAACTTTCCGAGGAAAATCGGGGGTTTTCTTGAATTCGGGGGTTTGAGTTTGAACACCGGTGTTCAAACTCACCCGGTCTGGGACTCGTGGCAGCAACCGAACCCGCGATTTTGGCGAGCTCGAGGGCGTCGGCCTCGGAGGAGTGCACGAACTGCCCGTAGTGCTTGAGAATGGTGGCAACCGCCACGCCGGTCTGCTCCGAAAGCCATGTCAGGCTGACACCGTTTGTCAACGCGAGAGAAAGGTAGGTGTCTTTCGTAGAGTAGAGGTCGCGAGGGGGCGAGATTCCCAAGGCTCGCTGTGCATGGCGGAACAGGTCGTAAAAGTTGACGGGCTCGATCGGCGCCCCTCGAACATTCTCGAACAGATAGTCGTCAGCTTCCTTCAGCTCGACCAGTGGCCGCAGGGTTTCGATGCTCTGGTGGGTGAGTCGGACGGCACGTCGTGCGCGCCGTGTCTTCGGGGCCGCCTCAGTGCCGAGGTGTCGCGAGCGCTCGACCTGAATCGTGCCGGTTCGCAGGTTCACGCTTCGCACTCGGACCGCAGCGGCTTCGGATGGGCGCATTCCGGTGAAGAAGAGGGTGTGGAGAAGCGCGTAATATGAATAGTGCGGCCGCGCGTCGTTGAAGCCGCCGACCTTCCATTGCTTCGTTCTGAAATGGTGGAGGATGCGATCACGCTCGGTGGCCGTGAACGGTGAGGGTCCGGGGACGATCCTCTCGGGCCATCTGAGTTTCGGGAACGGGAAGGCTGCTGGAATCTCGTCCTGGATCGCGTCGCGCATCATGGCGCGAAGCGACGCGTCGATGGCGTTGCGTATGGTCTTTTCTGAAAGGCCTCTGGCACGAAGCTTCGAGCGCAGATCTTCAAGATGCGCGAGGGTGAGCGCAGATAGCGGCAAATCGCCCAGAAAATCCAGGATATAGTTTCGGAACTGATTCCTGTAGTCGCGGGCGAGCGATTCACGAACTGCAGGCGGGATTTTGGCCTTGATCCATTGCTCGTAATACTCACGCACCGTCGGGATGCGTTCGCTGAGCGCTACTTTGGGTCGTAGGAAATCGTTTGCCCGGTTACCGTTGGGAAACCATTTCAGGTAATCGAAAACACTCAGCCGGATTTCGGCGCCGATCAGGGCCGCCTGCTTTTCAACGAGTCGCCGGTTATGGACCGTATCGCTGAGGGCAGTGGCCTCCGAGAAAAAGCGCTGGCGGCCATTGGGCAGTTTCCACCGAAAGCGGAAACGAAGCCGGCCTGCCGGAGTCGTCTCAACAAAGCAGGCTTGGCGCCTAGCCGTTTGGCCCTTTTGCATCACGTCCGATCTCGATAGTGCGGAATCGTGACGGCCCGATTTGGCTCTCCGGTTTCAATGAAAGCCACGATCGCATCCCACTTAAGGACCGGTCTGCGTCCTACGTGAAAGAAATGCTCGCCTTCGCGAAGGATGCCCTTGGAAATCATGGTCCGGATGGCCTGCTCCGTCCATGGAGTCAAGGCGGAGAGCTCGCGGATCGATACGTAAGGCTTGGGACGGGCCGAAATGTTGTCGGAGGCCATAACAAACAAAGACGACGGGATGCTGAAAATTGCGCATAGTCGGCGCGTGCCTGTCGTCGGATCAGATCATAGGGCAATTGCTGCATGATTGTCAAATTCCACAATTGTGCCACGCATGTCTGTTTTCACGAGTCGCTCAAAAGGTCCAGCCGCAGGAGCCGTACGCGGGCGGCCTGCTGGGACACCTGGCAGCGCCCCCTGACCCACTCGATCAGCGCCCGGCCCAACTCCGAATCCACACGTAACGGCAGACGCTTGCGCGTCGCGATCTCAGCTGCCCACTCCAAAAGGTCGGAGCGCGGCATCAGCAGCGCCCCGCCAAGGTGATCCGCCTGGTATTCCATCCAGTCTTTCGCCGGGGCGCTGCCGATCGTATCCCGGTGACAGGTCCAGCAAGGCGTGACAGGACGGGTCGGGTCGTCTTTGGACTTTCGCCACAGTGGCGCGTGAAACCAGACGTGGCCGTATTCATGGCCGAGGGTGAAACGGAAGCGGTTCTCGTAGCGGGTGGCGGATAGACGCTCAGAAATCTTCACCGTGGGCTTGCGATCGGCAAAGAAGTCGGTGTACCCATCCACGCCTCGGGCCAGATCGGCATGGAGCTCGAGTTCCTCGGCCTCCGCCACGATCATGCGGATTATCGCGGAGGTGGGAACTGGGAGCCTGAAGCCGCCGCAGTGCTGGTTCATGAACTCCGCAGTCTTCCGCTCGCAGAGTTCGTCAAGCACCTCGGTTTCGAAGTAGAGGCGCTCGATTGGGCGTCCGAGCGGGTCGCGAAGCACGATCATTTTTGCTTCCGGGCCGATGTTACGCCCAGCGCCTTGCGGAAGGCCCGGTAAGCGGCTTCGAGCCGCTCCTGGTCCGCCTCGGTCTTCACGTCAGGCGGCTGGCGGTTCGCATGAAAGTACAGCACATCGGCGGAGATGCCGACAATCCTGGCCATCTGCTCGATCAGGTAATCCTCGGGCGGATAGCGGTGGTCGTGCTCGACCGCGTTGAGGTAGGGCGGATCAACGGGCCGCCCGTCTTCGCGCTTCAAGCGCGCGGCAAGCTCTCTCTGGGTGATCCCCGCCTTCTTGCGGGCTTCTCTGAGTACCTGTCCAAAGGTCTTCATTCGATTTCGTTAGCGCGAGCCCCCACCGCCTCCTCCGCGCAGCTTATATTCTTTCCGGGTCGAAGTCACGGAAATGGATAATCTCGGAATTCGTAAATGTCTTGAGAGGCTCTCATCGCCGGTTTCGGGCGTGGCAAGTGGATTCTTGGCTACTGGCGACTGCTGGTGCTCCTTAGCCAGCAAAATCACCCGCGTTCAGCCGCTCGCAGAAATGGCGCGCCGGCAGGACCAGGATGCCGTCGTCGGTCCTGCGGCTCTTCGATTCGAGGCAGACAACGATTCGATGCTTTACGCGTGGATGATCCTGAGCGAGATTTCTGAGACCTCGCATATGGTCGGCGGTCACCTTTGCGGTGGCTTTGGCCTCGATCGCGACTTCGACATCGTTAAGCACAAAATCGACTTCGACGCCGCTGGCCAGCCGCCAGTAGCTGAGCCGCGCGAAAGTCTGATGGTAGGCATTGTAGGCTGCGAGTTCGTGAAAGACCCAGTTTTCAAAAGCTTTGCCGTAAAGTTCCGAGCCGCGCGCAAGCGCAGTGCCTCGCCGGGCGAGATGATTCACGAACCCCACGTCGGCGAAATAGAATTTCGGCGCGCCTATTACCCTACGCTTCGGACGCTTGGTGTAAGCCGGCAGCCAGCGACCAAGCAGCGTGTCCTCCAGAATTCCGAAGTAGTCCTTGATCGTGTGGCTGGAAACTCCGCAATCGCGCGCAATGGTCGAGAAATTCACAAGCTCGGTATCGGATAGCGCTGCGATGTTCAGGAACTCGGAGAAGACGGGAAGATTTCGCACCAGGGCTTCGGCGGCAACCTCTTCCTTGAGGTAATCGCCTACGTACGCTGCGAGCAGCCGCTGAGGCCGGTCGGAAAGGTAAATCCGCGGCAGGTAGCCGTGGTTGACCGCCCGATCGAGGTCGAAGTCCTTGCCAATCTCGGCCGCCGTCAGGCCGTGCAATTCATAACGCACCGCCCGGCCGCCGAGAAGATTTGCAGCGCCGCGCTTCACTTTGCGCGCGCTCGACCCACTTAGCGCAAACTGGACGCCTTTGTTTTCTAGCAGCCAGTGGACTTCATCGAGAAGCCGTGGGACCTGCTGAACTTCGTCGATGACAACCTGTCGGACAGTGCCCGCGGCGGGGAGTTCTTCACGAATTCGCTCGGGATTCTGCAAATAGCGACGGTACTCTTCGGATTTGAGCAGATCGATCCATAGCGCGTCCGGGTAGATCTCGCGCAGAAGCGTAGTCTTGCCGGTCTGGCGCGGTCCCCAGAGAAAGAACGTCTCGGTACCTGCTCTCGGCAGACGAAGCTCACGGCTGAACATCTGCTTCAATCTATCATGATAATCTGAGATTGCAACAAGAACTGATCCCCATGGAAAAGGCCGGGTGCTTGCTCCCTTTGGTGAAACGGCGCACGTTTCCGCGCAGCGGCAGGGCGCAATGCCTGCGATGGTTGCGCGAACATTTTAAGGGCGCGCTCTCCTCACTCGAGGCTGGGAGAGCGCGCCAGGATTCCGAGACGCGTGCGGCGGAGCGCTGCACGGCGCGCCAAGCGGGAGCGTCCGGCGAAGCCGGTGGCGCGCCGTGTCCAGTGGAGCGAGCGCCACCACTTTCTGGCGGGGCAGCGGGGGGGGGGCCCGCCGGTCATCTCCGCATTCCGTAGCCGCGATTCAGAGTGTGGCGCTCCTCGTCCGGCACTATCCTGTAGGAGGGAGGAGCAACGGCCATCTGATGCTCAAGCGCGAGGGATTTCTCGCGGCTTCGGTTGACGGCGCGTCCAAGCTGGGTTCGGTCGTCGGAGTAAACCGCGAGGGATTTCCGGGTGCGGCTGATTGAGACATAGAACTGCTTACGGTTGACCAGCTCCGGTGAGAGGCGGGTGTCGATATCGACGATGACGCGATCAACCGTGGCGCCCTGGGCGGAATGCGAAGTAGAGGCGTAGCCGTGGTCGATGTGGCGCAGGCGGTCGAGCGCGGCGCTCAGCTCCTTGCCGTGATCCAAGCGCATGACCGCTCGCCGTTCGTCGATGGCGGTGATGGTTGCGAACTCGCCGTTGGCTATGCCAAGCGCCCGGTCCGGCGCGCGGAACTGGATTCGCTCTCCTCGCGCGAGCACCCGCTGCTCCTCGCGGAAGACTTCGACGCCGAAGAGCCGGACCGGATTGTAGCTGATGGATCTCCCGTCAGCGGTTCTGATGGAGAGGCTGTTATTGTCGCCATCGATCGTCTCGACTCGGGCGTTGCTGCCTTTGACGATGGCGAATTGCTTGCTCCCGCGTGTGAAGCGAATAACGTCGCCCGGTTCATAGTTGTAGGCAACGGCGCGTTGCGCGCCGGACAGGCCCCGATTCACAAGGATCGCGTGTTCCTGACCCTGCGCTTCGATATGGCCGCGAGCAATCAATTCAGCACGAATGGCCCAGTTAAGTTCGCGTCGTTCTTGATTGGCCGGGCTGACAACCAGAACGCGCTCGCCAGCCTCATGGGCGGCGGCGTATTCGCGCGCGATTTGGTTCCTGCGCTGGCCGATGTCGGCGACTTCGCGGATGTCGCCGCGGCGCTCAAGGATCGCGAGTGATTCGGCGATTTCGCCGTTTGCCGCGTGCATGACCGCGCGGCGAAGCTCGGGATCACGTTGGCGCCGGATAGTATCGAGCCGAGCGAGCGCCATCCCGGCCTCCTGCATCTGGAAGATAGGCCGTCCGGCTTCGATGGCATGATGCTGGCGCTGGTCGCCGACGAAGACAATGCGATCTATCCCTTCTTCGGTGGCTCGGTGCAGGAGGCGGTTGACCTGCCGGGTCGGGAGCAGGCTCGATTCGTCGATGATCCATATCTGCCTCGTCGTATAACGCACCGGTTTGCTTTCCAGCAGGCTGGCGATCGTGGTGGCGGAGACGCCCGCCTCGGAGAGCGATTTAACGGCCCGCGTGGTCGGCGCGAAACCGCGCACGGCGTAGCCTTGCTCTTCGGCGAATTCGCGCATGGCTCCGACCGTGGTGGTCTTGGTGGCTCCGGCGCGGCCTTCGATTGATGTGAGCCAGTCGGCGGAGGCGAGCGTCAGTTGGGCGACCGCCGCCTGGTCCAAAAGCAAATGGCGCCGCGCCACCCATTCGCCGATTTGTTTGGTCGTGCCGATGGCGGCTGTCGCGCCCTGGCCCGCGCGCGTCATCTCGATATTCTCGCGTTCAAGCGCGATCATCTCCGGCGTCGTGAATGCTCCGTGCGGCGCGCCCACGGAGTCGCCGACGGAAATCAGCCGATGCTCTCGTTCAACCCTTCGGCTCTCCCGTCGGACCGCGTCGAGGTCGGTCTTGCCCATCGCATGTTGCAGCGCCTTCGCTTCGAGAGCGCGGCGGTCGATTACCGCCTCGCGCTCGCTGTTTTCGGCGATGCTCTGGCGGACGGCTTCCTCGGCCATTGCTGGATAATGAAACAAGCCGCGTTCGCGGGACTGTGCCAAGAGGTGCCCGACTTCGATGCCGTAACTCTGGGCGCGCGAACGCCACTGCGCTTTGAGCGACTCTTCGTCGCGATGGTCTTTCGATAGTCTGGTTCGGTGTGCGATATTCTGCGCCGCTTCGGCGCCTGACAGCCCTTCGCGCGCGAGGGTCTCCTCGATATCCCGGCGCCGGCGTGAAAAGGCCATCACCTGCTCGCGCGTGTAGCCGTCAAGCTCCCAGCGGCCGTCGCGGTCGGCAACCTTGATTGCGTATCCGAGTTGCTGCACTTCGCGGGCCAGCTCGGAGCGATAAACCGCGGTAGCGAAGCTCTGCGCGCGATAGATCTCGACCGGGTCGAGGCCGCGCCATTGTCCATCGGGGCGGCGGGTCATGTTGGCGATGACGACGTGAGTGTGAAGATGGGGGTCGGGGCCGTAGCCGTCGTTGGCGCCGTTGGCCGGCCGGGCGGCGATGTGATCGAAGCGGGCGGCGACGATATTGGCGGTTACCACCCATTCGCTGCCGCCGCGCTGGCGGGAGAGAGCATACTGCTCAAGCTCGCCGAGCGCCCGGCTGACCGCATTGCGATGCGCCTCGGGCAGGCGCTCATCGCCGCCAGCCAGCGCCTGAATGCTAACCGACTTGGGCGCGTTGAAGGTCGCATCCCAGCCGGCGCGGCGGCCGTCGTAAGCGCTGGCCTTTTGCACCAGCACCTCTCCGGACCGCGGATCAACTCCCCGCAGAACCGAACGGAAGTCTTCAGTCGCGACCTCGCCAGACAGACCCAGCTCCCCGGCGCCGCGTCCGAACCATTGACCGACGACCTGCTGCTTCTCCGAGTAATAGTCGTCGTGCGACCATTTCTCCTCGTAGTAGCTCTCGCCCTGGGCGGCGCTGAGCGCCCCTTTGGACATCACCAGCATCAGTCCTGAATCCTCACCGGGCTGCCGTGAGCGATACCCTCAGGCGGATTCAGGCTCTGAGCGAACACTGGATGCACGCCCGAATCGGCAGTGGAGGTTGCGGCGGCGGGTTGCCGGAGGGCGCGCGGGATGAATTCGCGCTGGCGTCTCTGCGCTGGGCAGGGCTTGATTCTTACGCGGGCGCGGTCGAGTCCGGCGATGCAGAGGTAGCCTTGCAGCCTGGGCAGGCGCTGAATCTCGGCTGCCATCACTACCGCCTCGGTGCGACGAACCGGCTGGATGTTGTACCGCCGATCGCCGTGCCCCTCGCTCATCCCGATTTCTTCGTGCAGGGTCTCGCGCTCACCGATCTGGCGGGCGAGAAAGGCCGCCGTCTCCGGCTCGTCCACCCGCAGAATCAGCTTGGTGGAGGGCATCGAGGCAAGAACCGTCGCCTGCTCATGGCCGTAGATGCGGCGCAGTTGGGCGATGCTCTGGAACCCGAGCACGGTGCAAAGGCCACGTTTACGTCCGCGGGTTACGAGCGTCTCCAGCCTCGCCTGGCGCCCGAGCACTGGCAGCTCATCGACGACGATCCAGACCTTTCGCCGATGCTGGGAGTCGAGCAGCCGCCCGACGATCAGGTCGAGCCAGAGGTTGACCAGCGGCACGGTCGCGGAGCTGGAGGCGTCGCGCATGCTCAGGAACAGCCAGCCTTCGGGTTGCCGGGACCAATGCAAAGCGCTCCATGCCGATCGTCCATCGGTGGACGGCAGGTAGGCGAATGAGCGGGTGGCGTTGGCGACCGTCGCGATGATTCCGGCGCCCTGCTCGTGCGCGCCCGGGTCGATCAGGCTGAACGCCGGCGTGCCGGAGAGGGCCTGCTTGAGCTTCTCACGGTCGAGCTCGAGGAGCCTCGGGATGCTCTGCGGCTCGCGCGGGGATGCGATCTGAAGCAGGCTCTCAAACAGCGTTCGGCTCGATTGACGGAAGAAGTGGTCGGAGCCGCTCTCGTATCCGCGGGGCGATTCAGGAATGAGCGACGCAGCGAGCCCCGCCGCATCGGCCTGGTAGTAGCGCTCGGTCAGCTCCAGCCACGGCGACCAGTAGGGACAGCGCTCATCGACCGGGTTCAGGATCAGATCACCGCGCGCGGGGCGGTAAAACTCGGAGACGTGTTCGCACTCGGGATCGACCACCACCGCAAGCTCGCCGCGCGCCTGGACCTGGCGCAACAGGGAGCGGATCGCCATCGACTTGCCCGCCCCGGTCGCGCCCGTGATCAATACGTGTTCAATCTCCGTGGAGCGCGGAATTCGGACGCCGGCAAGCTCGATTCCGGGACGGTCGCCGGGCGCGGCGGTACGCCGAAGCTCGCGCGAGAGCCGGCGCTGCGGGATCAGTTGCAGTCCCCGAAGCCGCCTCCCTTGGGGAGGATCATCGGGGTCGCGGAAGAGCAGAGAGACGAGCGCGAGCGTCGCGACGCTTGCCGGTATAACAGCCCAGAGGCTGTAGGAGGAGAACCAATCGCCGAACGAGCGCCCCGCATAGAAACGCCAGTTCAGATGGCGGTACATGCTGCCGATCGTGCAGCGCCGGCCGCGGTAGGGCAGCGAGAGGAAGTAGAGCGGGAGCTTTTGCGTGAAGAGCCAGGCGAGGAACCAGCGGCCAAAGTAATGATGCGCGCCGGGTCCGCCGAGGCGCCCGCTCCAGTACCAGACCAGGAACAGATCCGAGGCCGCCCAGATCAGGATCCAAAGCAGTTGGATTCGGAGATAAAGACGGAACAACGTCCCGGCCGAGGCTCCGCCAGGCCCGTAACTTATTGCGCCTCGTGACAGATTCATGACCATCCTCTCCCGCCGAGGCGCCGCATGTAGCGCTCGGCTTCCTGCTGTGCGGTCCGGCGGATCTCATCGGTGATCGCGGAGCCGAGTTGCTGGTCGAGCAGGTGCTGAAGGGTGAGCCGGGTGCGGGTGAGATCGAAGAGAATCTGCTCCAGACTGCGTTGCCGATCGGACTCGCCGACGGCTCGGTCGGCGCGCGCGCCTTCTCCGCCGAAGCGCTCGGTGAGCGCGGCGCGGATCAGTTTGCGCGGCGAGATGCCTCGCTCCCGCGCTGTCTTTTCGATCCGCTCTAGTAGCTCCGGGGCCAGCCGCACCGTGTATGGAATCTCCGCCATCGGGCTTCGCTTCACTGTAAGCGCTGCTTACATCAATGAATTCGGGCACTTAGGCTGACCTGCTTCGCCTCTGTTCGCGGGCGCGTATACGCCGGCGTGTACGAAGAAGCGTCCGCCAGCACGCCACTTTTCCAATCGCCGTGTACGCTCTGGTACACATCCTTCATCCAAAGGGATGAGTGGCGTGTCAGTCCCAAACACGTGCGAAGCACGTCTGCCGGTACCGCATTGAGGAAAGTCATGGTTGAGCCTTGGCGGCACCGTTGGATGAGGTGGCAGTTGGCCCAGGGCGTGGCTGGCTCTCGGCAGCGCGCGACCACGCCTGGAACTCACGGTCGGAGTTCAGGAAGGCGCGCACAATCTCGGCAATGAGCACCCGCGGGTCCACGGCCTCGCCATGGACCTGCTCGTAGTAGCGCGTGTAGCGTTCGAGGCTGGAGTTGAGGTCGCCAGCAAGCATGATGCGGACCTGAACAGAACGAACGGGTTTGGTGATGCGTGCGAGTTTCATGTGAACCTCCAAAACTTCGCAGTTTGAGTTGCCTGTGGACTGCCTCAAAAGGCCAAGTAGTTGAGCAGGTGGACGATGGCGAGCGCGATCAAGCCGCCGATGGCGGAGCCTAACAGGCGTCCAGCCTGCTCGTCGCGCCCTCCAAGCGCATACAGGAGCACGGAACCGGCGAACGCGAAGCCGATGGCCGCTGGGGCGACGGTACCGACCAGCATGTTCTGCAAGGCAAGAAGCGTCTGGTCCCACGGCAGCGGGGCTGCCGCCGCGTGGCTTGTTGCCGGGCTGAGAACTAGAGGGGAGGCGGCCAAGCACGAAACGAGCGGGTTGTATCGGGGCTTGCGCGGTTCGTGTTTGATTCTGGCTACCGGCCCGTGCCTGCGCAGGTTCGAGGCAGGCGGGATGCGCGGCAGGTTGGCCGTAGGGTTTGAATCGGGTCGCAGCCGGAGCGCGCTAAGATGATAGCTCATTGCCCTGTGAACCCCTGTTTTGCATGAAGCAATAATTACGTAATTATATAACTCATATGTAAAACCGAAATGCAAGCCCCCTTGGAGCCGGATGTGTTCGTGCGGCTCTCCGCAGCCGAGAGCGGCGGTCGCGGTGTTCCGGCCCACCGCTACCACCTTGCTTTTGGCGATCTGCAAGTCGACCACGGAGCCCGTTGCGGACAGGTCCGGCCGCGTTGGCAGCCGATTCTCCCAGCTGCTGTAGCGCTCGAGGTTGGCGCACCAGGACTTGCCCCAGAAGGACTTGGTAATCGCCCGGCCCTAGAGCGTCACAGCAGAGATGCCTTGACCGTTCTTCTTGAACCGGGCGAGATACTTCAGAGCCTTTCGCCGCCGCTCGTCGACCCCAATCTCCCCATGGATTCGCACCTCCGAACCCATTCTGCCCCAGTGACCGTTCACCGTAGGAGATGAGTTGGTCACACGGTTACGCCTGGACCAACTGCTTCGCGCCGACCGAATCCACAACAGTTCAGCGCCCACGCCGATGGCTCAGCGCAACCAGCAGCATCGGAGGCGGTTTCCGACGAAGAGATTGCACCGCCTTGATCCCGCGGGTCCCGCGCCGCTTGGCTGCGGTCGAACCAGACTTGGCGGGTCGATCAGGCGTGAGCGACGATTCCTGGTATCTTGCGATGACACTCGGCTTTACGTAGTTGATCGTAAGCGATCTCCGCCTGGGTAGACGGAATCTCGGCCTTGGCTGGCGGAGGGGAAGATGCCGCGAAAACGAAAGCGACCCGATTGGCCGCAAAAAGTCTACAAGTACCGTGCCTATCCGTATGGGGAAGTGCCCCAGGAGATGTGGGAGATTGCGGAACTCCAGCAGCGACTGTGGAACAATCTCGTGGCTCTTTGGTGGGGTGCGCAGCATGAGCGCGCGCAGTTGATCGAGCGTGCGACAATCGATCGCGCCGCGCACGAGGTGGCCACGGAGGCGGGAAGACCGGATCTCGAGGCGGAGCTGAGCCAGGAAGCATCCCTGGTCCTGTGGAGTTATCGTGAGAAGCATGTGCCGTACGGCAGACGGTCTGGTGGCGACGACGATGTAGAGAACGACGAAGAGATTCAGATCAAGCGCGGCTTGCTTCAAAGAGTCCTATATTCAGTCCGCAAGACGGCTTTTGGATCCAGCACTGGCAAACAACGCAAAGAGATTCAGATCCGCTTCGATGGATGGGCGAAAGCCGCCGTTGCGCTCAGCGGCCTGGATTGGGAGCAAGGGCCCGCTATTCTTGATCGGCTGCGGGCCACCACCAGCGCTGTCATCCTCAGAACAGGCAAGCGGCCGAGGTTCCACCGCAAGCTGGACCGAATATCAATTGCGCATCGCTTTACCAGCGGAGGCCTCGACGCTAGCCGGCTGATCGACGGCCACGGCCGACGGGTGCGCTTGATTTCCAGCTCGAATTGGCAGTTCCGTCACGATCATACCCAAGGATCGCAGTCTACGAACCGGATTTTACACTCACCGGGCAACCAGCATTGGAAGGGGCGCTTTCGATTCGGCAGGGCGAGCCTCGACTTTGCGCTGGCCTTTGACCGGCCGCTGCCCGACCGGGCGGTCGTGAAACGGGTCACTTGGCTTGGTCAACGAAGCGGCTTGCGATGGTTCTGGTATCTCGCCATCACAGTCGAAGAGCCGCCCCGTGAAGTCCCCCCCGCTTGGCCGCGGCCTGAAGCTGGCATCGATATCGGCTGGCGGCTTTTCGCCGACGGGACCAAGCATGACTACCTCCGTATTGGCATGGTCGCCGACAGCGAAGGGCACACCCTGGAGGTCCGATTGCCTCTAAACCTTCGACTAAATAGAACCCGGGAGCGCCGAGGGTTCCAGACGCTGCGAGAATGGCAAAGCGAAGCCGATAAGCACAAGGATTCCGCCAAGACTATTCTTGCCAGCCTGGAATTTCCACAGGATCTGCAGCCGCTCAAATCGACCCTGGACGGCATGGGCAGGCGCGCTCTTGGCCGCCTTTGCGATCAATTCAAAGAACGCGGCCTTTATTCCAGGGAAGTCGCTGACATCCTTGACGAAATTGCGAGCTACGACGGATACCATAACCGCATGGCGACGCTCCGTTTCCGGCTTCAGGAGCGCCGCACGTGGTACTACCGGAGAATCGCGCACTGGTTCTGCGAGCGCTACGGCAGGATTATGATCGAAAATATGGCGCTGCAAAAACTCTACGCTCGGCCGCGGGCCGCAAAGGTAGGCGGGGCTTCGACCAGCGACCAAGCGGCTTTGAAAAAAGGAGCCCCGTACCGCAGCTACGCATCGGGCGGGGCGCTGCGCGCAGCGCTAAAATACGCGGCTCGGCAGAGCGGAACTGAAATCGTCGAAGGGCAGCCTGCCGGCTCAACCATAACTTGTTGGTGGTGCGGCGAGAAGGCGGTGTCCGGCCAATCCCTGGAATTGAGCTGCCCGGGGGGGCATCAATGGGACCAGGACAAGAATGCGGCTCGCAACCTGCTGTCGCGAATGCAAGGTACTTTTCGACAGCCGCACGATTTGTCACAATGGCCGCGTGGCGGGCAATGGAGAAGCCTCCAGGTACCGACCGGGCTCGAAAGCGTCGTGGTCGAGGTTCCCGCGTAACCTGCGGTGAAAGTCAGCGATTGATGGATCCCGCCACAAAGTGACAATTGCAATTGTCACGCCCGCCGGTGTGGAGAACAACTTAGGCGTCAGTCTGGGGGAGCTGCATCGAGTCTTGCCAGCTGTTCTCCGGCTATCGGACGGGCCAATTAGACAGCAGGATGGGCAGGAAGACAATCTTGGGCCCGGGCTTACGTGCTGGAAATCGCCCGCTAGGGTGGCGTCCGCGGTCGGATCGGTCGAGCTGGGCAGCAGCTCGGTCGCGGGACGGCGATCCAAAACGCACATCAATTACGGCCGGCGCGCTGGGTCGAGTGCGACTCGGCAGCCGGCCTCCGGATTAGGACAGCAGTCGATGGAACTGGCGGCGGCGGCGTTCCAGTGCCTATCGCTCGACCCGGCCCAAGCGGCTGGAGGTGCCCAGGTCAGCTTCGGGCTTGAGGTCCAAGCCGTCGCCGACAACGCTCTCGGACGGTGAGCCAGACTGGCAGCCGCGGTCGCGGCTGATCGAGGAGTCGCCTGGACGCAATCTGAAGAAGACTCGCCACATGGTGGCCGCGCTGGCAAGCCCGGGCTGAGTGCCATGGCATATGCCTTTCTTTTTCGATTCGGCGGTCTGCATAAGGCGCGGTCATCTTCAACCCGACCTCGCAGTTTCTTCGTTGGCGATTCAGGGGCGAGTCCAGATGCAAATGGCGAGTGAAAGCAAAAAAGAAGCCCTTGAAGATCCTTAAATCTCCGGTTAGGATTACGTTCGTTGCGTTCCTGCAAGTCTGAGGCAATTTTGCAACTTCTACGAGCCTTCTTGCAGGCCCCGTTCTACCTTCCGGGGTAAGAGATGGCGGACGCTTGCCAAAACAGATGGCCAAACGCAGGAAAATCGAAGCGCTCTGAGGTGCCGAGTATCTGGCTGCTCGCCCCAGCTTCAAGTGGCGCGCTTTTGGCCTGCGTTCGCGCTCCCCGCACGTTCCGCTTTCCTTCGATTTGTTCTTCAAACTGAGCATGCTTCCGATTTTTGATTTTAAGGCAAAGCCTGCGTCCTCAGAGAAGGTTGGACGCAGGCTTGAGCAACGTAAACTGGTTCCAACGCTGCCCTTTTTTCTGCTGCTAGTAATGATGGCGTCGGCTTGTTCGACGCAGGCCACGCCAGGTGGGGCATCGGCTGTGTCCCCAGATGCGAATGCCGGACAATTGGATAGCCATGGGAGGTTGATGACGCTCGCCGCAAAGCGGCAGGACGATTCCTTTTCTACTGATTTCGGAATCGGCCCAGGGGATGTCCTGCAAATCTCGGTTCCCGATGTTCCAGAATTGAAGCAGCGCGAGGAACGGGTGTCGCCTCAAGGCAACATTGAGTTGCCCATAGCCGGTACGATCCAGGTAGGCGGCTTGAGCGAGGCGCAGCTTCACAGCGTGCTCACCAAGGCCTTGTCGAAGGTTGTCAAGGACCCGGAAGTGGACGTCTTTGTCAAGAGTTACAGCAGCCGCCAGGTGGCGGTGGTCGGGATGGTGAACAAGCCGGGACTTTACACCTTGAATCGCCGCAACGAATCTATCCTGGATCTGATCGGCCAAGCGGGTGGTATGTCCGACGGCGCGGGAAGCTCGATCATTTTTGTTCCCGTATCGTCTAAGCCGAACTCGGCCGACTTGCAGGCAAGGCTGGCCAGCCTGCAGTCCGCAAGCCAGCCCCACTCGGTCCAACCCACGGGGCCGGCAACTGCCGCCGCGGCTGAGCAGCGTCAGCAGATGACTGCGGAGGTTGGGGACCAGAAAGCCACCAGCGCCTGGACGGGGCCTAATCTTACGGCCTTTGCCGCCGGCGGTGATCCAATCTTTATCAATACAACAGGCGATCAGTCCGACCTGAGCATACCGGTGCGGCCTGGCGATCTGATCATGGTACCGGCCCGCGGCCAAGTGCTGGTGCAGGGATGGGTGGGTACGCCGGGAGCGTATCAAATCACTCCGGGGATGACGGCCTTGGGTGCGGTTACGGCCGCTGGCGGCGAATTATACAGCTCGGACGCGGTGGTGCTAAGGGCAAGTCCGAGCGGAGAAAAAATCCAGATACCGGTCAACCTTTCCAAAGTGGAAAAAGGACAGGCGGCCGACGTCCAAGTCCAATCGGGCGATGTCGTGATCGTCCAGCGCTCGGTCCTTGGAGCGGTTCCTTACAGCGTGTATTTTCTTTTGACCCGCTTCGGTACCGGCATGATGTTGCCGGTGCCCGCCCTATGATTATATGCCGCGTGCTATTTCGCCCGTTGGCCGCGACTTCCCGCTCACGATTTCAAACCGAAACCAAACGCGAAGGAATCCGGGAAAACAGGATGATTCTGATCAGCCGCCAACTCCTCCCAGGTCCCCGTCGGGCTGAAAGCCGCCGGTGGCCACATGATGGCGGGTGGGTGAGCGAGTTGGTCGTCACTGGCAGCAGGCCGCGAGACGCGCGTAAACTCGATTTCCGTAATATAATCATGTCGGTGGCGCACTAGTGTCGCGTCCGTGAATTAAGTGTAGCAGTTGTTCGTCTACCCAGCATGGGCGTAAAGCGGAGCTGGGTGGAAATAAGCGAAACAGATCGGGCGGAACTGGAGGCATGGCTGCGAGCGCAAACCATTGCGGGAGCAATGGCAGTCAGGGCCCGCATCATATTGGGCAGCGCGGCGGGTGAGAGTGTGCGCGCTCTGGCGGCGCGGCTTAGGGTAACGCAAACGACGGTGTGTTTGTGGCGGCGGCGCTACCGGGCGCAGGGGCTGGCAGGGCTTAAGACGTTGGCGCGCAGCGGCCGACGCCGGCAAATCACTTCGGCCCAGGAGCGGGCGGTGGTGGCAGCGACCATGCGGGCGCCCAAGCACGCGACGCACTGGAGTACCCGGCGATTGGCCAAAGAACTTGGGCTGGGCCATAGCACAGTGCATGCGATCTGGCGCAAGTACGGGTTGCAGCCGCACCGGGTCGAGCATTTCAAGTTCAGTACCGATCCCGAATTTGACAGCAAGCTGGCCGATATCGCGGGCCTTTATCTGGACCCGCCAGAGCGGGCGCTGGTGCTGTGCGTAGACGAAAAGTCCCAGATTCAGGCGCTCGACCGCACCGCCCCCATTCTTCCGCTCAGGCCCGGCATACCGGTCCAGATGACCCATGACTATGTGCGCCACGGCACCACCAGCCTGTTTGCCGCGTTGGAAGTGGCCAGCGGCAAGGTCCACGGGCGCTGCTACCGGCAGCATCGGCACGCCGAGTTCATCGACTTCCTGAAGTCGCTGGCGCATCGTTACCGCCGGCCGGAGATCCACCTGATCTGCGACAACTACGGCACCCACAAGCATCCTGCCGTCAAACAATGGCTGGCCGACCATCCCCGTTTCCATCTGCATTTCACGCCCACCAGCGCGTCCTGGCTCAACCTGGTAGAGCGCTGGTTTGGGCTTATTACCCAGCAGACCATTCGCCGTGGCACCTTCAACAGCGTCACCCAACTCGAACGCGCCATCGCCAACTTTCTCGCTCACTGGAACGACCACGCCAAGCCTTTCGTCTGGACCAAGTCCGCTCAACAGATTAAACGCAGCATTCAACATGCTACATCTATTTCCCGGACACAACACTAGCGTGCAAGAATTATCGCCTTACACGATCGAACGGGTCGGGCCTGCGCCGCCCCCCGACTATCGACGCCGCTTAGTCCTGGCCGACGAGCACAAGCTTCGCGGTTATTGGCTGGTGGTGCTCAAGCATCTTCGGCTCATTGGTGGATTATTTCTGGCAATTACTGCCTTGGCTGCCGTATGGGTAGTAACTGCCACCAGACAGTACACCGCGAAAGCCACGGTCTTGATCGAGCCAAAACTTCCGGAAGTACTGGACATTCACCAGTTACTTAGCGAGAACAGCGGAGGTGAGGAGCGGGACTATTACCGCACTCAATACGACATTCTTGCCAGCCGCAGCCTGGCTGCGGAGGTAATCAAAGCGCTCGGTCCCAGCTTTACGCAAACCTTAGCTGCCCCGCCGCCAGGGTTTCTTGGACAGGGTTACGCCTGGGTGCGGGGCCATTTGCCCGCCGGGGCGCATCCTGAGGATTCCGAAATTCTGGGAGTGAGATCGGACCTAATCGACGCTTATCTCTCCCACCTGTCCATTCGACCCGAGATCGGAACCCGCTTGGTGGTCGTTTCCTTTACCTGCACCAGTCCGGGTTTGGCCGCCAAGGTGACCGATGCGCATGTCGACGCTTATATCCGGCGCGGCGTCGAACTGCACATGCAGCAAAGCAAGGCCGCGCGCGAGTTCCTGGAGCAGAAGGTCAGTGAGTTGAGAGACCGCGTGGAAAGTTCGGAGGCCGCGCTGAACGCCTATCGGCGTGACCGCGGCATCGTCGCCTTTTCGCTGCAGGACAAAGGCGCCACCTTGATGCAGCAGCTCAAAGAGCTTAGTACCGACCTCACCAAGGCCACGACCGACCGGATCACCCTGGAAGCCCACCAGCAGTTAATCCGGCACGGCGAATACGAAGCTCTGCCCGAGGTTATTTCCGACCCGCTGATTCAGAACCTCAAGGAGACCGTGGGCCAGTTGGCCGCGCAATACGCCAGCCTGAGTAATCGATATAACCCAGGTTACCATCCGCTGGATGATCTCAGAGCCAAATATCTTGAGTCTCAGGCGCGGTTGAACCGTGAAATCCGGGGCGTGGCGGAAGGCGTCGAGGCCAACTACAGGGGTGCAATCGCGGCTGAAAGCAAGATTCAGGCTGAAATCGACCGGGTCAAGACGGATGCCGGCAAACTGAACGATGCTTCGCTGAAAGACGCGATCCTGAGCCGGGATTACGAAACCAATCAAACGCTCTACAAGGACGTCCTTAAGCGGATGGATGAGCTTGGGATGTCGGCGGACTTGCCGACCTCCAACGTCTCGGTGGTTGATTACGCGGAGACTCCGCGCCATCCATCCTCGCCACGTCCGCTGCTGACTCTCGCCTTGGCAGGGACGTCGGCGCTGATTCTGGGGTTGGGCTTGGCATTTCTTCTTGATTCGCTCGATGATCGGCTGCGGACCCCCGAGGAAGTCGAGCAATTTCTCCAGTTGCCCAGCCTGGGCGTGATTCCCGACCTCGCTAAAGTTTGGGCCACTGGCTACGGGCAGCCCTACGGCTACGGAGGCGGCAACGGGCGTACCGTGCGGCCCGCCCAAAATCGGGCCGCGGCTAAAGATATTCTGATCAGCAACTCCTCGCCTGGCACCGAGGTGTACAGGACGGTTCGCAGTGCCGTGATGTTTTCCCGGGCTGGCGGCGCCCCGCGTACGATCCTCATCGCCAGCGCTTCTCCAGGAGAAGGCAAAACCCTGACCAGTGTCAACCTGGCGATGGCGTTCTCATATGTGGGCCCCGCGATTCTTATCGACGCCGACATGCGGCGCCCCCGATGCCACAGGGTATTGGGCATCGTTAATCGAATCGGGTTGAGCGAGGTGCTCGTTGGGCAGAGCACTATTAAAGCGGCGATTAGCGCAACCGAACATCCAAGGTTATCTCTCCTTACGGCCGGTTCGCGTAGCCCCAACCCTGGAGAGTTGCTTGCTTCCCCGCAAATGGGCGAAGTACTGGAGCAGCTCAAAAGCGATTACACTTATATATTCATCGATTCGCCGCCGTTGATGGCGGTGGGCGATTCGCTGGCCCTGGCGACGATCGCCGATGGTGTGATCTTGGTGGCGGGCGCCCATGTTTCCCGCAGCCTGGTAATGATGGCATGCAATCGTCTTCATGATGTCGGAGCCAAAATCCTAGGCGTCGTTCAGAATCGAGTCGATCCTTCCGATCCCTTCTCCAGCAGGTCCTATCGTGGCTATGCCCAGTATTACGGCAATGATGAAAATCCATTGGACGAGCCTGATGAAAGTGACACGGTGAGCACTCCCGGCCGCTGAACGGGACGAACGAATGTCTCTGGCAAGCGATCCAAGACTCGACCCGCTGCTCTTGCTCGGGCTCTCGACTCTGATCGTTCTCAGCCCATTGGCTGTAGGTGGGGCGGAGCCGTGGGCCTATAGCGGCATCGAAGTTGTCGCCTTTCTACTGATTATGATATGGACGGCGCGGCTGAGTGCAACGGGTTACCATGTGCGCGCCTTGTTCAACCCGCAGCGGCGTGTCGTTACGATCCCACTGCTGCTATTTGCGGTGCTCATCGCGGTGCAAGTTGCTCCTCTTCCGCCGGGGCTCGAACGTTCGGTCTCGCCCGCGGCCTACCGGCTTTATCGCGAGGTTTTCGCGCGACCGGCTAATGCGCCTCTGCCGGCAGCGGTGTCGCCACCGGTTATTCCCCAGGTCCAAAGACGCTCCCCGATCATCCTGCCGAGCGAAGAGGAGGTCAACGCGGGGACTGCGATCCCCTTTATTCCTGCCCAGCCACTGTCACCATCCGTTCGAGTCGGCAAAGCTCAAGGGTGGAGCTATTTCCACGACCGGGTTTGGCCCTACATCGACTATCGAAGCTTCTCTCTCACGCTTGATCGGCAGCTTACCGCCGAAGCGTGTCTCGAGACCTTTGCCTATGTGGGCCTGTTTGCCCTGCTACTTACCTACCCATTCGAGAGTCGAAACAGCGAAACAATTTTTATTCATCGTCTGATTCTCACGGTCCTGATAACGGGCGGTCTGGTCGCGTTCATCGGCATGCTGGAGCGCGCAGATTCCAACGGCAAGGTCCTTTGGGTATTCCAACCCTGGGATTGGATGAACGGCTGGCTCACTGGACGAGCATACGGCAGCTTTGCCAATCCGGATCACTTCGCCGCCTACTTGAGCTTGGTTTTACCATTGGCGATCGTAGGGATGCTTTCTCCGGAATCGATGGCGACCGAAGCGAATCAGACCTTTTGCCGGTTTTTTTGCGCCGCCACCGGGATCGTAATCACTTGCGGGTTGCTGCTCAGTTCATCGCGCGGCGGATGGGTAAGCGCCCTCATTGGATTTTCCTGGATCGCGATGTTCTGGCGGCCGGATCCGGCCAGCGCCAATTTGATTGCGCGGCCCTGGCGGCTTTGGTTCCTCGGCGGCTTGGCGCTGATCCTCGCGGGTGGTCTCATTGGCGAGGCCGGACGCGGCCAAGTCGAGGCCCGCGTGCAACAGACGTTGCGCCAAAGGCTGCTTGACCGGCAGGCCACGGCCTTGAATTCGCTCCGAATGGTCGGTGACTTCCCCATTGCCGGCGTGGGGCTCGGAAGCTGGTCGGTGATTTATCCCCACTACCAATTGCCGCCCTTTTCGATGACCTACGTCAACGCCGTGCACAATGACTACGTGCAGTTAGCCGCGGAAACCGGGCTGGTCGGCTTTGCTCTCCTGGTAGGTGCGCTATTAGCGGCGTTGACCGTGATGATGCGCCGGCTGGGCCGGCTTGCGACGGGCCCCCGCGCCTTGGTGGTGGCCATGACCGGCGGCCTCTTGGGGCTGGCGGCGCACGAGTTCTTTGACTTTCCCCTCCATATACCCGCGATCGCCCTGCTCGCGAGTGTGTACCTCGGCTTGGCGATGCGGCTTAGCGAGCCGAAGTCCATCCCGCTCTTGCGTTCCGCCCGGCCGACGGCCATTTGGCCCAGAGCGCTGGCGGTAACCGCGGTTGCCGTGCTGATCCTGCTGGCCTTGACCCAGCCCATGGTTCCCTACCCCTATGACGTCTTGTGGTGGATGCCGCTGTCCGGCGCGCAGGCGCAGATTGCCGCGCACCCGATGAGTTATCAGGCGCATGTGGTTCTCGCCCTGGCGTTGGAGAATTCGCCGCGGCGCACGCAGGAATTACGCACGGCCATGGATTTGTACCCTGTCCATCCGCTGGCGCGCGACCTCTACGCCAGGGATCTCGCCCAGCGGGGCGATCTTACCCAGGCGATGGCGCAGTTGAGGCGCTCGATGTGCCTGGCCCCCGACCGCGACGGCCACTTCTATCTTTTCCGCGACCGCTTGACCGGCTGGTTGTCTCCTGCCGAAAAGCAGGCGGTCGAGCAGGGGTTGCGCTGTGGGCTTGACCGGGGTTATGCCGGCGCCGGCCAGTGGCTGGCGGAGTTCGATGCCGAAGACGGCCGATTCGACGAGGCCGGCCAAGCCTACCTTGCCGGCGCCGCCCGCGAGTCGAATCTGAAAACCCGCTCCTATCTGATGGTCCGGGGCGGAATGGTGTTTGCCCAGGGGGGCGACCTTGCCCAGGCGCGCCGCGCCATCGCGGGGGCAATCGCTTTGCAGCCGGCCGACAAGTGGGCGTACGAGCAGATGGTCGAACGCGTGCTTATCCCCGCTCGCGACATTCAGGGGGTCCGCGCCTTGGTCGCCAAGGGGCTACAGGACGGCGCCGACCCGGCTGACCTGTATTCATTGCTTGCCGAGGCCGAGCAAAGCCAGGCCAATTATTCGCAGGCCGAGAGCGCGTTGACCAAAGCGCTGGCGGCGCAGCCCGATGATTTCGACACGCTGCACAGCCTGGGCCTGCTCGATCTGCGTCAAGACCGTTTTGGCAGCGCGGCTAACTGGCTGCGCAAGGCGGTGCAAATTCGGCCGGATTCCGTGGCGACCCTCTTCCAGCTCGGGCAGGCCGAGGTCCTGGCCTACGACTACTACCGCGCGGAGCGCGATTTGCGCCGCGCGGTTGCGATGGCGCCCAACGACCGTGAGATAGCCGCCTATTATCGGAATTTTCAGCGGAAAATGGCGAGCGATGACTCGCCGCAAGCGACCGGTTCCGCGAATGCCGGCTCGGCCGCGGATGACCCGGGTGCGAGCGAATCACCATGAAGGTGGCGATCCTCGCCGGTGGCCTCGGCACCCGGCTGCGGGAGGAGACCGAATACCGGCCCAAGCCGATGGTCGAGATCGGCGGGCGGCCGATCCTGTGGCATATCATGAAGATCTACGCCGCCTACGGCTTTGCCGATTTCGTCATCTGCCTGGGATACAAGGGGAGCGTGATTCGCGATTATTTCCTCAACTACGAGCTGCGCAATCGCGATTTCACGGTCACCCTGGGCACCGGCGAGGTGCAGATCCATGACGGTCACGACGAGCAGGGCTGGCGCGTGACCATGGCCGATACCGGCGAGCAAACCATGACCGGCGGGCGGCTGCGCCGCGCGCGGCGCTATCTCGGCGACGGCACCTTCATGGCCACCTACGGTGACGGTGTCGCCAACGTCGATCTCCGTGCGCTGCTCGACTTCCATCGCCGCCAGGGTAAGCTCGCCACGGTTACCGCCGTCCGTCCATCCTCGCGCTTCGGCGAGATTGGCATTCGCGACGGCCTGGCCACCGCGTTTCAGGAAAAGCCCCAGGTGCACGAGGGCTGGATCAACGGGGGCTTCTTCGTCTTCGAGCCGCCCGTGCTCGAGCTGATTGGCGGCGATGATGACAGTCTGGAGGACGGACTTGTCGCCAAGCTCGCGCGCCGCCGGGAACTTGCGGTCTATCAGCACGACGGGTTCTGGCAGTGCATGGATACCTACCGCGAGATGGAGCTGCTCAATCGCCTGTGGCAGGCGGGTGAAGCGCCCTGGCTTCCGCGGTCCTAGGTATTGATGGCTGCCCGCGGAACGCCTGAGCCGCCGCATCGCCGGCAGATTGGTAGTTCGCCTGCCCCGCATGGAAAAAGCTGAAAGCGAGCGCGAGTTCTGGAAAGGCCGGCGCGTGCTGGTGACTGGCCATACCGGCTTCAAGGGTGGATGGCTCGCAACTTGGCTCCTGGAGGCCGGGGCGGTGGTGACCGGGTACGCGCTGCCGCCCGAGCGGCCCCTTTCATACTTTGAATCATGCGGCCTGAGCGCGCTGATGCACTCGCTGTATGGCGACATTCGGGACGCCGATGCCCTGAAGGCCGAAGTCAGCGCCGCCAGCCCGGATGTCGTATTTCATCTCGCCGCCCAATCGCTGGTACGGCGTTCATACGGGTCGCCGGCCGAGACTTTTGCCACCAACGTCATGGGTACTGTTAATCTCCTGGAAGCTGTGCGCGCCACTCCCTCGGTTCGCGCGGTAGTGGTTGTGACCAGCGACAAATGCTATCGCGAGGCGGACCGCGCGCTCGGCTATGACGAAGGCGACGCATTAGGCGGACGAGATCCCTACAGCGCGAGCAAGGCTTGCGCCGAGATTGTGGCGGCCAGCTACGGCGCTTCGTTTTTCAATCGCGCAAAAAGAGTTGTAGGTCTTGCCACTGTGCGCGCCGGCAATGTTATCGGGGGGGGCGATTGGGCGGAGGATCGGCTGGTCCCGGATGCGATCCGGGCGCTGGCCAGCTCGCGGCCATTGATGGTGCGCAATCCGCGCTCGATTCGCCCCTGGCAGCATGTGCTGGAGCCGCTGTCAGGATACCTGGTACTAGGGCGCCGCCTCTATGACGAGCCCGAGCGATATGCGGGTCCGTGGAACTTTGGTCCGCGCCCCGCGGATATGGTTTCCGTGGCCGAACTGGCGGAGATGATAGTGCAGTCGTGGGGAGAGGGTTGCTGGCAGGTCTTGCCCGACCAGACGTCCGCCCTTTACGAAGCGCCCAAGCTGACGCTGAACTCAGCCAAGGTAAAATCCGAGTTAGGTTGGGAGCCGCGGCTCAACCTGCACGAGGCGCTGTCGATGACGGTGCGGTGGTACAAAGCAGCGTGCTCGCGCCCCCAGTGCTCGATGCACGATCTGAGTCGCGAGCAGATTCGGCGCTATGAATCTCTGGCTGGCGCCACGAGCCCGCACGAGGAAGCTGATCGTGCCGACGGATAAGCACTGTCTGGGGTGCAGCGCGCAGTTAGGCGCCGCGTTCCTCGATCTTGGCCGCACCCCCCTGGCCAACTCCTACCTGACGCCGGAACAGGCCGCCGCGGGTCGCGAAGAGAGCTTTCCCCTCGCCGTCGCCTACTGCGGTGGCTGTCACCTGGTGCAGCTTACCCATCAGGTCGAGCCGGATAAGCTCTTCTCCCGGTACCTGTACTTTTCCTCCTTCTCCGACAGCTTTCTCGAGCACAGCCGCAAAATGGCCGCCAGTTACATCGCCCGCTTCGGCCTTGGCCCCGGCAAACGGGTCCTGGAAATCGCCAGCAACGATGGCTACCTCTTGCAGAACTTCAAGCCCTGCGGCGCTTCGGTGCTGGGCGTGGAACCCGCCCGCAACATCGCGGCCGAGGCCGTTGCCCGCGGTATTCCGACGCTCGCCGTTTTCTTCGGCCCGGACACGGTTGCGGAGATTCGGGCGCAATTCGGAATGGCTGATTTGATCGTTGGCAACAACGTGCTCGCCCATGTTCCCCGGATCAACGACTTCCTGGCGGCGGTCACCGCCTGTCTTGATTCCAACGGCGCCGCGGTCTTCGAGTTCCCCTATTTGAAACATCTGCTCGACCGCACCGAGTTCGATACCATCTATCATGAGCACGTCTTCTACTATTCACTGACCGCACTGGATGGTTTGGCGCGCCGCGCCGGTCTGGAAATTTTCGACGTCCTGCACCAGCCGATTCATGGCGGCTCGCTGCGGCTGTTTCTCCAGCCTCCGGGCGTGCGTCCTGTGGATGCCGCGGTCCGGGAGATGCTCAAGGCTGAAGCGGCGGCCGGCCTGACCGGAGCGGACCGCTACGCGCGTTTTGCCGGCGCGGTCGAGAGCTTGCGAAACAAGCTCCGCGCCCTGCTGGGCAAGCTTAAAGCGGATGGCAAACGGATCGCCGCCTACGGCGCGCCGGCCAAAGGCAACACGCTGCTCAATTATTGCGGGATCGGCCGCGAGACCCTCGACTTTACCGTCGATCGCAGTCCGCACAAGCAGGGGCTGCTGCTACCCGGTTCAAGGATTCCGATCCGCGCGCCGGAGGCGCTGCTCCAGGAGCGCCCCGACTACGCCCTGATCCTGCCGTGGAATATCGCGGATGAGATCATCGGTCAGCAGCAAGCCTATGTCGCGGCCGGCGGCCGGTTCATCGTCCCGGTGCCCGAGCCCGCGATCGTCAACCCTGCTTGAGATGCAATTTATCCCGGCGGAGCTGAGCGGCGCCTTCGTGATTGAGCCGCAGCCGTTGGCCGATGACCGCGGCGCCTTTACCCGCATTTTCTGCTCGGAAGAGTTCGCCGCCGCCGGCTTGGAAACGAAAATCTCCCAGTGCAGCGTGTCGTTCAATCACCGGCGTGGGACCCTGCGCGGCCTGCATTTTCAGGCCCCGCCGCACGAGGAAACCAAGCTTGTCCGCTGCCCTCGCGGGGCGATTTACGACGTGATCGTGGACCTGAGGCGCGAGTCTCCTACCTTTCTGCGCTGGATGGCGGTCGAGTTGAGCGAGCAGAATGGTCGGATGCTGTACGTGCCGCGCCGCTTCGCCCATGGTTTCCAGGCCCTGGCAGATGATAGCGAGGTCTTTTATCAAATCTCCGAGGCCTATGCGCCCGCCCATGCGATGACGATTCGCTGGAACGATCCGCGGTTGGCGATAGCTTGGCCGCTCGAAGTAATCTCGATTTCCCAAAATGACCGCACGGCGCGGAGCGCGATGGAAGCGCTCGCCTCGTGCCGTTTATGAAGTAAGCCTGCGATGAACAAGAAAGATTTCGCAATCGCGGTGGAGTGGGAACTTCGGCGCTATACCTATAACTTCACTTGGCTCGGACGCCCGATTATCCAGTTTCCCCAGGATATCGTGGCAATCCAGGAACTGATTTGGAGGGTGAAGCCACAGGTTGTGGTTGAAACCGGCGTGGCCCATGGTGGCTCGCTCGTCTTGTCGGCGTCGATTTTGCAACTCATTGGCGGCCCGGGCGAGGTGATCGGCGTGGACGTCGAAATCCGGCCGCATAACCGGACGGCGATTGAGGCTCATTCGCTCGCACCACGGATCAAGCTCGTGGAAGGTTCGTCTATCGATCCACGGATCGTGGAGCAGGTTCACGCTTTGGTCGCGAAGCGGCCGGCCATGGTTTTTCTCGACTCCAACCACTCGCACCGACACGTGCTTGGTGAACTTCTGGCCTACTCTTCGCTGGTCTCCAAGGACTCGTACCTGGTTGTATTCGACACGATGATCGAGGACATGGAGCCGGGCTGTTACCCCGAGCGGCCCTGGGACAAGGGGAATAGTCCCAAGACGGCGGTCTGGGAGTTCCTCAAGCACAACGATCGGTTTGTTGTCGATGAGGAAATCGAAAACAGGCTCGGGGTGACCTCGAATCCGTCAGGCTACCTCCGCTGCGTCAAGGATTAAGTCGTAAGATGGAAGAGATTCCGGTCTTCGTGCCGCATATCGCGGTCGATACCCTCAAGCATCTGACCGATGCCTTTAACGACGGCTGGCTCGGGATGGGGGCGCTGACACGTGAGTTCGAGCAGCGCATCGGCGGCTACCTCGGGCTCGATGGCCGCTATGTCGTCGCGACCAATACCGGTACCGCTGCCCTGCACATCGGCCTGCTCGCCGCCGGGGTCGGCCCTGGCGACGAGGTCATTACCACCTCGTTCAATTACGTCGCCGACCACCAGGCGATCCTGGCCACCGGCGCTCGGGTGGTGATGTGCGACATCCGCGAGGACGATCTCGGGATCGATTGCGCCAGGGCCGCCGAACTGATCACGCCCCGCACCAAGGCCCTGCTGCCGCTGCACTTCGCCGGCATTCCCTGCGACCAGGCGGGAGTCTATGCGCTCGCCCAAAAGCACGGCCTGCGGGTTATCGAGGACTGCACCCACGCCTTCGGCAGTACCCTGGACGGCCGCAAGCTCGGTAGCTACGGCGATATTGCCTGCTTCAGCTTCGATCCGGTCAAGATCATCACTTCAATCGACGGCGGCGCGGTGGTGGTCAACCTGAGCGAGGAGTCTCAGCGCTTGCAGCTTCTGCGCTTGCTGGGCGTGGACCGGGACACGATGCTGCGCTATCAGAACAGCCGCGCCTGGGATTACGACGTGGTCTGCCAGGGCTTCCGCTACCATCTGACCAACATCATGGCCAGCGTGGGGATCTCGCAGATCAAGCGGGTGGACGAATTCATCGAAAGCCGCCGCCGGGTCTGCCAGGCCTACAACGCTGCGTTCGCCGAGATCGGCGGCCTGGTGACGCCGCGCACGGACTTCAATAACGTGTCGCCCTTCATCTATACGGTGCGGGTGCTGGACGGCCGCCGCGAGCCCCTGATCGAGCATCTCAAGCGCCTGGGGATTGCGACCGGCATCCACTTTCTGCCGGTCCATCGCTTCACGCTCTTCCGCGAGGCGCGTAGTGGTCCGATGCCGGTGACCGAGCGGGTATCGAGCGAAATTGTTACACTGCCCCTGCACTCGAACATGAAGCCCGAAGCGATTGAGCGTGTGATCGAGGGTGTACGTAGCTTCTTTTCAATCTGAAACCCTTGGCCGGAAGTCGGCCTCCAGCCGTGGCCGCGCTCTTTTTTAATTGACCAAACCAATAGTCACCGTTGTGATTCCCACTCGCGAACGATGCGAGACGCTGCCTTTTGCGATCCGAAGCGCTCTGGGCCAGGAAACGCGAGACCTTCAAGTCCTCGTCAGTGACAACCAGAGCACAGACGCCACACCCGAGATCGTACGGGGTTTTGCCGATCCGCGCCTGACGTACGTCCGCGCGCCGCGGCGGATGCCGATGTCCGAGCACTGGGACTTCGCTCTGGAACACGCGGACGGCAAATACGTTACGTTCATCGGAGACGATGATGCGGTGATGCCGGGCGGGATCGACCGGCTGCTCGAATTGATGAGTCGCCTACCAAGCGATGTGTACACGTGGCCGCGCGATGGTTACGTGTGGCCGATGAACGGCCGGCCAGGGCGCCTTGAGTACATCGCATCCTTGGGGGCGCCATTCACGTTTGAGCTTCCGACGCTTGCGCGAAAAATCGCAAGGAGGGGCGGTTGGAACTGGGGCCGTCTCCCCTGCCTATACCACTCGTTGGTGCGCAGACAAATAACTGAGGAAATGAAGCGAAAGGCGGGGCGGGTCTTCGACAGTTTGGCGCCGGACATTTTCACTGCGTTCACTCTGCCGGCCCTTGCCGAGCGTGCCGTCAACGTGGGTCGCGGTATCACGGTCTCGGGATACTCGCCGAAGTCGTTTGGTGGAGCGGTGCGCGGCGGCCGGACGCGGGTGCGGATACTGGATCAGTTCATTGCCGAGTATGGGGGGTTTCAGCTTCACCCTCGGCTCTTCCCGGGGATACCGGAGCTCATGAACGAGCTGCCCGATGCGCTCCTGAAGGCAATGGATGCCTATCCCGAACTGTATCGAGGGATAAATGTAGATTTCAACTTAATGTGGATCGCCATTCTCCGCATGGCGAAGGGATTCGGCTTGAGCCTCGCCCTGAACGAGGTCATCCGTCGGCGCCGGGAAATAGCCCGCTACCACTCTTTGAGTCCGATTAGGCTGGCGCTCTATTCCACGTTCCCGTTCCAGCGTTTGTCCGGCCTCTGGAGTTTTGCGAAATATCAGCGACACCTGAGGACGAATCCCCTCAAAGACCTCGCGAAGGCTGCGCCGGCCAATATTTACGATCTGGTACGGGAAATTGACGCGAGACTGTGCCGCATTGGCGCCGAATCAGGTTCTCCCGCCTGATGGCAGCCGCGGCCGAGAAAGACAGCTCCGTACCGGTGGTCCTGCCGGACTTCATCGGAGTTGGGCCGAAGCGGACCGCGACCACCTGGCTGTACGAGGCGCTGCGAGGCCACGTCGCAATGCCCTCTGGCGTCAAGGAAACTTTCTTCTTCAATCGCCATTATGCCAAGGGGCTCGAATGGTACGCGGCGCACTTCAAGGGCCGCTCCCCAGGCCAGATAGCTGGCGAGATGGCGCCGAGCTATTTCCATTCGGCCGAGGCGCGCCAGCGGATTGCCGCCGTCCTGCCGCAATGCCGGATAATCTGTACCCTGCGCGACCCGGTTGCGCGGCTCTTTTCGCTCTACAAGCTGATGCGCGAGTATGGCGAGACGGCGGACACCTTCGAAGACGCGCTCGTTCGGGAGCCGGAGATGTTGGAATCGAGCCGCTACACGTTCCATCTTGGGCAGTGGCTGCGGCTTTTCGGCCAGGAACGGGTGCTGGTGCTGCTCTATGACGACCTGCTGGCCAATCCGCAGCCATTTCTGGACTCCGTCTGCCGGTTTATCGGTATTCCCGCGGTTCGCGCGGACAAAGTGCTAGGCCGGCCCGCCGAGGGCAAGCAGCGGGTTCGCAGCCAACTCATCGCCCGGATCGGACAAGGCGCAGGCGACTGGCTGCGCTCGCGCCGACTAAATACCGCGGTCGAAACCGCCAAGCGCCTCGGCCTCAAGCGCCTTTTTTTTTCAGGTGGAAATGCGGTTGCACCGCTTAATCCCGCGACCGCGAAGCGGCTGCGTGCCCAATTTCGCGGTGAGATCGACGAATTGGAACAGCTTATCGGGCGGGATCTGTCGGTGTGGAAAGCCTAGCCCCCTCAGCCGGCGACCATCCGGCAGCGGGGCCGCCGCCAACCGCGGCTGCGGCGGATACCCGATCGCCAGGCAAGTCGCCAAGCACCTTGCGCAGCAACCTGATCGCCAACTTCGCCGGGCGCGGCTGGAGCGCCCTGCTCAACCTCGCCTGCGTGCCCTTTTACATCCACTTGATGGGCGCCGAAGCGTTCGGCCTGGTGGGCGTCTATCTGGCCTTGCAGGTGGCGGTGAACGTGCTCGATCTCGGCCTCTCGGCGACTATGAATCGGGAGATGGCCCGCTTCGGCGCAACCCCGGATTCCGCCGTCCAGGCGCGTGATTTCGTCAGTACGGTTGAGGTTGGCTACTGGGCGGTTGGTCTGCTCATCGGGCTGGTGGTGTGGAGCGTTGCTCCTTTCATTGCCGTGAAGTGGGTACATCCCCACCATCTGAGTCAGGCCACCGTGGTTTGGGCGATCCGGGCGATGGGTGTCGTGCTTACCCTCGAATGGCCGCTGACGCTTTATATGGGTGGGCTCCAGGGACTCGAGCGCCAGGTCCTGCTCAACGGAGTGTTGGGCGCCGCCTCGACCCTCCGCTACGGCGGAACGGTGCTGGTCCTATGGCTGGTTGCGCCGACCGTGGGAGCCTTCTTTGTCTGGCAGGCGACAACCGCCGCCGTACGCACCGGCGCGGTCGGAATCTGCTTCTGGCGCTCGTTGCCAAGATCAGGCCATCGGGCGAGGTTTCGAAAGGCCGAGTTCCGCAGGATCTGGCGCTTTGCGGCGGGACTGAGCGGAATCACGGTGGAGGCGCTGATCCTTACTCAACTCGACAAGATCGTCCTGAGCCGGAAACTTTCCCTGGAAGCCTTCGGCTACTACACCGTCGCTTGGACGGCCGCCGGCGGTCTCAACTTCCTGATAACGCCGCTCTTTTCCGCGCTATTCCCGAGATTTTCCGCCCTGATACACGCCGGCCGCGAGGATGAACTCAAACGGCTCTACCATAATGGCGCGCAACTGATGTCGGTGGTTATTCTTCCGGCGGCGGCCGTATTTTGCCTATTCACTCCGGACATCATCTTTGCCTGGACCGGCAGCCATATGACCAGCACTCGCACCTATGAGGTGGCACGGCTGCTGATGATCGGCAACGCGCTCAATGGCCTGGTCAATATCCCCTATGCCGCCGAACTCGCATCTGGCTGGACTAGCCTGGGACTTTACGTCAACGCGCTGATCATTCTGTTTATGGTTCCCTCGCTGATGCTCATGGTTTCCTGGTACGGCGCCATCGGCGCCGGGATTATCTGGATTCTGGTCAACGCAACTTATCCCTTGGCCGAGGTGCCGATCATGCATCGCCGGCTGCTGCGGGGCGAGGCGATCCGGTGGTATCTCGGCGATGTCGGCGCGCCGCTCGCCGCGGCGGCAACCGCGGCGATCGCGATACGGCTAATCCTTCCGGACGCTAGCCATCCTCTCGATGCGGCTTTTCATGCCGGGGTTGCATTTGTCGCAAGCTTGGCCGTCTGCGCGATTGTTACCCCGGCGACGCGCTCATTTTTGCGCTCCGCGCTTGCCGGGCGCCGCGCGCCATTTCGGACCTCTCTTGGCGCCATTTGATCGCTGGGTCGGTCAGCGAGGCTGCCGAGCGAGGCGAAGGAGTCCGGAAAGGGAGCGTGGGACCTTCACCCAACCGTCAGAGGCCGGCGCCCGTTGCTTCGCCTCTCCCGACCGGGCGAGGGACGGTCAGCAGGCGATGGATCTGGCAATCGCGAATCGTTCCGCGACGTGATGAATGTCTCTGATATGCATGAGCCCCAGGTAAATCGCTCGATGCGCACATTGCTGATGCTTACGTTTTTGCGATGCGCAATATATAGCGCATGGTAATAGCTGCTCTTTTCCTGCTCGGCGCGGCGGGACTGCTTTACTACAGTCGCCTGGGCAATCTGGCCAACCCCCCGGTCGCCTTCGCGGCTACCTTCGCGGCTGGTCTCATCGCGGTCGAATGGGACGGCTGGCTGCTCGACCCGGTGCTGTCGCTCGACGCGGGCCGATTGGCGGGAGTCTTTATCCTGGCGCTCGGAGGCTTCTTGATTCCGTGGATTGGTCAATTGCGTCGGCGCGAGGCGGCGGGACTGGCGCCGTCGCCGACTTTGCTCGACCACCCAGGGGTCAGCTCACTACTGACCTTCGTCGAGTTGGGCCTGTCCGCCACCATCTTGCTGGGATGCGTTTTGCTCCGTCAGGTCCCGTTAATTTGGATGTTGTTGGGACGGATCACGGTAGAGGACCTCGAGACGAAACTGCTGCCGTCGCTGCCGCTCGGCCTAATGGCCGTGATTCTGACCCTCACCGTCTTCCACGCATTGCTGCTCGCAAGTCTTTTTGCAAAGTCCGACGCGTACAGGGTGCCGCAGGAGCGGCTTTTGTACTCGGTCCCGCTCGCCCTGACTGCATCTCTTTGGCAAGGCAAGCGGCAAATCGCGCTTTTTTACCTGTTCGTCTTTTTCGCTCGTCGGGACCAGGGCGACGGCACGGTGCGGCTCAGCAGCCGGGCGATGCGCTGGATTACTATTGCCATCGTCGGCTTTGTTTTCGTGCTGGCCTTTTCCAAGGTCCGGCAGATTCGAGTCGGCGCGCAGACCAGCAGTTCGAGCGAGTTGGCGGATTACGAGGCGACCGCCCAGCTCAACCTGATCGCGATTTTGCGCTCGTTCGAAGATTGGCACACGATGCGGCCCAACGCGACACTGGAATATCTGGTCCCGGACCGCTTTCTCCAGTCCGACATCCAGGAACAGGTTAACCAGGTGGTTTACAATACCACATCCCCCTCGGGTTATCTCGCTCCTTGGTTTTTGGATTTCGGTTACCCGGGTATACCGCTTGGCACCCTGCTGATGGGTTTGGCGGCGCTTTTCGCCTACGAGCGGCGGCGGCGCAGCGAGGCGCACATGCGGCTCTACCTGCTGGTGCTCTGGTGCTGCGCCGCGGCCAGCGTGTACGAGCATTTCATCAGCCTGACTTCTTTCGTGCTACCGGTGCTGTTCATGTGGTTCCTCGGGAAGGCGCTTGGGTTGGAGAAATACGGCGAGGAAGCGCGAGCGTTCGAGTGGGCCGGGGCTAAGCCCGCGGCGGCGGTGGCATGGCGAAGCTCCTCAGCGCGATAAAATCGCGGCTCAGACAAAGCGCGCTCTTCAATTTCAACCAAGTCGGGCGCGACCGCTGGGTGGCGGCCCAGGCCTCCGCTCTGCCGGCGGGGACGAAAGTCCTGGATGTTGGCGCGGGTTCATGCCGCTATCGCCACCTTTTCTCGCACTGCGATTACAAGACCCAGGATTTCAAACAATTGTCCACCGGCGACGTGGGCGGGGACGGTTACGGCAAAATCGATTTCATTTGCGACGTCCTGAACATTCCGGTTCCCGACGGCAGCTTCGACGCGATCCTCTGTACCGAGGTGCTGGAGCATGTTCCGGAGCCAATCCGGTTGGTCAAGGAGCTGGCGCGGTTGCTCAGGCCCGGCGGCAAGCTGCTCCTGACCGCGCCGCTGGGCTCGGGGCTGCATCAGCAGCCCTATCATTACTACGGCGGCTATACGCCGTACTGGTATCGGAAGTTTCTCGCCGAGGCCGGTTTCACTGCTATCCGGATCGAAGCGAACGGCGGCTTCTTCAAGCACTACGGCCAGGAGAGCCGGCGCTTTGCCAGGATGCTGGCGCCGCGGGGCGGAAGGGCCCGAATCTTGCTCGCTCCGCTTTGGCTAATCAGCCTGCCGTGGTTTGCGCTGGTCTGCCCATTGCTGTGCGGTTTGTTTGATCGTCTTGACGCGGAGAGGGGCTTTACCACGGGCTACCACGTGACGGCGACAAGAGTCCGAGCGTGACCCGCAAGGAAAAACGATGGAAAAACTGAGTCAGCAGCGAATTGTGGTGACCGGCGGCGGCGGCTTTCTGGGTAGCCAGGTGGTGCGGGAGCTTGGGCGAATTGGCTGCCGCGAGGTGCTTGTGCCCCGTTCTTCGGCCTACGACTTGCGCCGACCCGAGGCGGTCGCACGGATGTACGACGATATGCGGCCCCAGACTGTGATTCACCTGGCCGCCGTGGTTGGAGGCATCGGTGCTAATCGCGAGAACCCCGGCCGCTTCTTCTACGACAATATTTCGATGGGCGTGGAGCTGATGGAGCAGGCGCGCCGCCGCGGAGTCGCTAAATTCGTGGCGGTGGGAACCGTCTGCGCCTATCCTAAATTCACTCCGGTGCCGTTCAAGGAAGATGATCTCTGGATCGGCTATCCCGAGGAGACAAACGCTCCGTACGGCCTCGCCAAGAAGATGCTGCTGGTGCAGGCCCAGGCCTATCGGCAGCAGTATGGCTTCAACGCGATCTACCTGCTGCCGGTGAATCTGTACGGTCCCGGCGACTCCTTCGATCCCGACAAGTCGCACGTAATACCGGCATTGATCAAGAAATTCGTCGAGGCGGTGGAGTCCGGGGCGAGCTACGTCGATGTGTGGGGTACGGGCGCTGCCAGCCGAGAATTTCTTTACGTCGAGGATTGCGCGCGTGCCATCGTTCAGGCGACCGCCGATTACGACAAACCTGAGCCGGTCAATATCGGTTCGGGAAGTGAGATTACAATCCGAAATCTGGCCAACCTGATTGCCAGCCTTACAGGATTCAAAGGCGAGCTGCGCTGGGACGCATCGAAGCCTGATGGGCAGCCGCGCCGCTGCCTGGACGTCTCCCGCGCCGAACGCGAATTCGGCTTTCGCGCCGCCATCGGTTTTGAAGAAGGCTTGCGCAAAACCATCGACTGGTACTTGGAGCAAAGAACGCCTCACAAATTCGCCAATCATTCCGCTGTCCGACCGGGGGCTGGCCAGTAAAGAACTTGCCGATAAAGCTCCAGGTTGTCGACTGGGTCCGAACCAGGGGGCTCGGTTTGCCGCTGATTCGCGAAGCTTGGCTCCGCTACGACCGCCATCGGCTGCATCGGGAATACGAGAAACGCCGGGAACACTACTCCGATCAAGCTCGCCGAGGAGGGCTGACTTATCACGAACCAACGGAAATAAACCGGGTCAGGGCGAGACTTGCCGATCGCGGATATTCGGCCAAGAAGCGCAAGCCGGGTGAGATCCATACCTTCGCCTGCGTCCCGATCGGCGGCGGTGGGGCGGAATCCTACCGGATGGCTTGGCAGCGCGATCTTCTGGCCGACCTTCGCGAGCTTGGTCCGGTCTCCCACTTCAATTACGGCGCCGAGGGGTATCGCTGGCAGGAGTTTCGCTACGATGGAGCGGGAGGGTTGCGGCGGCGCGACGAAATGAACGCAAGCTTCATCGATAGCCTGCGCCGGGCCCATCGAGAACGGCCGGTCGATTGGCTCTTTGCTTACGCCAGCGGCATCGAGCTGACTCCGGCGACACTGCGGAAAATCACCGAAGAAATCGGAATCCCTTCGGTTTGCATGTGTCTTGATGACAAGCAGATGTTTGACGGCGGACTCCTTGGCGGTTATCGGAGCGGGATGGCCGATATCGGGCGCGAATTCGACATCGCTTGGACCTCGGCCCGGGTTGCCTGCGAATGGTACCTGGTCGAGGGTGGCCGCCCCTTGTACATACCTGGAGGCGGCGACGTCACCCATTATCACCCCATTCCGGTCGAACAGGACATTCCAGTAAGCTTTATCGGCGCTGGTTATGGCTTTCGCAAGTCTGTAGTTCGGTTTCTACGCGCGCACGATGTCCCGATCGAGACCTACGGAGCGTCATGGGGTACGCGGTTTCTCTCGGCCGAAGAGCAGATCCAGGTCATCAACCGCAGCATAATCAATCTCGGAATGGGCGGAATCCGGGCCTCCGAAGAGCTGACGAATGTCAAAGGGCGCGACTTTGAGATCCCGCTGGTAGGCGGTGGCGTGTACCTAACCACGTTCAATCCCGACCTGGCGCAGCACTTTCGGATCGGCGAAGAGATCCTCTGTTATCGCAACCGCGACGAGATGCTGGAGCTGATCCGCTACTACATGGCCCATCCGGACGAAGCCCGCGAAATTGCCCGGCGCGGGCGCCAGCGCTGCCTCGCCGAGCATCGCTGGCTCCATCGCTACCAAAAGCTGTGCCGCATCTTCGGAATTCTGCCCGAACAGGAAGAGGACAAACCGGCCGATCCGGCCCCCCGGACCTCGCTCAGCGGATAGTTTCCCGCGAAGAGCCGGAACTCCCATAAAACCTGTAGGGGCCTTTTCTGCAAGGCGGTCGAGCAGAATCGCCAAGCAGTGCCGGTCACGCCTGCCCTTGGTGGATGGGAAGACAGTCGCTTCCAGTTGTCTTGCGCCTTGAGGTTCGGATTGTCGGTCGGGGCTAAGTTGCCGGCGCATGGTAACAAATCAGCCGCGGAGGCCGCCTCCATCAGCCCAAAAATGAACTTGACGTAACTACGGGTAAGCCGTAGTATGATAGAGTTCGAGTGGGATCTTGTCAAGGCGCAAAGCAACCTCGCCAAGCATGGGGTTAGCTTCGAGGCTGGGCGGCTGGTGTTCGATGACGTGTTTGCTCTTGAGCGTCTTGATTTCGGCGTAGGAACCGCCGAGGCCAGATATGTCACGACGGGTATCGCCAATGGTGTCCTTTTGACCGTCGTCTTCGTCGAGCGAGGCGACCGCATACGTATTATTTCGGCCAGAAAAGCCACGAGGCATGAGCAAAAAAATACTATCGTAGCCAGACGGCAGACTGACGGGACGCTCGTTGAGGTCCTGCCTGACGGCTCGGCCAGACCGCTCGAAGACCAGACGGACTGGAAACGCCTCCGGGCGATGACCGAAAAGGAAGTTCACGCGGCGGCACTCGCCGATCCCGATGCACAACCGCTGACCGAGGCCGACTTTGCACGGATGAAGCGGGTGCCACGTATCAAGACCTTGCGCCGCGCGCTCAGCCTCACCCAGGAAGAATTCGCAATCCGTTACCATATTCCTCTGGGCACCCTGCGCGATTGGGAGCAGGGGCGCTGTGAACCTGACCAAACGGCCCAGGCCTATTTGACGGTCATCGCGCGGGACCCCGAAGGAGTGATTCGCGCTTTGGAAACCGCCCCCGGACCGCGCGACGCTTCAACACACTGAACTTCAAACGGGAACTAACCCGAACTTCGCTTGACCTCGAACCTGTGCGGCGCAAGATCGCCGCTGGGTGAAACGGGCTCTGCAGGAATCACTGCCGTTCCGATGTTGCTGGCGCCTAAGGTGCTGTTCTCGAAAATAACTCGTGCAAGCGGAGCGCTTCGCTATCCCAGAAACCGGTACCGGCTCAGTGGGGCGGGCCGCCGTGCCCGCCCATCGCTCGCGCGGGCAGGGCGGCCCGCGCCACCAAGCCTCGCCAAGCTGTCCGAGATCCTTCGACTGCGTTCGCGTTGCTCGCTTCGCTCAGGATGACAAGCGGGTTGCTCGCTGTTAGGTGTTATGGTTTCTTTGACTCCTTAACACGATGGATAAGCTTCCTTTTGTCTGTCCACGCTGTCGCGCGCCCCTGCCGGCATCCAGCGCTGCCCTTGAGTGTCCCGAGTGCCGCGCTAAGTACCCGATTGTAAATGGCGTTCCGCGCTTCGTGGATCTCGGCGGCGGTCATGCCGCGCCTTTCGGCTTTCAATGGAATACGCATCGGAAAACCCAGCTTGATTCGTTTACCGGGCGGCCGATCAGCGAGGAGCGGTTGTTTCTCGAAACTGGATGGCCGCGGCAGATGGAAGGTCAGCGGATTCTGGAGGCCGGTTCCGGGGCCGGTCGCTTCACCGAGGTATTATGCCGCACCGGCGCCGATATCTATTCGTTTGACATGACCCGCGCGGTGGAGGCGAACTCCGCGAATAACGGGGGCTGTGAAGGGCTGGCGCTGTTTCAGGCCGACATCTTTTCGATACCTTTGCCGGAGCGCTCCTTCGACCGGGTCTTTTGTCTGGGAGTTCTGCAGCACACCCCCGATCCAGCCAGGGCATTCGCCAGCCTGGCCAAATATATCAGGCCCGGCGGCGAGATTGTGGTCGACGCCTACGCCGGTAATCTAACCGGGCGGCTGCAATGGAAATATGTATTGCGGCCGATCACGAGCAGGATGCCGGCTCAGACCCTCTACCGCATCGTGGAAAAAGTTGTGCCCGCGCTGAGCGCGCCAACCGCCTTTCTTCACCGCTTTGGGCTCGCTCGGCTCAGCCCGATTCTCGACTACAGTCACCTGGGTTTTTCCGCCGGTCTTAATCGGAGCTGGTCGATTTTGAACAGCTTCGACATGTATGCCCCCGCGTATGATTACCCGCAGACGACAAAGTCAATGAGAAAGTGGTTCGAAGATGCGGGCCTCGGCGTCATTTCCCTACGCTACATGAGGGTGGGTGGAGTGGTTGGCCGGGGCAAATATCCGAACTAACTGCTGACGTTGCAATCGGAATCATTCGACTCTCGAAATGTCCGTAACTATCGGCCTGCCATTCTTCAACAATCGCCGGACTCTGCCACAGACGCTCGCTTCGATTTTCGCCCAGACTTACACCGACTGGGAATTGATCGCGATTGATGACGGCTCCAGCGACGGGTCGCTCGAGCTGATGCGGCAAGTCCGCGATCCGCGCGTCCGAGTCCTGAGCGACGGCCAGCACAAGGCGCTGTCCGCTCGGCTAAACCAGATCGCGCGCGCCGCAAGCGGTGAATTCCTGGCCCGGATGGACGCCGACGACGTTATGCATTCGCGCCGGATCGAGGCCCAGGTCGCAAAGTTGCGCGCGGAGCGCAACCTGTCAGTCGTTGGCAGTGCCACTTACGTTATCGATGACGCCTCGAGATTGCTTGGCAAGCGCAAAGTCCAGGTCGCCGTGCCGACGCCCGCGGCGGTGATGCGCGCGCGGGGATTTTTGGTCCATCCCAGCGTCTGTGGCCGAACCGCGTGGTTTCGCGATAATCCCTATTCGGAAGCATCGTGGTGCGAACGAGCTCAGGACTTTGAATTGTGGATGCGTACGATCGATCAAATCCGCGGCCGATTTTACCATTTCAGCCAGCCGCTGCTGTTCTACCGCATGGGCGCTTTCGATTACGCCAAATACCGCAAGAGCATGCGCGTGGGCCGTAGGGTGGTGGCGCGCTATGCTGTCCGCCCCCTCGGCCGAATCGGTACACTGCGCCTGCTCGGGCGGTTTTGGGGGCAACAGTTGGCATATCGGGCCGCGAGCCTGATGGGGTTTGCGCAACGCCTGAGCGGCCGGCGGCTATTGCCGTTGACGGCTGGGGAAGAGGCGGAGGCGCAACAGGCCTTGTGCCTGGCGATCTCCCAGCCGGTGCCGGGTCTGGACGCGATGAGTGCCGCCGGCTGATTCGATGTGCGGGATAGCGGGAGTGCTGGGCCAGCGCTTGCTGGCGCCTGAAGGAGGGTTGGCTGCGATGCGCGATGCGCTCGCCCATCGTGGGCCCGACGCCTGCGGGCTGTGGTCGGACCCCGCCGTTGGTATCGGGCTCGCCCATCGCCGGCTCTCGATCCTGGATCTGTCTGAAAATGGCGCGCAGCCGATGCACTGCGCCAGCGGCCGATTCGTCATTACCTACAATGGCGAGATTTACAATTTCGCCGAGCTGCATAGAGAATTGGAGCGGACCGGCTACCGATTCCGCGGCCATTGCGACACCGAAGTCCTGCTCGCGGCCTGCGAGAGCTGGGGAGTGCGGCCGGCGCTCGAACGATGCAACGGGATGTTTGCCTTTGCCCTGTGGGATCGGCAGAAACGGCGCCTCTATCTGGCGCGCGACCGGATGGGTGAAAAGCCGCTTTATTACGGCTGGATGCCCGAGGGGCTGATCTTCGCCTCCGAGCTCAAATCCTTCCGCGCCTGTCCCACTTTTCGCGCCGAGATCGACCGCGAGGCGCTCGCGCTCTATCTCCAGTACCAGTACATCCCCGAGCCATTTTCGATTTATAAAAATGTTCGCAAGCTGCCACCAGGTTGCACTCTGAGCCTTACGACGGCGATGGCCGGACAACCGCCGGGGCCCGAACCCTACTGGTCTCTCAAGCGAGTCGCGGAGCGCGGATTGCGCTGTTCGCTCGAATGTAGCGAGACGGAAGCGATCGATGAATTGGAACGGCTGCTACGCCGGTCGATCGGCTTGCGGATGGTGGCGGACGTGCCGGTCGGGGCCTTTCTCTCAGGCGGTATCGACTCTTCGACCGTGGTCGCCTTGGCTCAGGCTGAAAGCAGCCGGCCGGTAAAAACCTTTTCCATCGGCTTCGCGGAGCGCGGCTACGACGAGGCGGTCGCGGCCAAGGCGGTGGCCGCGCATCTGGGGACCGACCATACCGAACTCTACGTTACGCCGGCCGAGGCGATGGCCACCATCCCACTAATGCCCACTTTGTACGACGAGCCGTTTGCCGACAACTCTCAAATTCCGACCTACTTGGTCGCCAAGCTGGCGCGCCAATCGGTGAAGGTCAGCATTTCCGGTGACGGCGGCGACGAGCTGTTCGGCGGTTACAATCGTCATTGGCAAGGCAGCCGGGTGTGGGCTTTACGTAGATGGCTGCCGCCTGGAATTCGGACCCCAGCGGCCGTGGCGGCGAACACGCTGGCCAAGCTGCCGGCAGCGCCGGCGCGCAAGTTGTCGAAGTTCGCGATTCTGATGCGCGCGCGGTCAACCGGCGCGGTGTACAAGGACTTGGTCGCGGACCGCGAGCCGCCCGGTCCGCTGATGACGGACGGGCCGCGCGCGGTGCGCGACCGATGGGAGATCCCGCCGCTGGAGGACGCTGACTTTGCGCACAGCATTATGTACAGCGACGCGATTACCTATCTGCCCGGTGACATTCTGGTCAAAGTTGACCGCGCGACGATGGGCGTGAGCTTGGAAGCGCGCACCCCCTACCTCGACCATCAGGTGGTGGAGTTCGCCTGGCAGCTCCCCTTGTCGCTCAAAATCCGGCCGCCGTGGAGCAAGTATGTTTTGCGCCAAGTGCTCTATCGCCACGTGCCGAGGGCACTGATCGACCGTCCCAAGCAAGGTTTCAGCGTGCCGATCGGCGAATGGCTGCGCGGACCGATGCGCGAATGGGCGGAGGATCTCCTGGGTGAATCCCGTTTGAAGCAAGGCGGAGTCCTCAATCCAAAGACCGTTCGAGCCATGTGGCGGCAGCACCTGAGCGGAGCGCGGGAATGGCGCAATGGGCTGTGGAACGTGCTGATGCTGCAATCGTGGAGGGAGCATTGGAAGGTTTAGAGATGTCAGCCCACAGGGACAGCCCGGAGCGGCTGGCGCAAGAAACTTCGTCAGAGCAAAGCGCACGAATTAGAATCGCGCAAATGGTCACACGTGTGAGCTTTGGCGGCGCTGAGCGTAGTGCTTGCCTGCTCACGGCTCTGCTCGATCCGCGCCGGTTCGACTCTACCCTGATCGTCGGCCGGCCTGAACAGAACGAGAAGGAAAACTTAGGCCTTTTCGAGCGTTGGGGCGTGGCGCCGGTTTATGTTGATGGGTTGCGCCGCAGCCTGGGGCCTTGGGATTTGCCGGCTCTGGTTCGAGTCGGCATGACGCTGGACCGTTTCAATCCACATCTGATCCATACCCATCATTCCAAGGTGGGATTCCTGGCTCGGACCGCGGCCTGGCGCCACTTTCCCAAATCACGCAGGCCCAAGATGGTTCATTCCTTTCACGGTCATGTGCTTGACGGCTACTTCAACCCGGCTATGAATCGGCTCTTCACCACGGTCGAGCGTACCCTGGCCCGTTTTACCGACGTCATCGTCACTATCAGTGAACAGCTCAAGACTGAGCTCGCGGAAAAATACCGGATCGCTCCGCGCGAGAAGATTCGGGTGGTGCGGCTGGGGGTGGATATGGATTGGCTGGCCAATCTCGACCGCCATCGGGGCTGGCTGCGGCAGCGGCTTGAGGTTGGGCCGGATACCATCCTGATCGGTATGGTTGGCCGGCTGACCGGGGTAAAGAATCACGACTTGGCTCTACGCGCTTTCGCGCGCTGGCAGCGGCAGGAAAGACCCGACACTCGGCTGGTAATCTTCGGCGAAGGCGAACTGCGCGGCCAACTCGAAACACAGGCACGTCAGCTCGGCATCGCCGATCGGGTGGTTTTTGCCGGCTTCGAACCTGACACGGCAAAACTCTTTTCCGATCTCAACGTGAGCCTGCTGACTTCGCATAACGAAGGGACACCGGTTGCGATTATCGAAAGCCTGGCCGCCGGCGTGCCCGCCGTCTGCACGCGGGTCGGGGGCGTCCCCGACGTGATGGCGGAAGCGGTTGACGGCGAGATCGTGCCGCCTGGAAATGAAGAGGCGGTCGCGCGCGGGCTGGCGGTGCTTGTCGGCCGCAATCAAACGACGCCCGCCGAGCGTGTCATGCGAGTGCGCGAAGATTATTCGATTGCGGCCATGGTTCGGAAGACCGAAGCGATCTACCGGGAAATCCTCGGCGCGGACGTTTGATAGCCACGCCGGGCGGTTGCCGGTCTCGACGGAGGCCGCAGTGCCGCAAGTCGTTCCTCGCTCGAGCTCCTCGATAGCTAATCCTGCGTCAGAACTGTCGTAGAACCGCATATGTTTGCACCAAGAGGACTTGCGAACCGATCGCTTCTGCTGATCGGTGGAGATTTCGGGACCGCGGTAGTCACAGCTTACGGTACTCGCCTGCTGGTCGGACACGATACGGCTCTGCCTACCCCGAATAAGTTTAATCTGGTGGCAGGGCTGCTTGGACTAACTTATGTTGCTGCTATTTATTTCCAGGATCTTTATGCGCTTGAGCGGCCGCGGTCGCGCTCCGCGATCGTGGCGTCGCTGGTAGCTATCGGTGTTACCCTCGCCGCCTGCTTTGCCATGGCACAGTTGGCCTCTCCCGAATTGGCTCTAGGCCGGCGTTTCTATCTCAGCTACATTGCCTGCGGCACGGTAACGCTGGCTACTTGGCGTTTGGCCATTCATTCGGTGATGCTTCGCCATGGCCGCTTGGGCGTGATGGTGCTCGGTGTGGGGGAGAGCGGTCCTCTGATTGCCGAGGAAGTGCGCAAGCGCGAGCATCTGGGCTACAACCTGCTCGGCTTCATCGAAAAGGCGGTGAGGTCGGAGACGCCCGTCCCAATGCCCGAGGGGGGAAAACTCTATGCGCTGGCTTCGTTGGGTGATTGGGCCCCGCCGGCGCCGGTTAGTGCTCTGATCATTCCCGACCGGGGTAATCTCCCCTTCAATGCCAGTGAGCTGCTGCAGTGGCGCCTGCGCGGGGTAGATATAGTTGATTTCGAGTCGTTTTACGAAAGACTGACCGGGAGACTTCCCGTGACTCTCTTGCAGGAGAGCTGGTTGGTTTTTGCCCCCGGCTTCCAGCGCTCGCGCGCCTCGGTGTTGGGCAAGAGGGTCTTGGACATCGTGGCCGCGCTGGTGGTAGGGGCGGTGGGAATGGCGATCGCAGCGCTTACCGCCGTGGCAATCAAGCTCGACTCTCCGGGGCCGGTCCTTTACTGGCAGGAGCGGGTGGGCCATGACGGCAAGGTCTTCCGCCTATACAAGTTTCGCTCGATGCAAGCGGAAGCGGAGGCGGCAGGCAAGGCCCTTTGGGCGAAGACCGGCGACACGCGGATCACGCGCGTGGGGAGGGTGATTCGTCGGCTGCGGATCGATGAGTTGCCGCAGCTTTTCAACGTTCTGAAGGGCGAAATGAGTATCGTCGGGCCGCGGCCGGAGCGGCCACAGATAGTGGCCGAGCTTTCCCGGCTCCTGCCGCTCTACGCCTATCGGCACACAATACGCCCCGGCCTGACCGGCTGGGCCCAGGTGTGCTTTCGCTACGGCGCCAGTGTTGACGATTCGTTGCAGAAGCTGTGCTACGACCTCTATTACGTCAAGAACTGGTCGTTGTTGCTCGACATCCAGATCCTCGTGCAGACCATCAAAGTGATTGTCTTAGGGCGTGGGGCGCGCTGAACGAAACACTCGGGCTCGTGAAACCAGCCTTCGTCATCAGCCTCGACACCGAACTCGTCTGGGGCAGCTTCGATAAGATACCGGCGCTGAAGTGGGCTGCTGAGTATCCCGATGTGCGCGGCGTGATCGGCGATCTGGTGAGGCTGTTCGAGCGCTACGAGGTCGGAGCTACCTGGGCTGTTGTCGGACATCTGTTTCTTGATTCCTGCCAGCGAGGCGCCGACGGCCGCCCCCATCCGGAGATAGTGCGGCCGCGCCACTCTTGGCGCGAGGGCGACTGGTTCGGAGATGATCCCTGCACCGACCGCAAACGAGACCCGGTATGGTATGGCGACGATTTAATCGAGCTGCTACTCGCAGCCAGGGTGCGGCAAGAGATCGGTTCGCACTCCTTTTCGCATATTATCTATGGCGACTCCGGTTGCAGTCCTGAGGCGGCTCGCGCGGATCTGAAGGCGTGTGTCGAAGTCGCCCGCACCTGGGGTATTTCCTTGCGCAGCTTCGTTTTTCCACGCAACGTCGAGGGGCATCACGAGTTGCTCAGGGAGCATGGGTTCGTAGCCTATCGGGGTCCGGATCCGATGTGGTTCCGGGGCTTCGGTCATTATGCCCGGCGCGCGGCTAACCTCCTGGATCAGGCCGTGGCGCTTGACCCCCCGGTGGCAAGGCCGAGCGAGTCCTTGCCGGGATTGTGGAACATACCGGGCTCGATGCTGTTGATGAGCCATCAAGGCCTCCGCCGGTTAATCACCTTTGCGGCTCAACTAGCTAAGGCGAAGGCCGGGTTGAGGCGGGCCGTCGAAGAGGGCGGAGTATTTCATTTATGGTCGCATCCATTCAATTTTGCCCGAGAACGAGCCCCGATGTTGCGGCTGTTGGAAGCGATTATTGCCTATGCGGCCGACCTTCGGAAACGTGGCCTGCTTGATATCACGACGATGGACACTGTTGCCGCGCAGTGCGCAACCGAAGCCGGCATTTCAGCAGGGACCCTCTAAAACCCTAATTGCGCAGTTCCGAGTTATGGATCAGACCCGGGCAAGAGTTGGAGAACAGGAAAGCTTATACTCCTGATGCCGAGCCCGGCCGGAATCAAAGTGTAGCGTCTCGATAATTCCCGTTGGAAACCGCAAGTTCGACGAGGTTATTTCGGTCCTTGCAGTCCGGCCTCGGCCAGGATTGCGGCAACGCCACGTTCGGTCGTCTCAAGCGGTTGCCAACCTAGAATCTCGGCGGCGCGACGGATATCGGCCAAGGTGTGGCGAGCATCACCCGGACGTGCGTCCATGTGGACCACCGGGCCGCCGAACAGCGCAGCAATCCGGTTGATGCTGAGGTTGCGCCCTTGGCCGATGTTAATCGGGCGTCCGTCGGCAACTGGACAATTCATCGCGAGCAGGTTGGCGCGGACTACATCGCTGACGTGGGTGAAATCCCGGCTCTGCTCGCCGTCGCCATGGATAGTGAGGGGCTGGCCTTGCTTGAGTGCGCGTACGAACATGCTCATGACGGTGACGTAGGCGCCCTCGGTCGCCATCCGGGGGCCAAAGACGTTGAAGTAGCGCAAGGTCAGGGTCTGCATTCCAAAAAGCTGATGGAATAGCCGCGTGTATTCTTCGCCGGTCAGCTTCTGCAGGGCGTAGGGATTGAGCGGGTTGGGTTTCATCTCTTCGCGCAGGGGCAGCGCTGGCTGATTGCCGTAAGCGGAGGATGACCCGGAATAAATCACCCGGCGTACCTTCGCGTCGCGTGCCGCTATCAGGACGTTGAGCGTACCGACGACGTTGACCATGTGGGTCTCCACAGGCTTTTCTATCGACAGCGGTACCCGCGGTAACGCGGCGGTGTGAAAAACACAATCAACCCCGGCGAAAGCTCCGCGCATTGGCTCGAGTTGGCGGATATCGCGCTCGAACAGCTCAGCCTGGGGATTTAGATTGTCCCGGCGCCCGGTGGCGAAATTGTCGATGACCCTGACACGCCTCTCCCGGGCCAAGAGCGCGTCCACCAGATTGGAGCCAATGAAACCGGCCCCACCGGTTACAAGCAGAATTTTAGATGAATCGACCATATGATTGATGGTTGCTCGTCGCTCGTATGGCGTATCCCGCAGGGCCCTCGTCTGACGGCTATGCTTATATACCGGAAGAGCCTGAAATGGTCTAGCCCCTTCCAGCTCTGCTGGCATGGCCATGCTATGGCCTGGCACTTCTACCACGCGGCGATTGACAATCTACATAGCCAGCGCCGTAAAGCGACAGAGCGGTCGCGAAAGGACCGGCAAAGAGAGGCTTCACAACTACGGAAGATCTACGTTTTCACAGTTGGAGTCTCAAGGGGAGAGAAAGGTATACTGTGAACAGCCTAGACACTATGGAAGTCGCGAACAAATTCACTGGTAAGCGTGCGCGGATTGGAGTTCTTGGCTTGGGGTATGCGGGGCTCCCCATGGCGCGGCCTTTGGCGAAGCCGGGTTCGACACTATCGGGTTCGACGTCGACCCAACCAAGGTGGCCGCTTTATCCCGTGGCGAAAGCTATATAAGACACATTCCGGCGAACCGCATCCACGGCCTGCTGAAGCGAGGCAAATTCAGAGCTAGTGTCACACATCTGAATTAACGTTAGGGTTTGGTCGTCCAAGCGGCATGGGAGTAATGAAGTGGCGCGTGGACGTAAGCCGGGCGGATCGGAAGGAACTGGAAGCGTGGTTGCGCTCG
>Ga0080006_1144642_pt1 | contig 145963 bp, 147 predicted proteins | sample RS3BMetagenome_FD_69209 | JGI IMG/M metagenome (GOLD analysis project Ga0080006, IMG submission 69209) | Ferric oxide microbial mat and aquatic microbial communities from Rainbow Spring, Yellowstone National Park, USA - RS3B (SPADES... ...
ATCAGCCGCAACTGGCGAGCACGACCCCTGGAATCCCACGAGGTTGTCATCGAAACTCTCAGGGCAACAACCACATCCACCGGACTGACCGTGAACGCGGTGCTCGACACCACCACCTACGGCCGCGGCATCAAGATCACCGACAAGCAGATCGCCGCCCTCGAAGCCACCCAGCTGCACCGTCACGAGTTCCACGGCGACTGGAACTACACGCTCACCGCCGACCACACTGCGACACGCCCAACAGAACCCACCTAATTACTGCGCGCTCTCTAAGACGATGCCCCTGTCCTCCAGGCCGTGACAGATCCCCGGGGTTTGCTAAGCCGCCGACACCCTTGCCCTTAAGTACCTTCATCGCACCAGCTTGCCGCCACCAAGCCCACCCGGTGTTACGAAACACGCCCAGTTCGCGGGCTGCCCGCGTCACTGGCTCGCCACAGCAGACCCGATCGAAGAACTCCCGCCGCACCGACCTTGAAAATGGATATCCACTCGGCATCGCAACCTCCAAACCCACGGGATGTTGCACTGACCGTATGAATCCGCCACAACAAATCTCGCAGTGGATTCACGTTCGCTTAGGAATCGGTCCTACGGCACGGACACCTGAGGTTGGCCAGCTCAGTGGTGCCAATTCGCTCGAAGGTGGGCAAATCGTGCGTCCACTCCTCGCGGAGTCGGCTGTGCCGGATGTGGTTCTATAACTAGAACCTGTTTCAGTTTTCCGCCAAGGGGTCGACATGCAGCTTTGTTTCGAAGACCGGACGTACCTGGTTACCGGTGGTGGCAGCGGGATCGGGAAGGGGGTTGCCGCCGGCTTGGTGGCCTCCGGTGCGTCGGTGATGATCGTCGGCCGCAACGCCGACCGACTCGCGGCAGCTGTCGAGGACATCGAGGCGGCCGAAGGGGCCGGCGGCGGCGAGATCCGCTATGAGCCCGCCGACGTCACCAACGAAGACGAGGTCACCCGCGCCGTCGAAGCCGCGACGGCCTGGCACGGCCGCTTACACGGCGCCGTGCACTGCGCCGGCGGTTCGCTGACCATCGGCCCGCTCACCCAGATGGACTCCGACGCCTGGCGACGCACCGTCGACTTGAACATCAACGGCAGCATGTACGTGCTCAAGCACTGCGCCCGCGAGATGGTGCGTGGGGGCGGCGGGTCGTTCGTCGGGATCTCGTCGATCGCGTCCAGCAACACCCACCGCTGGTTCGGCGCGTACGGCGTGACCAAGGCCGGTCTGGACCACCTGATGCAGCTGGCCGCCGACGAACTGGGCCCGTCCTGGGTGCGGGTCAACAGCATCCGTCCGGGCCTGATCCGCACCGACATGGTCGCCCCGATCACCGGCTCGCCCCAACTATCCGAGGACTACGCCGCGTGCACCCCGCTACCGCGGATCGGCGAGGCCGAAGACATCGCCAACATGGCGATGTTCCTGCTCAGCGACGCCGCGGGCTGGGTTACCGGGCAGGTGATCAACGTCGACGGAGGGCATCTGCTGCGCCGCGGCCCGGACTTCACCGCGATGCTGGAGCCGGCGTTCGGGGCCGATGGCCTGCGCGGAGTCGTCTGACGACCGGGCCCCGCCTGTGAAAAGTTATGCTCGTGAATCATGAGCAGACCTCACGGAGTTGCTCGCGGCGAGGCTTCCGCGTCCATTTCACGGCAGGCCGGCGGCGCGCGCACCATTCGCGGCCTGGATCCGGATCAACGTCGGGCCAAACGCCTCGAGCAATTGCTGGCCGCCGCCTTGGAGCTGTTCGCCGACAAGGGATACCTCAACACCTCGATCGAGCAAATCTGCCAGGCGGCTTACGTCGGTAACAAAGCCTTCTACGAACTGTTCAACAGCAAAGAAGACTGCTACGTGGCGCTGCTGCACCAGATTAGCGAACAGATCAAGCGGCAGGTGGTGCAGACAGCGGAGCAGTTGTCTGACGAGGACCTCGCAGAAGCAGTACGGCTTCTGCTGAGCACGTTCGCCCACGCGGTGGTCGACGACCCCCGCGTCGCCATTGTGGCCTTCCGCGATGTAGGCGGCATCTCCTTCGAGGTCGAGCGCCAGCGTCGCGAGAATCGCCGTTGGGTCGCGTCTTTTTTCGAGGAGCTCTGGCGTCGCTACCACCTGACCGCAGGCCGAGCGCGCGTCGACGGGATCGAGACACATGCGCTGGCGACCGGGACCGCCGGCGGGCTCTTCGAGATAGTGGCCAGCTGGTTGCACAGCACGGCCACCCAGGAGGCCGATATCGACGACCTGATCGCTGAGTTGATCGGCTTTGCCTCGCTGGTACATGCCGGGCTGCTTGAGCGACGGCTGTCTGCCGACCGTTCCTGAGAGTTTTCGACGATCGCCCGGACGCCGTGCAGAGCGCCTCCGAAGCTCCGATGCGGCCGCAGCCGCGCTCGCCACGGCTCGCGTCGAATAGGCGTCCCATCTGCGCACATGGCTGTGCATCAAAGCTGATCCAGGGTCGCGCAGGCGTCCCGGCGCCGCTTCGAAATCATTGCGACAGGCACTATTGCTTAGAATAAGGTGCCGTGTTCTAATAATTTTCTCACCTGCGCCGCCGAGCGCCGGTGAGCTTGACCGACATCGATAAGGACACGGCATGCAGCGAGCGTTTCGTCCGATGGTCACCGCACTCACCACAGTCGTCGCCGCGCTGGGCGCCGCCTGCATCGCGATAAGTCCGGTGGCCCCGTCGCCCGACGTGCAGACGCGCGACGTCCGGCTGATGGACGACATCGCCTACATCATCGGTGGCAGCGGCACGCCGATACCCTCGACCAGCGACGTTCAGACCAATTTCGACCTTTTCGTCAAGCCGCTCTACCCGGGTTACACGCCCGAGCCGCTCTATACGCCTGAGGGCAATTACGGGCTCTACACCGGGGTGAAGAGTTTGCCGCTGGACACCTCCGAAGCGCAGGGCACCCAGATCCTCTACAACACGATCACCTCGGGGGTCGCCAACGGCAACGATGTCGTCGTCAAAGGCGCGTCGCAGAGCTCGACGATATCCGGGATGACGATGACCGAGCTGGCGGCGCAAAAAGTTCCCAGCTCCGACGTGTCCTTCGTGCTGACCGGTGACCCCAACAATCCCGACGGGGGCCTGTTCGAACGCCTGGCCGGGCTGTCGCTGCCCAGCCTCGGTATCACGTTCAACGGCGCGACCCCCGCCGACCTGTACCCGACCACCATCTTCACTCAGGAATACGACGGCTTCGCCGACGTCTGCCAGTACCCGATCGACTTCGTCTGCGACCTCAACTCCATCGCCGGCATCGAATATGTGCACCCCACCTATTCGACGCTGACGACCGCGCAGGTCACGCCGACGACCGCCGGTGGCGACGCGATTGCGCTGCCGACGGTGGGTGACACCATGACGACGTATTACATGATTCCCACCGCGGACCTACCGCTGCTGGATCCCATCAGGGAAATCCCCTTGATCGGCAACCCGTTGGCCGACCTGCTCCAGCCCGACCTCGAAGTGCTGGTCAACCTGGGCTACGGCAACCCCGACTACGGCTGGTCGCAGGGTCCGGCGAACGTTCCGACCGAATTCGGACTATTCCCCAGCGTGAGCGAATTGGAGAAAGTGCCCGCGCTGTTGGCGTCGGGGACTCAGCAGGGTATCGAGAATTTCATCGGCGATTTCAGCGGCTCGGGACCCAACCCGGTGTCGTTGAGCGCGCTGCTGGATCCCACGTCGAGCACCACCGCGTCGACCGACACGCTGTCCGCGCTGACGCCCGCCGGCATCGTCGGCGACCTGACCAACCTGGTCAACACGCTGTCAAGCGTGGCCTCCACGGCGTATGCAACCTTGCTGCCCACCGCCGACGTCATCAACGCGTTGGTCACCGGCCTGCCGGCCTATGACGTCAGCCTGTTCACCGAAGGACTGCAGTCCGGCAACCTGCTCGAAGCCATCGGCCAGCCCATCGCCAGCGACACCTACCTGGTCCAGCTGGCAGCAGGATTCGAGCTCTTCGCTGTGCTGGACCAGTTCTCGACCATCGGCACCGAACTGTCCGGACTGACGTTCTGATCCGTAACCTGTCCACTGACCGGGACGGGGTGGCGCCGAAAGCGTAAATCCGGTCCACCATGAGAAGTCGCTGCCTAAGACAGGACGACATCATGGCCCGACGGGTAATCGACAACATCGCCGACATCGCCGACCAGCTGCGAGATCAGGGCGCTGAAGCCGAACGAATCGGCCGGATGCCCGACGACACCGCCAAGTTGCTCAAGGCGGCCGGGCCGATCAGGCTGCTGCAGCCCAAGCAGTACGGCGGGTTCGAGTCTCATCCAAGGGAATTCGCCGAGACGGTGATGGCCATCGCCGCCCTGGACGGCGCCGCGGGATGGATCTGCGGCGTAGTGGGCGTGCACCCGTGGCAGCTGGCGTTCGCCGACCCGAAAGTGCGCGACGAGGTGTGGGGCGCCGACGACAACACCTGGATGGCCTCGCCCTATGCACCTACCGGCATCGCCGTCCCGACCGACGGCGGCTACCTGTTCAACGGCCGCTGGCAGTTCAGTTCCGGGACCGACCACTGCGACTGGATCTTCCTCGGCGCCCTGCGCGGTAACGCCGACGGCAGCATCGCCGACCCGCCGAGCATGCTGCACATGATCCTGCCCCGCTCCGACTACCAGATCGTGGACGACTCCTGGAATGTTGTGGGACTGAAGGGGACTGGCTCCAAGGACATCATCGTCAAGGACGCCTTCGTACCGTCCTACCGGGTGATGAACGGCGACCAGGTGATCGACGGTACCGCGCAGAAAGAAGCCGGCATCGCCGAATCGCTGTACAAGATGCCGTGGTCGACCATGTTCCCGCTCGGCATCAGCGCCGCGGTGATCGGCATCTCCGAGGGCGCGCTGGCTGCCCACTTGGACTACCAGCGCGACCGGGTCGGCGCTCAGGGCACCGCGATCAAAGACGATCCGTATGTGTTGTTCGCGATCAGCGAGGCCGCCGCCGACATCAATGCCGCTCGGCAGGAGATCCTGGCCAACGTCGACAAGGTCTGGGACATCGTGGAGTCCGGACGGGAAGTCTCGTTCGAGGATCGGGCCATGGGCCGGCGCACCCAGATCCGCGCCGCGTGGCGGGCGGTGATGGCCGTCGACCAGATCTTCGCGCGCTCCGGCGGAAACGCGGCGCGGATGGACAAGCCGCTGCAACGGTTTTGGCGGGACGCGCACGTGGGACTCAACCACGCGATCCACGTGCCCAGCACCGTCTACCACGCCGCGGCGCTGAGTTCTATGGGCATTGAGCCGGCCGATCCACTGCGGGCGATGATCTGATGGGCGACATCAAAAGCCCTGACTACGTGGAGATTCAGACCGCAGACCGCTGGCGCACTTTCGCCTTCGACGTGCTGGGCGTCGCGCAGGGCAGTGGGCCCGGCGCCGAACCGCTGGCGGCAATGTGACCGTCGCGCCCGCCAAAGCCGGCGACGTCGCACGCTGGGACGCCGAGGCCGATGTGGTGATCGCCGGTTACGGCATCGCCGGTGTGTCGGCGGCTATCGAAGCTGCGCGGGCCGGTGCCGAGGTGCTGGTGGTGGAGCGCACCGGTGGCTGGGGTGGCGCCGCGTCTCTGGCCGGCGGATTTCTCTACCTCGGCGGCGGTACCCCGATTCAAAAGGCCTGCGGGTTCACCGATTCCGTCGAAAACATGCAGAAGTTTCTGTGCGCGGCGATGGGCCCCGGTGCCGACGAACGACGAATCGCCGACTACTGCGCGGGCAGCCTCGAGCATTTCGGCTGGCTGGTGGACTGCGGGGTGCCGTTCAAACCCAGCTTCTGGGGAGAGCCGGGCTGGGAGCCGCCTGACGACGACGGGTTGATGTATACCGGCGGGGAGAATGCATTCCCGTACAACATGATTACCACACCAGCGCCGCGCGGCCATGTGCCGCAGATGCAGAACAAGCGCACCGGTGAAAAGGGTGGCGGCTACATGCTGATGAAGCCGCTGGTGGACACCGCCACCGCCCTCGGTGTGAAAAGCATCGTGGACACCCGGGTGCAGCGGCTCGTCGTCGAGAGCGACGGGCGCGTCGCCGGGATCATCGCCCGTCAGTACGGTGCGGACAAAGCGATCAGGGCTCGACGCGGAATAATCTTGGCCACCGGCAGTTTCGCCTACAACGAGTCAATGGTCGCCCGCTACGCGCCGCGGATCGCCGGCCGGCCGGCCGCCTCCGTCGAAGAGCACGACGGCATCGGCATCCAGATGGCGCAGGCGCTGGGCGCCGACCTGGCCCACATGGACGCCACCGAAGTGGCGTTTCTGGTCGACCCGCAACTTGTTGTGCGCGGCATCCTGGTTAACGGCCGTGGGCAGCGCTATGTCGCAGAGGACACCTACCCGGGACGCATCGGGCAGTTGACCCTCTATCACCAAGACGACACCGCGTTCCTCGTGCTCGACGCCGACGCGCACGAGCAAGCCATGGCCACCCGGTCGGCGACCCCCTTCCTGCTGCGACCGCCGACGTGGGTCGGCGAGAGCGTGGCCGACTTGGAAGCGGAGATGGCGCTGCCGACCGGCTCGCTGCAAGCCACTGTCGCCGCATACAACGAGGGCGCCGTGCGCAGCGAAGATCCGCTGCTGCACAAGAAGCCGGAATGGTTGCGGCCGATCGGCACTCCGGTGGGCGCCATCGATCTACGCGGGAACACCGGCGGCTTCACCCTCGGCGGCTTGCACACGACGCTGTCCGCCGAGGTGTTGCACGTCAGCGGCGAACCGATTCCGGGACTGTTCGCCGCCGGCCGGGCCACCGCCGGGCTCGCCGCCTGGGGATATGCCAGCGGTATCTCCTTGGGTGACGGCAGCTTCTACGGTCGCCGGGCGGGCCGGTCCGCCGCCGCTTCCTGACTCACCTGATCGAGTGCGCGCCCGGCTTGTCGTGGTTGTGACCGCCGCCACAGTGTGCTATCAATTCCCATATACCTATTAGGCATATGGATGCACGCCAGTTTCTGGGAGGAATTGTGACGAGCCCGGGCGATGCCTGCACTCCCAGCGCCATGATCGACCGCATCTCGCTGGTGTTGGATGCCTTCGACGGGCCGGGCCGACTCTCGCTGGCCCAGGTGGTGCGGCGCACCCGGCTGCCCCGCTCGTCGGCGCACCGGATGCTGGAGCGATTGGTGCAGCTGCGCTGGCTGCGGCGCCACGGCCGGGAGTACGAACTGGGCATGCGCCTGGTCGAACTGGGATCGCTTGCGGTGCATCAGGACCGGTTACACACCGCCGCGCAACCATTGCTGCATGCGCTGCACCGGGCCACCGGCCTGGTGGTGCACATGGCCGTGCTCGACGGCGCCGACGTGGTCTACCTGGAGAAGATCGCCGGCGGGCTCGGGGCGGCGGTGCCCACCCGCGTCGGGGGGCGTCAGCCGGCGCACTGCACCGCGGTCGGTAAGGCACTGCTGGCGTTCACGAATTCCGATGCCCACGAACCGCTACCCCGCAAGACCAAGTACTCGATTGCCACCCGCCGTCAGCTGACCGAGGAGCTGGCCGCGATTCGCGCCCGCGGATTCGCCGTCGACCGCTCCGAGTCGGCGTCCGGATTCGGTTGTGTCGCGGCACCGATCGGCGATATCGACGCGCCGGTTGCGGCCGTCTCGGTCTGCGGCCCGCTGGACCGGATGGCCCTCGATCACCGGCTGGCCGGCCCGGTTCGGGCCACCGCCCTGGGCATCTGGCGCGATTACGACGACGGCGGCGAGATCCGGGTCCAGCCGATCCTGCAACAGTCCCGTTCACTGCCGGTCCGCGCGCTGCAATACGCGTGAACCTCGATCCGGAGATCGCGGCGCTGCTGCCCGCGCTGAACCGTGGTTTTCCGCGGGTCGAGACCATGACCGCAGCACAACTGCGTGCCGTGATTCGAGAACGTGCAGTGCTGCTGCAGAATCCCGAGCCGGTCGGCGAAGCGGTCGACCGGACCGTGCCCGGCCCGGCCGGCGACATCGCCGTCCGAATCTACCGGCCCGCGGCGTCTTCTGGTCCGTTGCCGGTCATCGTGTTTGCCCACGGCGGCGGATTCGTGTTTTGCGACCTGGACTCCCATGACGATCTGTGCCGTGCGATGACCAACGGCGTCGGTGCGATCGTCGTGTCGGTCGACTACCGGCTGGCGCCGGAATGTCGGTGGCCGGCCGCTGTCGACGACGTGTACGCGGTCGCAGGCTGGGCAGCCGGACACGCCGCTGAACTCGGTGCCGACCCGGACCTCCTGGTCGTCGCGGGAGACAGCGCGGGCGGCAACCTCGCCGCCGTGACCGCTGTGCTGGCCCGCGACCGTGGCCGACCCGCGCTCGCCGGCCAGTTGCTGATCTATCCGGCGATCGCCGCCGACTTCGGCACCGCGTCCTACCGGGACTTCGGCACCGGCTATTACAACACCGCCACCGCGATGGCCTGGTATTGGGACCAATATGTGCCCCACCATGCCGACCGCAGCCATCCCACCGCGTCTCCGCTGCAGGCCGAGTTGGCCGGGCTACCGCCGGCGGTGGTGATCACCGCCGGGTTCGACCCGCTGCGCTCGGAGGGCGAGGCGTATGCGAACGCCCTTGCCGATCAGTCGGTTCCGACCATCTACCGGAACTACCCGGGCGCGATCCACGGTTTCATGACCATGCCCGGCCTGGACATCTGCGCGCAGGCCCGACGGCAGGCGTGGGCCGACGTGTCCCGCTCATTGGAATGAGCCCTTGCCGCCGCCGCGGCCCGGCGCAAAGCTTTCTTCTAGACCCCAACAACGTCGGAGGACACGATGGCTACCTGGGACACGATCGATCGATACGTCGTCATCTCGACGGACACCCACGCCGGCGCCGACATCGGCGACTACAAGCCTTATCTGCCCACCCGTCTGCACGATGACTTCGACGCGTGGGCCAGCACCTACGTCAGCCCATTCGACGACCTGATCGTTGCGACTGCCAGCCGAAACTGGGACAGCGACCTTCGGATCGCCGACATGGACGCCGACGGGGTGGCAGCCGAGGTGCTGCTGCCCAACACGGTTCCGCCGTTCTTCCCGACCACCCCCAACATCACCATCAGCCTGCCCCGCACCCGTGCGGAGTTCGACAGGCGCTGGGCCGGCCTCCAAGCGCACAACCGCTGGCAGGTCGACTTCTGCTCGCTGGCGCCGACCCGCCGTCGCGGGCTGATTCAGATCTTCCCCAACGACATCGACCTGGCGCTCGCCGAGATCCGTTGGGGGGTGGAGCAAGACTGCTTCGGCGGGGTGCTGGTCCCGGCCGTCTCGCCGGGCGACCCGAACGTCGCCCCGCTCTTTCACACCCGATACGAGCCGCTGTGGGCGCTCTGCGAGGAACTGGACCTCACCGTGGTTCAGCACGCGGGTGCCGGCAGCCCCGAGATGCCGATGGACCAACCGGCATCGAACGCGGTGCTGGTCACCGAGATGGCATTGTGGGCCAACCGCACGCTCGGGCATCTGATCCTGGCCGGGGTGTTCCACCGGCACCCCGCACTGCGATTCGTGCCGACCGAGCAGGGCACGCTGTGGGTGCCCGGCGTACTCGGCATCCTCGACGCCATGGTGCCCACGATGAAATCCGAGGCCGGTAACCGCACCTACGGAATGTTCGGCGGATCGTCGGTCGACGAGCTGACCCTGACGCCCAGCGAATACGCGCAACGAAACTGTTACCTGGCAAGCGAATTGGCGCCGTTCGATTCGGGCATGATCGACTTCATGGGGCCCGAGCACATCATGTGGGGCAGTGACTACCCCCACGAGGAAGGCTTCACCCCGCATTCCAAGCTGGCCTTGCGCTGGGCGCTGCACGACCGGTCCGAAGACGATTGCCGAAAGATACTGGGCGGCAACGCCGGGCGTCTGTACCGGTTCGACATGGACGCGCTGACGCCGGTAGCGGCCGAGATCGGGCCGACAGTCGACGAGGTACATACTCCGCTCGGGGACACCGGCTATCGCGCACCGGCGGCGTTCGGGTATCGCCCGTTCGAGGGTGGCCTGGCCCTCAAGCGGCTGGCGCCGGCCCGCGGCTAGGGCCGGTCGGGAGCCGTTTGCTGAACCCGCTTTTCCACTTCCCGCCAGTGGCCGGGCCGAGGAGTCGGGAAAGCGCCCTGGGACCTGCGCTGGCCTTCCTTGAATGCCGCGTCGGCTTGGTCGATGTCTTTGATCAACTGCAGCGCGAGTTCCCGTTCGGCGGCGAAGTAGCGCTGCGACCACTGCATGGCGATCCGCGGATAGGCCCAGGCCGGCTCTTCGGCCGCGGCCTGCGCATCGATGGTCACTCGCTGGCGCATCGCGTCGACGTGGGCGATGTGCTCCTGAAGGATTTCCTTCAGCCTGCCCGGATCGTTCAGGTGTCCCAACCAAACCCGCAACAGCACACCATGTTTCAGCATTGGCGGATCGATCGGCGCCTCGGTGGCCCACCTGGTGACGGCCGCCCGGCCGGACTCGGTGATCTGATAGGTCCGGCGACCACGCGGGCCGCCGTCATGCTGAACCCGCGAGGTCGCGTACCCGTGCGACTCGAGCCGCTTGAGTTCCGAATAGACCTGGCTGAACGACGGGCTCCAGTAGAAGTAACCGATGCTCCAGTCGGCCCACTTCTTGATGTCGTAGCCGGACACCTCTTCGCCGAACGCCAGCATGCCCAGTACCGCCCAGCTCGTCGGCGGAAGATTCGGTAGCTCGCTGGACCCCACTGGCAAAGGGTAGCAACGATCGCGGTAGGCCGAGGGTCGCTGACCACTCAGCGGGATGCGACCAGATCAAACCCCTTGTATCCCGCTGCGGCGACGTCGGTGATGATCTGGCGATAGCCGCCGAACCCGCCGACGAAGGGCATGAACACGCGCGGCTTGCCAGCGACGTTGGCGCCCAGGTACCACGAATTGGCGCGCAGCATAAGGCTGTCGGCGGCGCGGCGGGTGCAGTCTTCGGTCCATTCGGCGGCCGCGGATCGGGTTGCTTCGAGCGCCGCGGCGCCGCGCTGTCGCAGGTGGCCGATCACGTCGGCGATCCAGTCGACGTGCAACTCGGAGTGCAAGGCCATGTTGGCCAGCACCGATGGGCTGCCCGGCCCGTTGATGGTGAACAAGTTCGGGAAACCGGGAACACCCAAACCGAGGTAGGTCACCGGGCCCGATGCCCACGCGGCGCTGAGAGTTTCGCCGCGACGACCGACGATGTTCAGCTTGCTCACCGAGCCGGTCATCGCGTCGAACCCGGTCGCCAGCACCAGCGCGTCCAGCTCGTAGTGGGCGGACGATGTCGTGAGCCCGGCGGAATCCATTCGCTTGATCGGCGTCTCGCGCAGGTTGACCAGGGTCACGTTGTCGCGGTTGTAAGTCTGGAAGTAGTTGTCGTCGGTGCAAATTCGCTTGGTGCCGATCGGATGATCGGTCGGAATCAGCCAGTCGGCGATCTGCGGGTCGTCGAGGAGTGCGCGGATCTTCCGCTCCCAGAATGTCCGCGCGGTGTCATTGGCGCGCAGGTCGGTCAGCTGATCGGGAAAGGTTTTGCTGAACAGCACCCCCCCGATTTGCCAACGCGTTTCGTAGGCAGTATGCCGTTCTTGCTCGGATACCTCGAGCGCCGGCCGCGGATGCGGTTGATGCGGTGAGCCGCCGCCGCTGGCCATCGACAGCCGGCGACGCTCCGCGTACCCGGCCTTCTGTGCACGCCGAACCTCGTCGGTGAGCGTGGTGTTGCCGGCTGGAACGCTGAAATTGGGACTGCGCTGGAACACATAGAGCCGGTCGGCCTGCCTGGCAATGCACGGAATTGCCTGAATACCAGACGATCCGGTGCCGATCACGCCGACCCGCTGGCCGGTGAAATCGACGCCCGCATGGGGCCAATGCGCGGTGTGGTACACCTCGCCTTGGAATGAGTCCAGGCCGTCGATCAGCGGGATGTTCGCGTTGGACAGTGGGCCGACTGCGATGAGGACATGGCGCGTGGTGACGGCTTCACCAGTGTCGGTGCGTATTTCCCAGCGCAGGCTGTCCTGGTCAAGAATCGCATCGGTGACGCGGGTGCCAAAGGTGATATCCGGCCTCAGGTTGAACCGATCGGCGACATGGTTCAGGTATCGCAGGATTTCCGGTTGGGTGGCGTACTTTTCGCTCCAGTCCCACTCCTGCTGGAGCGCGTCGTCGAAAGAGTACGAGTAGTCCACGCTTTCGACGTCGCAGCGCGCGCCGGGGTAGCGGTTCCAGTACCAGACTCCGCCGACCCCGTCGGCGGCCTCGAACAGTCGCACGGTCAGCCCGTCGTGACGCAAGCGTTGCAGGGCATACAGCCCGGCGAACCCGGCGCCTATCACCACTGCATCGACGTCTGAGGCCACCACGCTGACGGTACGGGGCGAACGGCGGCCCCGTTGCCCATCGTCCCGCTGTGCGGGAATTAGCACCCCACCGCGGCACCCGTTGTGGTTGCCTGAACCCATGCCGGCCGCACGAACCTGGGATCACCAGGTCGACTTCCTCGTCGTCGGCAGCGGGTGCGGAGGTCTGACCGCCGCGCTCACCGCCGATGCCTGCGGTCTGGACACCCTCATCATCGAAAAGGCTGCCGTGTACGGCGGCAGCACCGCACTGTCCGGCGGCAACATCTGGATCCCCAACAACCCGACGCTTACCCGCGAAGGCCTGGCCGACTCCCGCGACGAGGTGCGCAACTACCTCGACGCCGTCATCGGGGACAGCGTTCCGGCCGCCAACATCGACGCCTTCATCGACAACGGATCGAAGGCGATGGAGTTCCTCGAGGGCGTCAGCCCGCACCTGAAATTCCAGTGGTGCGCCGGCTATTCGGACTACCAACCCGAGGCGCCCGGCGGGCGATCCCGTGGTCGCACCATCGAGCCGCTGCCTTTCGATCTGAAGAAGCTCGGCCACGACGAGAAGTGGCTGCGGCCAGCGGCCCTCGCCACGCCTGGCGGATTATTCGTCACCTCAAAGGAATTCGCGCGCTTGAACATGGTGATGCGCACCTGGTCGGGTCGTCGCGCGGCCATCCGGACGGTGGGCCGTGCCGTCAAGGGGATGTTGCTGCGCCGACACATGGACACCCTCGGCCGGGCGTTGACCGGTCGGCTGCGGCTTGCTGTCAAGGACGCGGGCATCCCGTTGTGGCTCAATACGCCGCTGCAGTCGTTGATCACCGACGAATCCGGAGCGGTGGTCGGGGCACAGGCCGAATGGGCGGATTCCGTCATCAGCATCCGTGCCCGCAACGGCCTGTTACTGGCCTGCGGAGGTTTCGAGCACAACGCAGAGATGCGCAAGCGATTCCTCCGCGACGGCGGCAAGGACAACTACAGCGCGGGCTCACCCGACAACACCGGCGACGGAATCAAGGCTGGCCAAGCAATAGGTGCCGCAATCGATTTGATGGACGACGCGTGGTGGATGCCGGCGTTCAAACGACCCGACGGCGGGCTGAGCGTGCTGGTGTCGGAGCGTTCGATTCCCCGGTCGCTCATCGTCGACCAGTCCGGCCGTCGCTTCGCGAACGAAGCCGCACCGTATGTCACGTTCGTGCACCGGCAACTCGCCGGTGGGCACGATCCGATCTGGTTCGTCTTCGACCGCAAAGCCAAGAACCGCTATCAATTCGGCGGTGTGATGCCCGGCCAGAAGTTCCCCGACGACTGGTTCACCTCGGGTTTGATGCATCGCGCCGATACCCTCGAAGGGCTGGCATCGGGCATCGGCGTGCCGTCGTCCTCGCTACGCGAAACCGTTTCCAGATTCAATGGATTCGCCCGCAACGGGCGCGACGCGGATTTCGGCCGGGGCGACAGTGCCTACGACAACTATTACGGCGACCCGACGCTGCCGCAGCCGACGATGGACGTCATCGACCGGGCGCCCTATTACGCGGTGCGTATCCAGGCCGGCGATCTCGGGACCAAGGGCGGGCTGGTCTACAACGCCCACGGCCAGGTGCTCACGCCCGACGGCACGGTGATCACGGGTCTCTACGCCACCGGCAACACCTCGTCCGCGGTGATGGGCAACGACTATGCCGGCGCCGGAGCCACCATCGGACCGGCCATGGTGTTCGGGTTCATCGCCGCGCGACATGCCGCAGAAACAGGTTGTGATGCGGGGTAATTCAGGCAACCCGCGGGCAACGTCATGGTGGTCGGCGGATGGACTACCGTTCGGCCAATGAAATACGTTACGGGACAGTGATATCGAAACAGGAGTGCAGATGAAACGATTAGCGGGCAATCGAATCCTGGTGACCGGTGCGGCCTCGGGTATCGGGCAGGCAACCGCGCTACGACTGCTGGACGAGGGTGCGTCGGTCGTCGGCGCCGACGTTGCTGTCGACGGACTGGAGAAAACCCGCGCCCGCGCCGCGGAGGCTGGTGCGGGCGAGCGCCTGACCACGCTGGAGGTGAACATTGCCGAGGAGCGGTCGGTGATTGAGGGCGTGCGTTCGGCGGTCGATACCTTGGGCGGTCTGGATTCGGTGGTCAACGCCGCCGGAATTCTGCGCGCCGTGCACACCGATCAAATGGCCCTGGATCAGTGGAACCAGATCATCGGAATCAACTTGACCGGAACGTTCCTGGTGGTCCGCGAAGCTCTACCGAGCCTGCTGCAGAACCCTCGCAGTGCGGTCGTCAACTTCAGTTCCACCTCCGCGTCGTTCGCCCACCCCTACATGGCGGCGTATGCGGCCAGCAAAGGCGGCGTTCAGGCCTTCACGCACGCGATCGCGCTGGAGTACGCGAGCAAGGGGCTGCGCGCGACCTGCGTTGCGCCGGGCAGCATCAAGTCCGGAATCACCGACGCTACCGGCGGATACATTCCGCAGGACGCCGAGTGGGGCCTGTTCACCCGGCTGATGCCGATCCTGTCGACCACTGAGCAATCCAGCGGCACCGGGATGGCCAGCCCGGCTGCGGTGGCCGGCGTCATCGCGATGCTGGTGTCCGACGACGGCGCGTTCATCACCGGGACCGAGATCCGGATCGACGGCGGAACGCACGCGTGAGCCCACGCCGTCGACGATGCAGAGCGCAGCGATGAGCAGGAGCGGCGCCATCGAACCCAGCTACGAAGACACTCTTCGTGAAATCACCACCGAATCAGGGGTTCTGCGTTATCACGAAGCAGGCCCGGCTGACGGACCGGTGTTGCTGCTGCTGCACGGGTCGGGCCCGGGAGTAACGGGTTGGCGGAACTTTCGTGGTGTGCTGGCTACCTTCGCCGAGTTCTTTCACTGCCTGGTGCTGGAGTTTCCCGGCTTCGGTGTCAGCGACGACGTCGGCGGCCACCCGATGATCACCGCGCTGGACGCGGTGGCGCGATTCGTCGATGCGCTCGGCCTGCAAACCGTGGACATCCTGGGTAATTCGATGGGTGGCGGTGTCGGGATCAACTACGCCATCGCGCATCCCGAACGGGTGCGCCGGCTGGTCACGATCGGCGGCATCGGCCGCAACATCTTGACGCCCGGCCCCGCCGAGGGCATCCGGTTGCTGCAGGAGTTCACCGACGACCCCACCCGCGAGGGACTGGTCCGATGGCTGCATTCGATGGTCTATGACCCGGCCACGGTGACCGAGGAACTCATCGAGGAGCGGTGGACGCACGCCACCGACCCGGCGACGTTGGCCGGCGCGCGGCGGATGTACGGCAAGGAAGCGTTCGCTGCGATGACGAAGTTCATGGAGTCGTCCAAGGGCCCACAACCCTGGGCGGTGATGCACCGTGTGCGGGCGCCGACGTTGATCACCTGGGGCCGCGACGACCGGGTCAGCCCGCTGGACATGGCGCTGCTGCCGATGCGGACCATTCCCAACGCCGAACTGCACGTGTTTCCCAATTGCGGGCACTGGGCGATGATCGAGGCCAAAGAAGCCTTCGAGAGCGCGGTGCTCGCGTTCTTGCTGCGGAAGTAGGTCAGTTCACACAGGGGACGCCGCCGCCACCGATCGGTGCACCCCGGTCGGGGGTCGGGTCGGGGGAGGTAGTCATGCCCGACTTCCACCCGTAGGTGCCGTACGGCGTGGACGGCGTGGTGGAATCCGACAGCGACTCGTCCTGGGTGGGGACCGAGAAGTTGTCGTCGACCACCACCTCGACGTGCCCGAACTGAAGTGCGCGGTTCGGCTTGCCGGGGGAGTCGACGCCCAGCAGGTTCGCCACTTCACGGGCGTCGGACTCGGCGCCGGGCCCGTATTCGATTGTGGTGGAGGTGGGTTCACCGAGCACCCGGTCGCGTACCGAGCCGGTGGTGTAGCCGTCGTGACGCAGCGTACGGGCCACCTTGCTCGCCAGGCCGCCGACGCTGCTGGCGTTCACTACGTCGACGACGGTCGACGGGGAGGGTGCGTCGAGGGTGGTCGATGTCGTCGACGACGAGGACGTCCCGAACGCGGCCGCTACTTCGGCCTTGATCGCGGCGGGGTCGACGATGTTGACGTCTTGGCTGTCGATGTTGTCGTAGCGCACCACCGGCAGGGTCCGGAATTCGATCGAGCCGCCGGCCAGCGCGCCCATCTTGCGGAACATGTCCTCGTCCCAGCCTGATGACAGCACGACGTCCTTGCGTGCCACGGCCATCAGGGCTTTCAACTTTCCGATGTTGGTGAAGGTGCCCGCGTCCTGCAGTTGGTGCATCACCGACGCCAGGAAGGCCTGCTGGCGGTGGGTGCGGTCCAGGTCGCCGTTCTGCAGGCCGTGCCGCTGCCGGACGAACGCCAGCGCCTGCGCGGCGTCCAGTCTCTGGTGACCCGCCGGGAAGTCGGCGCCGGAGTAGTCGTCGTACACGGCGTGTTTGAGGCAGACGTCCACGCCGCCCAGGCTGCTGGCCAGGTCGTAGAAACCGGCGAGGTTGACCTCGGCGAAGTAGTCGATCGGCGCCCCGGTCAGCTTCCGCACGGCCTTCAACGTCGCGGCGCGGGCGGCCTCGCGGCCCTTGGTCTCCAACTGCTTCTGGTCGCTGACACCCTTGTCGATCATTTTCTGTTCGACGTACTGCTTGGTCAGGCCGTAGGCCTCTTTGATCTTGATGTGGTGGTAGCCGGGGACGCCGTTCCAGGCGACCCAGTCGTCGCGGGGAATGGAGAACGCCGACACTTTGTCGTCCGGGGCGATGTGCGCGAGGATCAACGTGTTGGTGTTGTAGCCGCCGTCGTCGGAGTCGCCCGCATGCAGGTGCTTCAACAGACTCCGGGGCAGGTCGTCGCCGTTCTGGTCCTTCCGCGAGTCGAGCCCGATCAGCAAGATGTTGATCCCGTTGCCGTCAGACTTCGGGTCCTCGGGGCTCAGGGCCTGCGAGACGGTGATCCCGCTCAGCATGCCGTGCGCCATCCAGTAGCCAGATGCCGTGGTCACCAGTGCCGCTATCGCGGCGAACGCACCCGTGGCATGCGCCAGCGTGCGGCGGCGCTTCTTGGGCGTCGTCGCGCGATGGCGATGCTTGGGGCTGGATTGCTGCAGTGCTTCCACCACAATCTCGGCTTTGTCTAGGGGTTCGCGCCTGAACCGGGATGACATGTAGGTGCGCTGGTTGGTACGTGGCGTCCAGTATGCGGCAGGTTGCTGAGGATCGTTCTGCTCACCAGCTAGCCGCCAGCCCGCTCAACGACTGCCAGAAACCTCTTGAGCTGCGGCGATGCCCGTCCGCGACGATTCGGTGCGGGCGTACCAATTGTGGCCAAATCGTGCCGTTAGAGCTCCACAATCGCCCCGTCTGAGGCCGAAAGGGTCGCGCCGAAGCGGGCCTGGGCCGCCGCGGCGGTGCGCTCGGCCACCCCGGGAAGGGGATGGTTATGGGTGATCAACAACCGCGAAACCCCGGCTTGGGCGGCGATGACGCCGGCCTCCTCGCCCGAGGTGTGGCCCCGCTCGGCCGCGCTGGGCTGCCAAGCCTCGTGCAGCAATGTGGCCACACCCGCCACATGTCGCACGGTGTGCGGATCGAACTCGGTGTCGGTGCAGTAGGCGACGAGGTCCCCGACGCGAAAGCCGGTCGATGGCAGCGGGTGGCGGATTTGCTCCCAGGTCTGGATCTCGTGCCCGGCGAAACCGAGGATGTCGGAACCCAGCTCTGCCCAGCGCGCCGACGCCAGCGGCGACGTCGTCTGAAACGGGGCCGCGAGAAGCTGGTCCTCGACGATCGAGCGGGTGGGCCGGCCGTACGCCACCGAGCCCGGCCCGGCGACGGTGAGTTCCCGGCCACCGAGCGCGCCGGCGCTGACGAACCCGAGGCCGATCACATGATCGAGGTGGAAGTGGCTGAGCGCCACCGTCACCGCCTCGACCCCGTCCAGCAGGGACGGATTTATCTGCAGGGCGCCGAAACCGGTTCCGGCATCGAGGATTAAAGCCTCAGTCCCAGAGGTGATCAGATAGCAGCTGGTCTGCCGTGAGCTGGTGGGAATCCATCCACCGCTGCCGAGGACTGTCATCCGCATGGATAGCGAACCTAGGACGCCAACGATAGCCGCGGCGCGGTGCCACCTCGGCGTACAGTCTCCCGCGTGCAGGCGTCCCGGCGTCGCAACCGAGGTGACCCGGTCGCGGTCACGGTGTGCTGACCGGACTCGTAGCGGTCACCGCGGCCGTCGGGGTCGTGGTAGGCGTGGCCGTGGTCGCCGGCGTCGTTGTTGGAGCCGTTGGAGTTGCGGGTCGACTAGGACTCGTGGGGCTCGCCGGCGTCGTGGGGCTCGTGGGCGTCGTGGGCGTGGGGCTCGGCAGGCCCGGCCCGTCGCCACACCAATCGGCCACATCCTTCGGGTATTGCTCAATCGGCAACGGACAACGCTGCCCCGGCGGGTAATTAGCCCCGGCGTTGAGCAGGTCGCAGGGAACATAAACCTGTTTGCCTTTTTGAGTGTTGGTCAGACACTTGGTCGGCGGCTCGGAGTGCGCCGCAACGGGGGCGGTGGCCACCACCAGTGCGACGCCACATGCCCACGCAAGACGACGGTAGGTCATGAAAGCTCCTCTGAGGACGCGGAGCCCCCTGTCAGGATTGAACTGACGACCGCTCGCTTACAAGGCGAGTGCTCTACCACTGAGCTAAGGAGGCCGGTTGACAACCGGGACAGCCTAACGGGTCACTCGTCGTGGCCGGAGTTCTCGTGGTCGATGATCGGCTGCGAACGCACTGTCCGCGTCAAGCCGGCCCGTCGCGGGCGCCGGCCGGGCAGCGGAATCCGGTCGGCGATATTGCTCAACGGGTTGACCACCATGGTCAGCGACATCACCGCATCCTGCAGTGTCGAGATGGCCGGCTCCAAGGCCTCCATTCCGGGCGCGAGCCGGGCCAGCGTGTCGGCAACGTCGGCGAGTTGCTCCAGCGGGCCGTTACGCGCGGTCAGCTTGTCGATCAGCCCGCCCTCGGACAGCAGGCGATCTGCCAGCCCATCCTCGGCCAACACGCGCTCGATCAACCCCTCGTCGGCAGTGAGCTGGTCCACCAGCCCGCCCGGCTTCAGCGCACGCTCGAGCCCGCCGCCCTCCGCGGTCAGCCGATCGAGCAGGCCGCCGTCGGCGGTCAGCATGTCGACGACACCACCCGGTCGCAGCAGTCGGTCGATGGGCCCGTCGGTGGCAATGGCACGCCCGAGCGGCGTGTCGTCGTCCAGCAACCGGGCCAGCCGGTTGGCCCTGGCCATCGCATCGTCGATGCCGAGCATGTGCGCCACCGCGTTGGGGCCACCCGTCGCGCCGGTGTCACCGAGGCTGCGGTGCGCCATGCCGAGCGCGGTCGTTGCGATGCCCACCCCGGCGTCGGCGGCGGCGAGTCCGACCCGCACCGGTGCGGTGGCGAGGCTCACCAGGCTCTTGCCCATATTCATCCCTCGAGTGTATTCAGCGCAGGTCACATCCTGTGCTGGTGGACCGCGATCGGCCGTCCAACGAACTCTCAGCGGGCACACAGTCGGTATCCAGGCTTTCTTCAGCTGGGTGGGGGGGAATTGAGGTCATGTCAGCAGCAATATCTGAAGCAACACCCGAGGCGTGCGTTCTCGTCGTCGACGACGAGGACAACATCGTCGAGCTGTTATCGGTCAGCCTCAAATTCCAAGGCTTCGAAGTCCACACCGCCACGAACGGGGCATCGGCGCTGGATCTGGCCCGCGAGATCAAACCGGACGCGGTGATTCTGGACGTGATGATGCCCGGGATGGACGGTTTCGGGGTGCTGCGCCGGCTGCGCGCCGACGGCATCGACGCGCCCGCATTGTTCCTCACCGCCCGTGACTCGTTGCAGGACAAGATCGCCGGCCTCACCCTCGGCGGCGACGACTACGTGACCAAACCGTTCAGCCTGGAAGAAGTTGTCGCGAGGCTGCGAGTTATCCTGCGGCGCACCGGGAAAGGCGACAACGAGGCCCGCAACGCCCGACTGAAATTCGCCGACATCGAAATCGACGAAGACACCCACGAGGTGTGGAAAGCCGGCGAGCCGGTTTCGCTGTCGCCCACCGAGTTCACGTTGCTGCGTTACTTCGTGATAAACGCAGGCACCGTGCTGAGTAAGCCGAAGATTCTGGATCACGTGTGGCGCTACGACTTCGGTGGCGACGTCAACGTCGTCGAGTCCTACGTGTCATATCTGCGCCGAAAGATCGACACCGGCGAGAAGCGGCTGCTGCACACCCTGCGCGGCGTCGGCTATGTGCTGCGGGAGCCTCGTTAATCGCATGCTGAGACACCTTCGGATCGAACTGCCGCTACGCGTCGCGTTGGTCGCCGTGACTCTCCTGCTGGTCGCGTGCGGGCTGACCGCGTCCGGCATCGCAGTGACCTCGATCCTGCGTCAACACTTGATCGCGCGGGCCGACAAAAACCTGGAGGAGGCCTCGCGCGGCTGGGCCCAGGCCCCTAAGGGCGCGTTGAAGACCCCGCACGGCGCCAACCTCGACCGTCCTCCGTCGAACTTCTACGTGCGCAGCCTTTCCGCTGACGGACGCGGCACGACGGTCATCAACGATCGCCATGCCGAACCCGTCCTGCCGCCCAACAACGATGTCGGTCCGGTGCCGACGACGGTGGGATCGGTGGACAACTCGGGTGTGCAATGGCGGGTTGTCTCGATGCGCGGCGACAATCGGCTCGTCACGGTCGCCTACGACCTGTCCGAGATTCAGCACATCGTCCGTTCGCTGGCCTGGCTGCAACTCGACATCGGAGTCGCGGTGTTGCTGGTCCTGGGCCTGGTCGGGTCGTGGGTGGTCCATCGCAGCCTACGACCGTTGACGGAGGTCGAACAGACCGCCGCGGCGATCGCTGCCGGGCAGCTGGATCGTCGGGTGCCCGAACGCGATCCGCGGACCGAAGTCGGGCGGCTTTCGGCGGCGCTCAACGGAATGCTCGCCCAGATCCAGCGGGCACTGGCATCGTCTGAGTATTCCGCCGAGCAGGCGGTGATCTCGGAAAGCCGGATGCGCCGCTTCATCACCGACGCCAGCCACGAATTGCGCACCCCCTTGACCACCATGCGCGGGTTTGCCGAGCTGTACCGGCAGGGCGCGGCGCGCGACATGGAGCTGGTGATGTCGCGCATCGAGAGCGAAGCACGACGCATGGGGCTGCTCATCGACGATCTGCTGCTGCTCGCCCGCCTCGATACCCAGCGCCCGATCGAGCGCCAACGCGTGGACCTGCTGGCGCTGGCCACCGACGCTGTGCACGACGCGCGGGCGGTTTCGCCCGGCCGGACGATCACCATCGAGGTGGTCGACGGTCCCGGTACCCCCGAGGTACTGGGCGACGACGCCCGGCTACGGCAGGTGTTGGGCAATTTGATGACCAACGCCATGCAGCACACCCCGAAGAGCGCGGACATCACGGTGCGGGTCGGCACCTCCGCCGACCATGCGATTCTGGAAGTCGTCGACGAAGGCCCCGGCATGAGCCAGGAGGATGCGCTGCGGGTCTTCGAGCGGTTCTATCGCACCGACTCCTCCCGCACCCGCAGCAGTGGCGGCAGCGGTCTGGGGTTGTCGATCGTCGACTCGCTGGTCCACGCCCACGGCGGAACCGTGAAACTGACCACCGCACCCGGACAGGGTTGCCGGTTCTATGTCAGCCTGCCGCGCATTGCCGAGGTGCCCGTGCCCCCGGTCAGGCAGTTAGCAGATCAGCAAGCGCCGCTTTGATTTTCGCTTGCGCCTCGGCAAGGGATTCCGCAGAAGGATTGCGGTCTACGTTGGCGAAGCCGAAGTCGCTGAGGCTTTTTGCCGGGAAGACATGGACGTGCAGGTGTGGAACCTCCAGCCCGGCGATGATCAACCCGGCACGGTCGGCGTCGAACGCTCGAGTGACCGCCTTGCCGATCAGCTGGGCGACGGACATGATCCGGCCGAACACGGCCTGGTCGATGCTCTGCCACTGATCGATCTCTGCCCGGGGCACCACCAGCGTGTGTCCCTGGGTCATCGGTTCGATGGTCAAGAAGGCGACGACGTCGTCGTCCTCGTAGACGAACCGCCCGGGCAGTTCGCGGTTGATGATTTTGGTGAAGATGGTGGCCATCGCTTCAGCATATGGCGGGCGCTGACGTCATTCCGCGTTGCCGAAGGTCATCATGTCGAGGTTCCAGTAGCCGCGCATGTTGGCGATCAGCCCCGCGTCGTTGACCCGGTAGGTGAATACGCCCCGCACGCTGCTGGTGATTCCGTTGTCAAACTTACTGTCCAGCACCAAAATATGCGCAACTTCGTTCGGGTCGCTGGACGGAAACGTCTCCTCGCAGGTGATGGTCAACTGGTTGGCGGCGATGTTGGTGTCGTAGAACGCGGCGACGGCGTCCTTGCCCCGCACCCCGGTGCCCTCGGGGTTGGTGACCGACGTACCGATCGGGTCCTCGACCACGACGTCGTCGGCCATCAGGGCCAGCCAGCCCTCCCGGTCGTGGGCCTGGACGCAGCGCCAGGACGACCGGGAAGCGGCCAGCGCGGGAGACTTTTCCGCGGTTTCCTGCGACATGACGGTTACCGGTCGGCGTCGGTGTAGCGGATGACGCCGCGAATGTTCTTGCCGTCCAACATGTCCTTGTACCCGTCGTTGATCTGCTCCAGCTTGTACTGGCGGGTGATCATGTCGTCGAGGTTCAGCTTGCCGGCTTTGTACATCGAGAGCAGCTGAGGAATGTCGAATTGCGGGTTTCCGCCGCCGAAGATGGTGCCCTTGATGGTCTTCTGCATCAGGGTCATCATCGCCAGGTTCAGGGTGACATTGGCGTCGAGCAGGCTGCCGATGGCGGTCAGCACGCAGGTGCCGCCCTTCGCGGTCAAGATCATGTAATTCTCCACGTCGGCCCCCAACAGCTCGCCGACGGTGACCACCACTTTGTGGGCCATCAGACCGTGCGTGATTTCCATGATGCCGCCCATCGCGGCGAAGATGTCCGGGTAGACGTGCGTGGCGCCGAACTTGAGGGCCTGGTCGCGCTTCCACTCGACCGGGTCGATCGCGAAGATGTTGCGGGCTCCGGCGATGACAGCACCCTGCAGAGCGGCCATACCCACCCCGCCGATACCGACGATCGCGACGTCCTCTCCCGGCCGGATGTCGGCGGTGCGAACCGACGAGCCGTAGCCGGTGGTGACACCGCAGCCGACCAGCGCGGCGACCTCGAACGGCACCGACTCGTCGATCTTCACCACCGAGCTCTTGTGTACGACCATGTAGGGGGAGAACGTGCCCAGCAGCGTCATCGGGAAAACGTTCTCGCCGCGGGCCTGGATGCGGAAGGTGCCGTCGGACACCGCGACGCCGCCGAGCAGCCCGGCGCCCAGGTCGCAGAGGTTGCGCAGGCCGGCCTGACAGGTCGGACAGTGTCCACAGGACGGGATGAACGACAGCACCACGTGGTCGCCCGGGGCGAGGTCCTCGACGCCGGGGCCGACTTCGGTGACGATGCCGGCGCCCTCGTGGCCGCCGAGTACCGGGAAGCCGCCCATCGGGATGCCGCCGGTGACCAGGTGGTGGTCGGAGTGGCACATGCCGGCCGCTTCCATCTGGATTTTGACTTCGTCCTTCTGGGGGTCGCCGATCTCAATTTCCTCGATCGACCAGGGCTGATTGAACTCCCAGATCAGCGCGCCTTTGGTCTTCATCGTGAACCTGCTTTCGTCGTTGAACGTCGGTGGGAAACGGCCCAGCTCCACGCAAGCAACCGCTTGGTTGAGTGTAGGTCAGCGGGTGATCCTGGTCACCAGCGGATGTGTCTCACCAGATCGGCACCGGCGCTTGACCCAGTGGGTAGTAACCCGGCAGCTTCTCGCCCGCGACGCTGCGCTCGATGCGCTTCTGCATTCCAACGCTGAGGTCGCCGGATTGGATCAGGTTCCCGAACATCGTCGCGACGTGCCCGAAGTCGAAGAAGTCGCGCTGCCATTCGATGAGCTGGTCGGCGTTGAGCCTGAACCAGCTGCCGCCGATGCCGTAGATCTCGTCCCGGCTGCCGTCGGTCTTGTTGACGATCTGCTTCCAGAAACCGACGATCTCACCCTGCTTCTCGTCGATGAGCACCTTCTGGTACTCATACACCCAGTTCGCAAGGCCCTCCATCTCCAAGCCGAGCGCGACGTCGCGGATCTCGTCAATCCCGATGCACATCACGTCTTCTTTGGGACCGATGTTCCAGCCGTAGGTGGCCTCGGGTGCGTAGAAGTCGCCCAGCGGCTTCCAGTCGCCGGCTTTTTCGCAGTCCTTGTTGGCCTGCAACCACCGCTCGACCCACGCCTCGAGTTGTTCGCGCGAATGTGACGCCTCAGACACTTCAGTCAACCTCCTTGATGAGCAGTGCTTGCGTCGGGCATATTTCGACCGCCCGCACGACGTCGTCGCGGGCCTCGGCACCGGGTTCGGGATCGGTGATCTCGACTTTTCCGCGTTTGGGTACGCGGAAGTAGTCGGGCGCCTCCAGCTCGCACATCCCGTGGCCCTGACAAAGATCCAGGTCGACCTCGACGCGAAAACCCATGAGCTGCCCTATACCTGGCGCTTGCGGTAGCGGACCTTGGCCGGGCTGGCCAGCTGGACGACCATCTTCGAGTGGTCGTTGCGGTAGCTGTCGGCGGGCTGCGCCATCTCGAAATCGTATTCGCGGAGCAGCACCGAGAAGATCGCCTTGATCTGCATCTGCGCGAAAGCCGCTCCCACGCAACGATGCCGACCGGCGCCGAACGGAATCCAGGTCCAGCGGTGGACGATGTCGGCCTGCTCGGGCTTGTTGTAGCGGTCCGGGTTGAAGGCGTCCGGGTCGGGGAAGTCCTCAGGAATCCGGTTGGAGATGGCCGGGGATGCGGCCACATAGTCGCCGTCATGGATCCGAAAGCCCGCCACCTCGAACTCGCCCTTGGCGACCCGCATCAGGATGATCAGTGGCGGGTGTAGCCGCAGGGTCTCCTTGACGACGTTGTCGAGCTTCGGAATCGACCGCAGTGCATGGAAACTCACTTCCTGGCCGTCGGAGTAGAGCTCCTCGAGCTCGGCAACTACCTCGGCGTACACTCCCGCGTGGCGGATCAACTCGATCAGCGTCCACGCCGACGTGCCCGAGCTGGTGTGGTGGCCGGCGAACATCAGCGAGATGAACATGCCGGTGATCTCGTCGGCGGAGAAGCGCGGAGTGCCTTCCTCGTCCTTGATCGACACCAGCACGTCGAGCATGTCGCGGTCGGACTTGTCCTCCGGCGGGTTGGCGATCCGCTGATTCATGATTTCTTGAACCAGCGCAACCAATTTCACCCTCGCCTCGTCGCGGCGCTGAAAGCTCTCGATCGGCAGGTACGGGTCGACGTAGCAGAGCGGATCGGTGCCGCGCTCGAGTTCGTGGTAGTACTGCGCGAACCGGTGATCGAGTTGCTCACGGAATTTGAGGCCGATCAGGCAGGCTGTCGAGGTGTAGATGGTCAGCTCGGAGAAGAAGTCGAGCAACTCGATCTCACCTTCGTGGCCCCAGTCGGCGATCATCCCCCGGACCTGGGCCTCGATTGTGGCGGCGTGGCCCTTCATCTGTTCACCGCGCAGCGCGGAGTTGTGCAGCATCTCCTTGCGTCGCTCCGGGCTGGCGTCGAACACCACACCCTGGCCGAAGATCGGCGCCATAAATGGGTAGGCCGCGGCCTGGTCGAGGTCTTCGTCAGCGGAGCGGAAGAAGAACTCGTTGGCCTCGGCACCCGAAAGCAGGATGACGTGCTTGTCGACGAGCTGGAACCACCCGATGTCACCGCATTCGTCCCGGATTCGTTGCATCAAACCGATTGGGTCGGTGCGGAATTCTTCGAGATGACCGTGTTCTTCTTCGCCGCCGGACACTCTCGGCACGGCTGCTGCTGTGGAGGTCATGACGGCATCCTTTCATCGCCGAGCGCAAGCTTCTGTCGGTCCTTGGTGTCGGTCAGCGGCGCCTCGGGCTGCAGTTCCATGTTCGCGATGAAGCCGCCGCGCGGCGTCTCGGCGACGAACGTGATGGCTCGTCCGAGGTCCGCGGCGCGCAGGAAGTAGTCGTGCCGGGCCTGGCCCCATTTGGCCCAATCCTGGAGAGCGGGGCCGATTTTATCGACCGGCAGGCTCCAGCCCATCCCGGTCTTGGTCGGGCCGGGGTGCACGATCGACGCCCGCACACCGGTGCCCTCCAGTTCCATCTGGAAGTTGTTGACCATGGCCAGTAGTGCGGCCTTGGCCGCGCCGTAGCCACCCATGTGCGGCCGCTGGCGCAGCGCGACGTCGGAGCCGACGAAAATCAAGTCGCCGCGCTGCCGCTCGATCATGCCCGGCAGCACCGCGGCGGCCAGTCGGAAGGCGCCGACGAGGTGGATCTGCAGCTGGGAGTCGAATTCGTCGTCGGCGATCTCGGCGAGCTTGCCGAAGTAGGTGTCGCCCGCGCCGGCGACCAGCACCTCGATATCGCCGAGCGCGTCCACCGACTGTGTGACAAAGGATTTCACTGAGTTCGGGTCGGTGACGTCAAGATGGAATCCGACCGCCTCGCCGCCGTCGGCATTGATCTTGCCGACGATGTCGGCGAGTTTCTCGACCCGGCGGGCGCCCAGGGCGACCGGGAAGCCGTGCGCCGCGAGTTCGATCGCGGTGGCTTCCCCGATGCCCGACGAGGCGCCGGCAACGATGGCCGGGCGACGGTCGGGCAGTGGGTCGAAGCGGGGCATTCAGCGGACCTCCACGGTCATGGGTAGGTGGGCGAATCCGCGGACGTTGCTGGAGTGGACGCGCACCGAGTTCGCCTCGTCAACGTCGTATGTGCGGATTCGGGTGAACAACTCGGTGAGCGCGACCCGAGCTTCCATCCTGGCCAGGTGAGCTCCCAGGCAGAAGTGCGCGCCGCTGCCGAAACTCAAGAGCTTGGAACCGATGTCACGCCCGATGACGAAGTCGTCGGGGTTCTGGAATGCGCGCTCGTCACGGTGGCCCGACCCGGGCAGCAGCAGCAGGACGTCGCCGTCGGGAATGGTGGTGTCATACAGGATGAGCTCACCGGACACCGCACGCGCCAGGATCTGGCTGGAGGTGTCGTAGCGCAGCGTCTCCTCGACCCAGAGCGGAACCCGGGACAGGTCGTCGTAGACCTGGGTCAGCTGATCGGGGTTGCGGTGACCCCAAAAAGCCGCATTGGCAAGAAGTTTGGTGGTGGTCTCGTTGCCGGCGATCACCATCAGGAACATGAAGCCCAGGACTTCTTCGTCGGTGAGCCGGTCGCCGTCGATCTCTGCTTCCAGCAGCGCCGAAGTGAGGTCGTCGGTGAGCTTGGTGCGCCGCTCGGCGACCATCTCCTGGTAGTAGACGATCAGGTTGAGCGACGCTTCGATGGCCTCGGGTGGCACGTCGGTGACGCCCTCGTCGCGGTGCATCACGCCGTCGGCCCAGGCCCGCACCTGGATGCGGTCGGACTCGGGGACACCCATCAGTTCGGAGATGACATCCATCGGCAACTTGCCGGCGAACTCGTCGACGTAGTCGACCGCGACACCGGAACTCGCCTTTTCCAGCATGATGTCGAGGTGCCGGACCGCGATCTCGGTCACGCGTGGCTCGAGTTCCCGAATCCTCCTGGGCGTGAACCCTTTTGACACCAATGTCCGCAGCCGCAGGTGCGCCGGGTCGTCCATGGCCAGAAACGACATGGTCCTGGCGGCGTGCGGCCCGCGGGAGGCGGGGTCGAGCGAGACGCCGTACTTGTTCGACAGCGTCGTGCTGTTACGGAAGCCCTGGTGCACGTCTTGATGCCGGGACAGCGCCCAGAAGCCGAGTTCCTCGTTGTGATACAGCGGCGCCTCGTCGCGCAGCCGCTGGTAATACGGGTACGGGTCCTCGTGGAAGTCGTAGTCGTACGGGTCGAGCAGCGGTCTGTCGATCGTGGTCATCAGGCTTCCGTGGTGAGGATGAGACCGACCGCGTACGCGAGGTGATCCGCGATCTGGTGGTAGGTGTAGGCCCCGCTGGCGGCGTTGACGAGCGCGCCGAAGAAGGTCATCTCGAGGACCGACACGATGCGCGGATCGGCGTCGGGCCCGATGGCCGACGTGATGCGACGGTGAATCTCGGCGCCGATCCTCGTCCGTACCGCCCGGACCGCAGGATCGCCGCCGCCGAGCAATGCCGTCGTGCAGGCGGCCGCTACTTCGGGTTCGTCGGCGACGACGAGTGCGAGGTGGCGCAGCGCCTTGTCGACCCGCGCCGGCATCGGCTCGTTGACGTCGGTGAAGTAGGGCACCTGGCGCACCAGGTCCAGGTAGACCTCCGCGATCAGGTGGTTCTTCGAGGAGAAGTAGGTGTAGGCCGTCGCGGGGGCCACCTTGGCGCGGGCGGCCACCGCCCGCACGGTCAAGTCGCCGTAGGAGGTCTCCCGTAGCACCTGGACTCCCGCGGTGAGGACCCTGCGGAAGGTTTCTTCCTGTCGACGGTTGCGCGGAACGTCACGTGTGAGGGTGACCACTGATTGACTGGACACGTGTCCAAGCTATCCGACGGTGTGGTCGGCGGGCAAGTCCTTTCGGTGAAAAGCCAGCTGAAAACTGGTAAAGGGCCAGGTTCCGGAGACCACTCTTGCCTTTCCGGCGACGCTGAGACTATCTTCGACTGAACTATTTCGGACAACTGTCCATTGACGAGCAGCTGCGGAGGCGACGATGGCATTGCTGGCCGACGGGGTGAGTTCGCTGCTCATCGAGGGCAAGCTGACGAGCGGCAACCAGGGCACCTTTGCCACGGTCAACCCGGCCACCGAAGAGGTGCTGGGTGCCGCGGCCGATGCCGACGCCCAAGACATGGGCCGCGCTATCGAAGCGGCGCGCCGTGCCTTCGACGACACCGACTGGTCGCGTGACACCGAACTTCGGGTGCGCTGCATTCGCCAACTACGCGACTCGATGCGTGCGAATGTCGAGGAACTGCGCGAGATCACCATCGCCGAGGTGGGCGCGCCCCGGATGCTCACCGCCGGAGCGCAACTCGAGGGCCCAGTCGACGATTTGAGCTTCGCGGCCGATACCGCCGAGTCCTACCAGTGGAGCTCTGACCTCGGTGTGGCGTCGCCGATGGGGATCCCCACCCGGCGCACGATCGCCCGCGAGGCTGTCGGCGTCGTCGGTGCCATCACCCCGTGGAACTTTCCGCACCAGATCAACCTCGCCAAGCTGGGTTCCGCCCTGGCCGCCGGCAACACCATCGTGCTCAAGCCCGCACCGGACACCCCGTGGTGCGCGGCCGTGCTCGGCGAAATCATCGTCGAGCACACCGATTTCCCACCCGGCGTGGTCAACATCGTCACCTCCAGCGACCACAGCGTGGGCGCTTTGCTGGCCAACGACCCGCGGGTGGACATGGTTTCGTTCACCGGCTCCACGGCCACCGGTCGTGCGGTGATGAGTGACGCCGCCGCGACAATCAAGAAGGTCTTCCTGGAACTAGGCGGCAAGTCGGCGTTCGTCGTGCTCGACGACGCGGATCTGAACGGCGCATGCGCAGTGTCGGCGTTCACCGCGTCCATGCACGCCGGCCAGGGCTGCGCGATCACCACCCGGCTCGTGGTGCCCCGCGCCCGCTACGACGAGGCCGTTGCTATCGCAGCGGGAACCATGGGCTCGATCAAACCGGGAGACCCCGACGACCCCGGAACCGTTTGCGGACCAGTCATTTCCGGGCGGCAGCGGGACCGGGTGCAGAGCTACCTCGACCTGGCGATCGCCGAGGGTGGGACGTTCGCCTGCGGCGGCGGCCGGCCGGCCGACCGCGACACCGGGTTCTTCATCGAACCGACGGTGATCGCGGGGCTGACCAACGACGCCCGGCCGGCCCGCGAAGAGATTTTCGGACCGGTGCTCACCGTCATCGCCCACGACGGCGACGAGGATGCGCTGCGCATCGCCAACGATTCGTCATATGGCCTGTCCGGCACCGTGTTCAGCGCCGACCCGGAGCGTGCGGCCCGCTTCGCGTCGCGCCTGCGAGTGGGAACTGTGAACGTCAACGGTGGTGTCTGGTATTCCGCGGACGCACCTTTTGGCGGCTATAAGCAATCCGGCAACGGACGCGAGATGGGTCTGGCCGGCTTCGAGGAATACCTGGAAATCAAAACCATCGCGACAGCGGTCTAGCCGCGGGCCAGAGAGGAACACCGTGAGGTTCGAAGACAAAGTTGCCATCGGGACCGGATCTGGCGGACAGGTGATCCGGTCATGACAGCCAGGCTCGGCTACATCGGCCTGGGCAACATGGGTGCGCCGATGGCCACCAAGATGACCGAATGGCCGGGCGGCATAACGGTTTACGATATTCGTGCCGACGCGATGACGGCGCTGGCCGAAAAAGGCGCACTCCTTGCCGATAGCGTCGCCGATGTCGCGGACGCCGACATCATCCACATCACCGTGCTCGACGACGCGCAGGTGCGCGAGGTCGTCGGCGAATTGGCACCGCACGCCAAGCCCGACACCGTCCTTGCGATTCACTCGACGATCAGCGACACCACCGCCGCGCAACTCGCCGGCGAACTCAAACCGCAGGGCATTCACATCGTGGACGCACCGGTCAGCGGTGGTGCGGCCGCCGCGGCCAAGGGTGAACTCGCCACCATGGTGGGTGCCGACCGCGAGGTCTACCAGCGGATCAAGCCGGCCTTCAAACACTGGGCGGCGATGGTCGTCCACGCCGGCGAGCCCGGTGCCGGCACCCGAATGAAGTTGGCCCGCAACATGTTGACGTTCACCTCCTACGTTGCGGCCTGCGAAGCGATGAAGCTGGCCGAGGCGGCCGGGCTCGACCTGCAGGCACTGGGCCGGGTGGTGCGCCACACCGACGCGCTCACCAGCGGACCGGGCGCAATCATGGTGCGCGACGACATGAAAGACCTTGAGCCGGAGAATTTCCTGTATCAATCCTTCGTGCACGCCCGCGAGCTGGGGGAGAAAGATCTGAGTCTGGCGCTGGCGCTGGGTGAGTCGTTCGCAGTCGATCTGCCGCTCGCCCAACTGGCCTATCAGCGGTTGGCGGCTGGACTTGGCGTGCCGCGTAACGAGAAGGGGGCGTGATGGACGAGTTGCGCAGCACGGGCCTGGCGAAGATGAACGAGGTCTACGGCTGGGAGATGCCCGACATCGAGGGCGACCCGTACTTCGACCTGACCGTCGAGCACCTGTTCGGCAGCATCTGGACCCGACCGGGATTGTCGATGCGCGACAAGCGCATCATGACGCTCACCGCGGTGACCGCGATCGGCAACCGCGACCTGGCCGAAATTCAGGTCAACGCGGCGTTGCTCAACGGGGAGATGAGCGAGACCGAACTCAAGGAGATGGCGGTCTTTCTCACGCACTATCTCGGCTTCCCGCTCGGCTCCGCGCTCAACGGCGCCGTCGACGCCGTGGTGCGCAAGCGGAAGAAGGCGGCGGCCAAGGGGGCCGACGAGGACAAGAAGGCCAACGTCGAGAACGCGCTCAAGATGCACGCGGGCGAGGCCGGCACCTGAGCCACTCGGTCTGTGTTGTCTGACGTCGGTCGCTGTCGGCGCGCATCGTCATCAGACTAAGCTGACGCCTCGTGCGCGTTCTGGTGATCGGCTCCGGTGCCCGCGAACATGCGCTGCTGCTGGCGTTGCGCGGCGACCCGCAGGTCGAAGCGCTGGCCGTCGCTCCCGGCAATGCCGGCACGGCGGCGATCGCCGACCAGCACGATGTCGACATCACTTCTGGCGAAGATGTGGTGGCGCTGGCTCGGCAGATCTGCGCCGACCTGGTGGTGATCGGACCGGAGGTGCCCCTGGTGCTCGGGGTCGCCGACTCGATCCGTGCGGCCGGCATCGCCTGCTTCGGGCCCAGCAAGGACGCCGCGCAGATCGAAGGGTCCAAGGCGTTCGCCAAAGACGTGATGGCGGCCGCCGGAGTGCGAACCGCATACAGCGAGATCGTCGACAGCCCTGCAGATTTGGATGCGGCCCTGGACCGGTTCGGACCCGGGGCAGGTGACCCGGCCTGGGTGGTGAAAGACGACCGACTGGCCGCCGGCAAGGGTGTGGTGGTGACCCCTGACCGCTTCGCGGCGCGCGCCCACGCCGCGAGCCTGCTCGAGTCCGGTCACCCGGTGCTGCTGGAGTCTTTTCTCGACGGCCCCGAGGTGTCGCTGTTCTGCGTCGTCGATGGCGAGACTGTGGTGCCGCTGTTGCCGGCGCAAGACTTCAAGCGGGTCGGCGACGGCGATGCCGGGCCCAACACCGGGGGCATGGGCGCCTACGCCCCGCTGCCGTGGCTCCCGGACGAGGTATACCGCGGGATTGTCAGCTCGATCGTGAAACCCGTTGCTGAGGAGTTGGTTCGGCGCGGTAGCTCGTTCTCCGGTCTGCTCTACACCGGGTTGGCGATGTCCTCGGCCGGGCCTGCCGTCATCGAATTCAATTGTCGCTTCGGCGATCCGGAGACACAATCGGTACTCGCGCTACTGGAGTCGCCACTTGGCCAGCTGCTCTATGCGGCAGCCACCGGCACCCTGGCAAGTTTCGGCGAACTGCGCTGGCGCGACGGGGCGGCGGTGACGGTAGTGCTGGCGGCGGAGAACTATCCGGGCCCGCCGCGGACCGGTGACGTGATCGTCGGCTCGGAGGTCGCCGGCGTGCTACACGCGGGAACCGCCCGCCGCGACGACGGCGCAGTCGTATCGTCGGGCGGCCGGGTGCTCTCGGTGGTGGGCGCCGGCGAGGATCTGGCCGCTGCCCGGTCAGCGGCCTACCAGATCATGGCATCAATTCGGTTGCTCGGAAGTCACTTTCGCACCGACATCGGCCTGGCCGCCGCCGAAGGCGACATCGAAATCTAGAAGCCGGCCGCCTGGCCGTCGCGGCGCGGATCGCTGACTGCCAGGTAGCCGGCGTCGAGTCGCCAGATCGCCTGGCAACTACCGAACTGGTTGTAGTCGTCGGCTGTGATCAACTGATGGCCGCGCTTTCGCAACCCGTCCAGCGTCGATGGCGGAAAGCCGTTCTCGCAGGCCACTTGCCGGTCTTGTGTCCAGCGGAACCGCGGACCGTCGCACGCCGCCTGCGGATTCTGGCCGTGATCGACGATGCGCGTCACCACCTGAACATGGCCTTGTGGTTGCATGGGCCCGCCCATCACCCCGAAGCTCATCACCGGGGCGCCGTCTTTGGTCAGAAAGCCCGGAATGATGGTGTGATAGGGCCGCTTACCTGGCCCTACTTGATTCGGATGACCTTGCTGTGTAACGAAATCCGCGCCGCGGTTCTGCAGTGCGATCCCGGTGCCCGGCACGACCACGCCGGAGCCGAATCCCAGGTAGTTGGACTGGATCATCGACACCATCACACCCGAGGAGTCGGCGGCGGCGAGATATACCGTGCCGCCACGCGGGGTCCCGGCGGACGCCGGCAGCGCTTTGTTCCGATCGATCAGGGCCGCGCGCTCGCGCAGATACGCCGTGTCCAGCAGATCCTCCGGGCGCAGCGCCATGTGGTCGATGTCGGCGACGTAGGCCTGCGCATCGGCGAAGGCGAGTTTCACCGCTTCGATCTGCAGATGCACACTGTCTTCTGAATCGACTGGCAGCGAAGCCATGTCGAAGTGTTCGAGGATGCCGAGCGCAATCAATGCGACGATGCCCTGACCGTTGGGCGGTAACTCGTGCACCGTGTGGCCGCGGTAACCGACGGCGAGGGTGCCGACCCAGTCGGCGCGGTGCTCGGCCAGGTCGGCGGCCAGCATGGCCCCGTCGTTCGCCGTCGAGTGGGCTTCGAGCTTGGCCGCGAGCTCGCCGCGGTAGAACGCCTCGCCGTTGGACGCGGCGATCGCCTCCAGAGTGCCGGCGTGATCGGGCAGCCTGACCAATTCGCCGGGGCGAGGCGCTCGCCCGCCGGGCATGAACGTCTCGGCGAAGCCGGGCTGCGACTCGAACAGCGGCAGCTGAGCCGCCCACTGCTGCGCGATGATCGGCGACAGCAAAAAGCCGTTGCGCGCGTATGTGATTGCTGGCTGGAAAAGCTGATCGAACGGCAGCTTGCCGAATTTTGCGTGCAACTCCACCCAGCCGGATACCGCGCCGGGAACGGTGACCGAATTCCAGCCGAACGCAGGAACACCGTTGCTGCCGAAGTACTCCGGCGTCCACGCCGAGGGCGAACGGCCGGACGCGTTCAACCCGTGCAGCTCCCGCCCGTCCCACACGATGGCAAAAGCGTCGGATCCGATGCCGTTGGACACCGGTTCCACCACCGTCAGCGTGATCGCGGTGGCGATCGCCGCGTCCACCGCGGTGCCGCCGACAGCAAGCATCCGCAGACCGGCCTGTGCGGCGAGCGGTTGCGAGGTACACACCACGTTGGTCGCCAGCACCGGCTTTCGGGGCCAGGCGTAGGGCAGTTCCCATCCGAACGGTTGCACCCGATCAGCCTACGGAGACGCCGGCCGCAACCCGCTACGGTCGTTGATCCGATGCCCGCGGCCGCCGTCGTCATCGAGGTCTAGCCGGCGCGGCCTTCGTCGATCAGCCGGCCGGCGTGATCGAGGATGCACGTCAGGCCGTACTCGAAGTTGACGTCGTCGGCGACACCGATGCGGTGGGCCCGCTGCGGGTGTTCGGCGAGCAGCGGCAGGGTTTCCGGGTCGATGACCGGGCTCCCAGTGCGACGGTAGGTTTCGGCGCGGTCAGCTTTGTGCTGTAGCCGTTCCAGAACCGCGGCGCCCTGGGTGTGGACGGAGATGCTGGCGTAGGTGTCGAACGCGTCCTCCGGCGACAGACCGGCCGCCACCAACGTCGCGATCGCCTTCTCCAGTCTTTCCAAGGCCGCCGGCGTCGGCTCGCGGCCGAAGGTGCCGCGGATCAGAATCAGATCGCACAGGATCGGGTCGTCACGCAACGTCTGACGCATCGTGTGGGCGTGGGCGCGCAATGCGGTCCGCCAGTCCCGGCCCTCGACGAAGGGTGTGGCGAGGTCGTACCGCTCCAGCGCCCGGTCGGTCATCGCGTTGAGCAGGTCGTCTTTTTTGCGGAAGTACCAGTAGATGCTGGTGACTCCGACATCGAGGTGCTTGGCCAGCACTGGCATGCTCAGCCCGTCGACCGACACCTGACCGGCGACCTGGAATGCGCCGTTAATGATCTCGTCGACGGTGATCGATCCACGTTCACGTCGTTGTCGCTTGTCTGCAATGGGTTGCCTGGCCAAATCGGTTCACCTCCTGACGTATGACGGCGCGTTATCGTAACAAATATGGTAAGGCTTTTGATAACGCCCCGGTCGTGCGGAACCGGGCTACGACGCGGTCAGCAGGGGTGCCATCCAGGTCAGTTCGGCCGGCAGTTGCGCACTCCAGAACGACCCGTCGTGCCCGCCCGGGGAGAACCCACCCGCCGGCGGAGTGGGCAACTGCGCGACGAATTGCTTGGTCGCTTGAAAGAACGGATCGCTGTTGCCGCAGTCCACTCGGATCGGGATCGACGCCAGCGCGGGCATCCCGAAGACCGAGTTGGCCGCGAAGTCACCGGGTCCGTCGAACGCGCCCGGCGCGGCCGCCCCCGACGACGTCCACAGCGCCGGGCTCACCGCGCAGATCGCCGCGGTCCGGCCCGGCCCGAGTCGGCCGCCGAGCAGTAGCGCGCCGTAGCCGCCCATCGACCACCCCAGGAAGCCGACCCGGGACGTGTCCAGCCCCTGAGCGCCCAGCATCGGGATGAGCTCGTTGCACACCATCGCCCCGGAGTCTTCGCCGGAAGCCCTTTTGTGCCAATAACTTCCGCCACCGTCGACAGCGACGACAGCGAACGGCGGCAGGCCCGCGGCGACCGCCTGGGCCAAGCCCTGCTCGACGCCGCCGTCCATCACCGTGGCCGCGCTACTGCCCTTGCCGTGCAGTGCGATCACCGGCCGCAGCGGTCTGCTCTGACCCGGTGGCCGGGCGATCGCCCAGTTGGTGGCCACGCCACCACGCGCGGCTGACACGAACGAACCGGTGACCATGGTGGGGGCCGGCGGAGGCTCGAGCGGCGGGCGCGGCGCCAGCGGCGGGCGGGGCGCCAGCGGAACCCCGGTGCCGGTCATCGCGACCGGTGTGGCCATCGGCGGTCGGCCGGGCAGCAGCTTGTCCAGCGAGTAGGCGCCCAGCGCTCCGGCCGCCGCGCCGGTGCCCAGGCGCAGCACGGCGCGACGACTCATCTCCGGCATGCGGGTCATCATAAAGCGCCCGGTGCTGGCCGCCGGCTGCCGAACGGCCGGCGGTGGTTTATTTCGAAAGCCCGATGCAGCGTCATTTCGGCTGGCACCATGACCAAGGTGACAGCAGCAGTGGCGCGTCAGGGGGCCTTCGCTCCCGAGGCAGCCGTTGCCGCCACCCAGGTCGTGCCCGGGCCGGGGGCAGTTGCGCCCAAGGCTGTGGCGGTGCCCAAGGGGGCTGTCACCCCCAAGGGTGAACGCCGGCGGTACGCGCTGGTCAGCGCCGCCGCCGAACTGCTGCGCGAGGGCGGTTTCGAAGCGGTCCGGCACCGCGCTGTGGCCCGGCGCGCGGGCCTGCCGCTGGCGTCGACCACCTATTACTTCTCCTGCCTCGACGACGTGATCGCCAGCGCGGTGGCGCACATCGGGATGCTGGAAGTCGCCCAGTTGCGGGCCCAGGTGGCGACGGTGTCCCGGCGCCGCCGCAGTGCCGACAAGACGGCCGATCTCCTGGTGGATCTGCTGGTCGGCCACGACTCCGAAGCACGCCTCACCGAGCAACTGATTTCCCGCTACGAACGGCACATCGCCTGCGCCCGCCTGCCTGCGCTGCGCGAAATCCAGCGCCGGAACATGCGTCAGCGGGTCGATGCCGTCGGCGAAGTCATCGAACGGTCGGGACGCTCGGCTCGCCCGGAGCTCGTCTCCGCGCTGATCTGCACCGTCGACGGCGCGGTGGTGTCGGCGCTGGTCGACGAGCATCAGGATCCGAGGGCCGCGGCGCGATCGACCGTGATCGATGTCATCGACGCGGTGGCGCCGTTCGAGCGGCGACCCCGCAGGGTAAGGTCGGCGTGACGATGTAACCGCTGGTGACGTCGCCATAGACGGTCACGTCGTCGGGGCGGTGATACCAGTACAGACCGATATAGGCGCACAGCACCGCGTCGACGGGATCTTCGTCGCGGTCGAGTTGGACGGGGCGGGTGGCGGCTTCGACGCGCTTGCGCAGGTGCACCCACGACAGGTTGTGGTTCACCTGCAGCCGCGGCGCCGCATTCTCGAGTCCCTCGATCAGCGTCATCAACTGCAGCAGCTGATGCTGGCGCGTCTGGAACGGGCCCCTCTTGTATTTCAGGGTCTTCCCGAGGCCGAACAACGCGATGGTCGCCGGGTGCGGATACACCTCGATCGCCCGTCGTGGCGAATTCGACGCCGGATCCATGTCCAGCCTCAGCGCGGTTGCGATTCGGGCGGCGCGCGGATGGGTGAGCACCGGGTTGGTGGTGTTGGCCGGATGTGCGCCCGCCTCGAAGTGGCGGAAGTCGCGGTTGAGGGCCGCCTCGCAGGGCCGCGACCCGGTCGGGTTGTTGACGATCAACGGCGCGTCGATGGCCACCAGGCAGTCATCGCGGAGGTAGGGCTCCATCGCCGCCTCGATGCTTTCGTCGTCGTGCGCGGCGCCGACGCGCAGCAGCCGGCCGTCTGAGTCGGCGACGGCGACGCCGGTGTTGTTCTTCTCACCCCAGGCGAGGTCGAGCCCGACAAAGTGCACAAGGCCACTGTGCCTGATGCGCACGCCGTTAAGCTGTGTGTTTGTGACGATTCCGAATGTGCTGGCCAACCGTTATGCCAGCGCCGAGATGGTGGCGATCTGGTCGCCGGAGGCCAAGATCGTCGCGGAGCGGCGGCTCTGGCTGGCGGTGTTGCGGGCGCAAAAAGAACTGGGTGTCGACGGCGCCGTGGTTCCCGACGCGGCGATCGCCGACTACGAGCGGGTGCTCGACGACGTCGACCTGGCCTCGATCGCCGCCCGCGAGCGGGTGACGCGGCACGACGTCAAGGCCCGTATCGAAGAGTTCAACGCGTTGGCCGGCCACGAGCACGTGCACAAGGGCATGACCAGTCGGGACCTGACCGAGAACGTCGAGCAGCTTCAGGTTCGCCGCTCGCTGGAGTTGGTGTTCACCCACGGGGTGGCCGTCCTCGCCCGGCTCGCCGAGCGCGCGGCGACCTATCGCGACCTGGTGATGGCCGGCCGCAGCCACAACGTCGCCGCGCAGGCCACCACGTTGGGCAAGCGGTTCGCGTCGGCGGCGCAGGAGATGCTGGTCGCGTTGACCAGGTTGCGCGAGCTGATCGATCGCTACCCGCTGCGCGGCATCAAGGGCCCGATGGGCACTGCCCAGGACATGCTCGACCTGCTCGGCGGCGATGCCGGCAAGCTTGCCGAACTGGAGCGGCGCATCGCCGAATTTCTGGGATTTGCAACGGTTTTGACCAGCGTCGGGCAGGTGTACCCGCGTTCGCTGGACCACGACGTGGTGTCAGCGCTGGTGCAGCTGGGCGCCGGCCAGTCGTCGCTGGCGCACACCATCCGGCTGATGGCCGGCCACGATCTGGTCACCGAGGGCTTCGCGCCGGGACAGGTCGGCTCGTCGGCGATGCCGCACAAGATGAACACCCGCAGCTGCGAGCGGGTCAACGGGCTGCAGGTCATCCTGCGCGGGTACGGTTCGATGGCCGCCGAACTCGCCGGCGCGCAGTGGAACGAGGGCGACGTCTTCTGCTCCGTCGTGCGACGAGTGACGTTGCCGGACAGCTTCTTTGCCATTGACGGGCAGATCGAGACCATGCTGACCGTGCTCGACGAATTCGGCGCCTACCCCGCCGTTGTCCAGCGCGAATTGGACCGCTACCTGCCGTTCCTGGCCACTACCAAGGTCCTGATGGCCGCCGTGCGCGCCGGGGTGGGTCGGGAGACCGCGCACGAGGTGATCAAAGAGCACGCGGTCGCGGCGGCGCTGGCCATGCGTGAGCAGGGTGTCGACCCCAACCTGCTGGACCGGTTGGCCGCTGATCCACGACTTCCACTGGATCGTGCCGCGATCGACGCGGCGCTTTGCGACCGGAAGGCATTCATCGGCGCGGCCGGTGACCAGGTCGACGCCGTCGTCGCGGAGGTTGATGCGCTGGTCGCCCGCTACCCCGACGCAGCCAAGTACACCCCGGGCGCCATCCTGTGATGCTCGCGGAGATCGACTTCACCGACCTGGACAACTTCGCCAGCGGTTTTCCGCACCACCTCTTCGCCATCCATCGCCGGCAGGCACCGGTCTACTGGCACCCCCCGACCGAGCACACCCCGGACGGGGAAGGCTTCTGGTCCATCGCGTCCTACGCGGAAACGCTTGCGGTGCTCAAGGATCCGGCGACGTTCTCCTCGGTCACCGGCGGCAGGAGGCCGTTCGGCGGGACGCTGTTGCAGGACCTGTCGATCGCGGGCCAGGTGCTCAACATGATGGACGACCCGCGGCATTCCCAGATCCGGCGACTGGTCAGTTCCGGGCTGACGCCGCGGATGATCGGACTGGTCGAAGACGACCTGCGCGCCCGGACCCGCCGGCTGCTGGACGCGGTGGTGCCGGGCGAGCCCTTCGACTTCCTCGTCGACATCGCCACCGAACTGCCGATGCAGATGATCTGCATCCTGCTGGGAGTCCCCGAGTCCGAACGGCATTGGCTTTTCGAGGCGATCGAGCCGCAATTCGACTTCGGTGGCTCACGCAGCGCAGCCCTGTCCCAGCTGTCGGTCGAGGAAGCGGGCTCGCGGATGTACACCTACGGGCTGGATCTGATCGCGTCGAAGCGGGCGGCGCCGACCGACGACATGCTGTCGGTGGTCGCCAACGCAGGTCCGGACGACTTCGACGGCGACGAAGCCGCCGCGATGTCGGACCTCGAGCTGTACCTGTTCTTCAGCTTGCTGTTCAGCGCCGGCGCCGAGACGACGCGCAATGCGGTCGCCGGCGGGCTGCTGGCGCTGGCCGGGCATCCGGAGCAATTGCAGTCGTTGCGTGCGGATTTGGCGGCTTTGCCGACCGCGGTCGAAGAGATGGTGCGCTGGACTTCGCCGTCGCCGTCCAAGCGGCGCACCGCCACTCGCGACGTCGCGCTCGGCGGCGCGTCGATAGCAGCGGGGCAGAAGGTGCAGATCTGGGAGGGCTCGGCCAACCGGGACGGCAACGTGTTCGAGGTCGCCGACGAATTCAATATCGCACGAAAACCTAACCCGCACTTGGGTTTCGGTCAGGGAGTTCACTACTGCCTGGGTGCCAACCTGGCGCGGTTGGAATTGCGGGTGCTATTCGAAGAACTGCTGTCCCGTTTCGGTGACGTCCGGGTGGTGCGCGACGTCGAATGGACCCGCAGCAACCGGCACACCGGCATCCGGCACCTGGTCGTGGAATTGCGCTAGCGCGTTCTGACAGCCATTCCCGCCGAACGCAATTCGATGGCGGCCAGGCCGTGGATGGCGTGCGGGTCGCCGGCACGCCACGCCCCGACCGGGTCGGGTGTGACGGCGGTCAGGCGGGCCAGCGGCCGGTTGGCCAACGCGCGCAATGCCAGCAGCTGCGCACCGGCCGGGGTGGCGGCCAGCGCGCCCACCGTCAACTTGCGCCGGACGAACCGGATGCGCAACACCAGCCACGGCACGACCACCCCGAGCGTCGGAGGCGCTGCGACCGCCAACGCCAACACGATGGCCAGCCAGCTCGCGGTGGTGTCCAGGTTGTGGCCGGCGCCGGCGATATCGAGCGCGGCCTTACTGGCCGCGGTGAGCGGCTCGCTGACGGCGCTGCCGACCAGGGGGATGTGGTCGGCGCTGTGGCCGGCCGACTTCAGGCTGTCGGAGACACCGTCGGCGCCGCCCTGGACCTGTCGGCCCACGTCGGCGATCGTGGAGACCGCGCTGTGCACCGCGAGGCCGACGAGCACCCAGATGAACGACCAGATCACCACGACGGTGTCGCTGAACAACTGAGCCAGCAGCCGGGCCGGTGTGTTGGCGTAGGGGATGAACCGCGATCTCATAGTGCGATCCCAGCACAGGGTCGGTCTGCGTATCGTCTTTCAGCCGACAGTTAGGCTGTCCCGATGTTGCGTCCCGCTCTGTCCGACTATCAGCACGTGGCCAGCGGCAAGGTCCGTGAGCTGTACCGAATTGACGACGATCACTTGTTGTTCGTCGCGACGGACCGGATCTCGGCGTTCGATTATGTGCTGGACAGCCTGATCCCCGACAAGGGCCGCATCCTGACCGCGATGAGCGTGTTCTTCTTCGGTCTGGTCGAGGCGCCCAATCACTTGGCCGGCCCACCGGACGACCCACGCATTCCCGACGACGTGCTGGGCCGCGCGCTGGTGGTGCGCCAACTCGAGATGCTGCCCGTCGAGTGTGTCGCCCGCGGATACCTGACTGGCTCCGGACTGCTGGATTATCAGGCGACCGGCACGGTATGCGGCATCGCCCTGCCGGCGGGTCTGGTCGAGGCCAGCAGGTTCGCCACGCCGTTGTTCTCGCCGGCTACCAAAGCCGAACTGGGGCAACACGATGAGAACATCACGTTCGCCGAGGTGGTCGAGATGGTCGGCGGCGTTCGCGCCAACCAGTTGCGCGATTGCACGCTGCAGACCTACGCTCAAGCCGCCGATCACGCGCTGGCCAAAGGGATCATCATCGCCGACACCAAGTTCGAGTTCGGCGTCGACGCCACCGGCAACCTGATACTGGCCGACGAAGTCTTCACCCCGGATTCGTCGCGGTACTGGCCCGCTGACGAGTACCGGGTCGGCCAGGTGCAGAACAGCTTCGACAAGCAATTCGTGCGAAACTGGCTGCTCAGCTCGGAGTCGGGTTGGGATCGCGGGGGATCGCAGCCGCCGCCCCCGCTGCCGGACAACATCGTCGATGCCACGCGTGCCCGTTACGTCGACGCCTACGAACGTATTTCAGGGCTACGTTTCGACGACTGGATAGGTCCGGCCGAATGAGCTCAGGTATCGAACCGCCCATTGCCAAGCGGGTCGACTCGCGGCGGGAATTCCATGGTGACGTGTTTGTCGATCCCTACGAGTGGCTGCGGGACAAGTCCAGCCCCGAGGTGATCAGCTACCTGGAAGGGGAAAACGAGTACGCCGACCAGGCGACCGCCCCGTTGGAGCCACTGCGGCAGAAGATCTTCGACGAGATCAAAGCGCGCACCAAAGAGACCGACCTGTCGGTGCCGGTCCGTCGCGGCGACTGGTGGTATTACGCCCGCAGCTTCGAAGGAAAGCAGTACGGGGTGCAATGCCGTTGCGCGGTAACCGATCCGAGCGACTGGAATCCTCCGGTCCTGGACGAGGACACCGAAATTCCGGGCGAGCAGGTGCTGTTGGACGAGAATGTCGAAGCCGAGGGGCATGACTTTTTCGCACTCGGCGCGGCCAGCGTCAGCCCCGACGGGAATGTGCTCGCCTACTCCGTCGACGTGGTCGGAGACGAGCGATACACGTTGCGGTTCAGAAACCTTCGCACGGGCGAGCAGTATCCCGACGAGATCGTCGGCATCGGCGCGGGAGTGACCTGGGGAACCGACAACCAGACCGTCTACTACGTCACCGTCGACGCGGCCTGGCGTCCCGACACGGTCTGGCGGCACCGGCTGGCGTCGGGCCTGCCGGCCGAGAAGGTCTACCACGAGCCCGACGAGAAATACTGGCTCGCCGTGGGACGGACCCGCAGCGACAAGTACGTGCTGATCGCCGCGGGGTCAGGCATCACCTCGGAGGTCCGCTACGCCGACGCCGCCGACCCGGAGGCCGAATTCGTCACAGTGCTGCCGCGCCGAGACGGCGTCGAGTACTCGGTGGAGCACGCGATCGTCGCCGGGCAGGACCGATTCCTGATCCTGCACAACGAGAACGCGGTGAACTTCACGCTGGCCGAGGCCCCGGTCGACGACCCCGCCGGCCAGCGCACCCTGGTGGAGCATCGCGACGACGTGCGACTCGACGGCGTCGACGCGTTCGCCGGCCACTTGGTGATCAGCTATCGCGGTGCGGCGCTGCCGCGAATTCAGTTGTGGCCGATCGAGAACGACGGGTATGGCCGGCCGGAGGAGATTTCGTTCGACTCCGAATTGATGTCGGCCGGATTGGGCGCCAACCCGAACTGGGACTCACCGAGGCTGCGGATCGGGGCGGGTTCGTTTGTCACCCCGGTGCGGATCTACGACCTCGACCTGGCCACCGGTGAACGCACGCTGTTGCGCGAGCAACCGGTGCTCGGTGGCTACCGCCGCGAGGACTACGTCGAACGCCGCGACTGGGCGGTGGCCGACGATGGAACCCGGATCCCGATTTCGATCGTGCACCGCGCCGGCATCGAGTTTCCCGCTCCGGCAATGGTCTACGGCTACGGCGCATACGAGATCTGCGAGGATCCCCGGTTTTCCATCGCGCGGCTGTCGCTGCTCGACCGCGGCATGGTGTTCGCCGTCGCGCACGTGCGCGGCGGTGGCGAAATGGGCCGGCTCTGGTACGAGCACGGCAAGCTGCTCGAAAAGAAGAACACCTTCACCGATTTCATCGCCGTCGGGCAGCACTTGGTCGACAGCGGTCAGACCCGCCCACAGCAGTTGGTGGCGCTGGGCGGAAGCGCCGGGGGCTTGCTGATGGGTGCCGTCGCCAACATGGCGCCCGACCTGTTCGCCGGAATCCTGGCGCAGGTGCCGTTCGTCGACCCGTTGACCACGATCCTGGACCCGTCGCTCCCGCTGACCGTCACCGAGTGGGACGAATGGGGAAACCCGTTGAGCGACCCCGACGTCTATCACTACATGAAATCGTATTCACCGTACGAAAACGTGGTCGCCCAAACCTATCCGGCGATCCTGGCCATGACGTCGCTGCACGACACCCGGGTCTACTACGTCGAGCCGGCCAAATGGGTTGCAGCACTTCGGCACACTAATACCAACGGCAATCCGGTGCTGTTGAAGATCCAGATGGCCGCCGGCCACGGTGGCATCAGCGGCCGCTACGAGCGCTGGAAAGAGACCGCCTACCAGTACGCCTGGCTGTTGGCTGTTGCCGATCCCGACCACTACGGCAGTCCTCGGGTAGATACGCTTTAGACCGGTATCGTGCTCTGGGCACGGCCGGCCGGTGGGGGCTTGTTGGCCAGGAACGCCACCGGCAGAAGCGTCACTGCGACAACCACAATCGACACCATGAGCACGAGCGTGTAGGAGTGGGTGAGGTCGTGCATCAGCCGGGTGGTGAATTCGGCCGAGACTTCCTGGTGCGACGGGGCCGGTGCGCCGTGTTTGGTGAATTTGCCGCGCAGGATGCCGAGTTTCTCTGCGGTGTGAATGGTTTCGCTGCGGTTGAACTGGCTGGTCAGGATCACCGACGTCAGCGCGGTGCCAACCGCGACGGCGACGTGTTGATTGACGCTGAGCAGTGTCGAGCCGCGCGCCACCTCGTGCGGTGCCAACATCTGTACCGCCGCTCCGGACAGCGGCGTCAGCGTGCAGCCCAGGCCGATGCCGGTGGTGACCAGTCCCACCAACAGCGTCGGCAGATATTCCGCCTCCTGCCACGCGCCATAGGCAAATACGCTCAACCCGGTGGCGATCAGAGTGACCCCGGCCAGCAGCACATTGCGGGGTCCGCGCTTGTCCATCAAGGTGCCGGCCAGCGGCATGGTGAGCATCGCGCCGAGTCCCTGCGGGATCAGCTGAAGCCCGGACTGCAGCGGCGTCTCGTGCAGTAATTGCTGGAGGTAGCTGGGCACGACCAGGGCGGCGCCGAAGAACCCCACCGAGAACGAGAACATCGCGGCATTGGACAGCGTGACGGCCCGTTTCTTGAACAGCGCCAGGTCGATCAGCGGGTGGTCGGTGCGGTGCAGCGCATGCACAACGAACGCGACGATCAATACGATGCCGGTCAGCCCCGGCATCCAGACATGGTTGTCGGTGAAGCTGTCCCGGCGTGGCACCGAGGAGATCCCGAACAGCAGCAACGCCAACCCCGGCGACAGCAACAACATCCCGACGAAGTCGAATGCCTCCGAAGGGCGCGGTCGATCCCTCGGGAAGATCGACGCCGCGCATACCAGCAGGATCACGCCGATCGGAAGGTTGATCCGGAAGATCCACTCCCAGCCGTATTCGCTGATCAGCCAGCCACCCAGCACCGGCCCGCACATCGGCGCGAGCAGCATCGGGATCCCGAGTACCGCCATCAACCTGCCCAGCCGCCGCGGACCGGCTTCGCGGGTCAGGATGATCAGGGTCAAGGGCACCAGCATCCCACTGCCCAAACCTTGGATGACGCGAAAGGCGATGAGATGACTGATGTTTGACGCCGTCGAGCACAGCAGCGACGCCAGGGTGAACCACAGCGCCGCAGCCATGAACAGCCGCTTGGTGCCGAATCGGTCGGAGGCCCAACCGGCCAGCGGAATCACGGTGGCCTGCCCCAGCGTGTAGCCGGTGATGGTCCAGGCGACGACGGCCTGGGTGGACGAGAACTCCGCGATGAAGGTGCGCTGCGCGACGCTGACCACCGTGCCGTCCAGAATCGCCATCACCGAGCCGAGGATGCAGACGCCGGCGATCCGCAGCAGTCCGGCGTCGAGGGCGTCGGGATAGTCGGTGTCTGGTGCAGTGTCCGTCGGCGGTGCCGCGCGCGAAACCATGTGAGCCAGCCTAACGAAAAGCTAGTTGGCTGATCATCCTAAGTTGCGGTGGATACGCTCCGGGTAGGCTCCGATGATGACGGTGACCGAAATTGCTCTGACCGGCCTCGATGGCGGAACCATGTCGATGGCCGACTACCACGACCGTGCCGTCTTGGTGGTCAACGTGGCGTCCAAGTGTGGCCTGACGCCGCAATATGCCGCACTGGAGCAGCTGGCGCGCGACTACGGCGAGCGCGGACTGACCGTTCTCGGCGTCCCCTGTAACCAGTTCATGGGCCAAGAGCCCGGCACCGCCGAGGAGATCCAGACTTTCTGCTCCACCAGCTACGGCGTGACGTTTCCGCTACTGGAGAAAACCGACGTCAACGGGCCGGACCGGCATCCGTTGTACGCCGAACTCACCAAGACGCCCGACGCCACGGGCGCAGCCGGTGATGTGCAGTGGAATTTTGAGAAGTTCCTGATCGCGCCAGGCGGGCAGGTGGTCAACCGATTTCGCCCACAAACCGTGCCTGACGCTCCCGAGCTGATCGCAGCGCTCGAGGCCGTGCTTCCGAATTAGCTGGTCGTTTCGCGGAACTGACGCCTGCTGTCCGCGTGTACGTCACTGTCTGGACACCTGACATCGTCAAAATTGTTATGTGTCCGGCAAGTTGATCGTCTCGGTCTCCGGGATTCGCGAACGCACACTCGACGACGTCGCGGAGTTCTGCGACAGCATGGACGCCCGCGCCGTCCCGGTGTCGCTGCTGGTCGCCCCGCGGTTGAAGGGCGGTTACAAACTGGATCACGACCCGGTGACCGTCGACTGGCTGACAGCCCGCCGTGCCGGCGGCGACGCCATCCTGCTGAACGGATACGACGCCGCGGCCACCGGGAAACGCCGCGGCGAATTCGCGACCTTGCCGGCCCACGAGGCGAACTTGCGCCTGATGGCCGCCGACCGGGTGCTCGAACACCTCGGCCTGCGCACCCGGCTGTTCGCCGCGCCGCGTTGGACCGCATCGCCGGGAACGGTGCTGGCGTTGCCACGCAACGGGTTCCGCCTACTCGCTGATCTGCACGAGGTCACCGACCTGGTCCGGCAGACGACCGTGCGGGCCCGGGTGCTGGGCATCGGCGAAGGGTTTCTGTCCGAGCCGTGGTGGTGCCGGATCTTGGTGCTGTCGGCCGAGCGGGTGGCACGCCGCGACGGTGTGGTCCGGGTCGCGGTGGCGGCCAGCCACTTGCGCAAGCCCGGTCCGCGGCAGGCGATGCTGGACGCGGTGGATTTGGCCCGGCTGCACGGTTGCGAGCCGACCGTGTACCAATGGCGGCGCGATCAGGCCATTCTCGACGCAGCCTGATGCTCACGGTCGCTACTGTGTAGCGCCATGAGCGATACCCAAGCTGATGTCATCATCGTCGGGGCGGGCCTGGCCGGCCTGGTGGCCGCCGGTGAGGTCGTCGATCGCGGCAAGCGGGTGTTGATCGTCGACCAGGAGAACAGCGCCAACCTCGGCGGGCAGGCGTTTTGGTCGTTCGGCGGCCTGTTCTTCGTCGACAGCCCCGAGCAGCGCCGACTCGGTGTGCACGACAGCCACGAACTCGCGCTGCAGGACTGGCTCGGCACCGCGGCGTTCGACCGCCAAGAGGACTACTGGCCCAGGCAGTGGGCGCACGCCTACGTCGATTTCGCGGCCGGGGAGAAGCGAAGTTGGCTGCGCGAGCGGGGTTTGAAAATCTTCCCGTTGGTGGGGTGGGCCGAGCGTGGCGGCTATGGCGCTCAGGGACATGGCAATTCGGTTCCTCGGTTCCACATCACCTGGGGCACCGGACCTGCCATCGTCGAGATCTTCGCGCGCCGCCTGGTCGACCATCCCAAGGTGCGGTTCGCCTACCGGCATCAGGTCGACCAGTTGGTCGTCGAGGGGGGTGCGGTGACCGGGGTTCGCGGCAGCGTGCTGGAACCGTCGTCCGAGCCGCGCGGTGTCTCGTCGTCGCGAAAAGTGATCGGCGAATTCGAGTTTCGTGCCGACGCGGTGATCGTCACCAGCGGCGGTATCGGCGGCAACCACGACCTGGTGCGGGCCAACTGGCCGACCCGGATGGGCCGGGTTCCGGACAAGATGCTCGCCGGGGTGCCCGCCCACGTCGACGGCCGGATGATCGCGATCACCGAGAAGACCGGCGCGCGGGTGATCAACCGGGATCGGATGTGGCACTACACCGAGGGCATCACCAACTACGACCCGGTCTGGCCGATGCACGGCATCCGGATCATCCCGGGCCCGTCGTCGCTGTGGTTGGACGGCACCGGCAAGAGGTTGCCGGTGCCGCTGTATCCCGGCTTCGACACCCTGGGCACCTTGGAGTACATCGCCAAGTCAGGGCACGACTACACCTGGTTCGTGTTGAACAGCAAGATCATCGGCAAGGAGTTCGGCCTGTCCGGGCAGGAGCAGAACCCCGACCTGACCAGCCGAAGCGTGCGCCAGCTGCTGGCGTCGCGGGCCGGATCCGGCGCGCCGGGGCCGGTGCAGGCCTTCGTCGATCGAGGTGTCGACTTCGTCACCGCGCATTCGTTGCGCGAGTTGGTGTCAGCGATGAATGCGCTGCCCGACGTGACACCGCTGGACTATGCCACGGTCGCCGACGAAGTCACCGCCCGCGACCGCGAAGTGGTGAACAAGTTCACCAAGGACGGTCAGATCACCGCGATCCGCGCCGCCCGCGAATTTCTGGGTGACAAGCTGGGCCGAGTGGTTGCTCCCCATCCGCTGCTGGATCCCAAGGCCGGACCGCTGGTCGCGGTCAAGCTGCACATCCTCACGCGTAAGACGTTGGGCGGCTTGGAGACCGACCTCGACTCCCGCGTGCTCGGCGCCGACGGATCCCCGCTGGACGGGTTGTACGCAGCCGGCGAGGTCGCCGGTTTCGGTGGCGGCGGGGTACACGGCTACCGGGCGCTGGAGGGCACCTTCCTGGGCGGCTGCATCTTCTCCGGTCGCGCCGCCGGCCGCGGCGCGGCGGCCGACATCGGCTAGCGCGGAAACTAGAAGGCGACGGCGGTTTCCTCGGGCAGCACCTGGAAGTCGGTGTTGGTCATCTCGGTGAGCCGGCCGTAGTAGATGCCGCGCGCAGCCGGGGCGACGACGGCCTGGTGGATCGGCACGGCGCGGGCCGGCCCGACCGCCCGTAGATAGTCGACCGCTTCGGAGATCTTCATCCAGGGCGCCGCCGCCGGGGTGGCCAGCACGTCGATCGGCTCGTCCGGGACGAACAGGGCGTCACCGGGATGCATGAATCGCCCGCGTCGGCCGCCTTCGTCGATGACGTAGGAAATGTTGTCGATCACAGGCAGCTCCGGGTGGATGACGGCATGCCTGCCGCCCAGTGCGCGGATGGTCAGCTGACCGACCGACAACTCGTCGCCGACGTGCACGGCCCGACACGGCGCATCGAGCTGCGAAGTGGTCTGCGGGTCGGCGTAGAGCGCGGCGCCGGGGTTGCCGTCGAGCAGGGCGGGTAGGCGCTCCTGGTCGACGTGATCGGGGTGCTGATGGGTGATCACGATCGCGGACAGGCCGGTGATGCCCTCGAAGCCGTGCGAGAAGTTACCCGGGTCGAACAACACGGTGGTGTGGCCGAAATCGACGAGAACGCAGGAATGACCGAAATGCGTGAGTTGCATGTCTACGATTGTGCGCTCATGGGAGCAGCCGAATGCGCATGATGCTGGCGGCGATGCTGATCGCGGGCGGCCTGCTGGTCACCTGCTCGCCCGCGGTGGGCCGTGCCGACCCGCAAACGTGCCCGCCGGTGTGCGATCAGATTCCCGACACGGCGTGGATCGCGCCGGAGGCGATACCGCTGAACTCGACTTACCGGTGGCCGCCGCTGGCCGAGATAGCGGTGCCGATGACGGGTGCCGCGACCCCGCGATTCCGGTTCGAAGAGGTGTGCGCGACGCCGGTGTTCGCGCAGGACACCCGCAACTCCGCGGTCGCCGGCCGCTCGACGGTGGACAAGCCGCCGGGGCAGTGGCAGCTGCGGGCCCAGGTGCTGCACTGGCGGGGCGACACCGCCCGCGGCGGACAGAGCGCCACCTCGGTGTTCGACATCGCCGCGGCAGCGTTGCGCGGCTGCCAACTGGGCGCGGCCGAGGAGTCGCCGTCGATCACCGTCGACGAGCCCAACCGGCTGTCCGCGGTGGTCAGCGGGCCGACATTGCTGCACACCTACCTGATCGCGCATCCGGAAAACAGTACGATCAGCGAGCTGACGCTGTGGGCGGCGGACCCGGTCCAGCTGCCCTGGCCGATTATCTCGGATGCCGGGGTGCTGGACGCCATGTCGTCATCGATGTGTGCGGCCTATCTGGGCTCGTGCTAGCACGACCGCTGTGGTACCGACCGGTAGAGTTGGCGCCGAGCAGCCGGAACGGTAGGAGGAGTGCGGGTGGCCCGGGTCGTTGTGCACGTAATGCCCAAGGGCGAGATCCTCGACCCGCAGGGCCAGGCGATCGTCGGCGCGTTGGGCCGACTCGGCCATGGTGGTATCTCAGATGTGCGTCAGGGCAAGCGGTTCGAGCTCGAGGTCGATGACAGCGTCGATGACGCGGCGCTCGCCGAGATCGCCGAGTCGCTGTTGGCCAACACCGTGATCGAAGACTGGACCGTCAGCCGAGAGCCGCAGTGACGGCGCGGATCGGCGTCATCACCTTCCCCGGCACGCTCGACGACGTCGACGCTGCCCGGGCAGTGCGGGCCGTCGGCGCCGATGCGGTCAGCCTCTGGCACGCCGACGCCGACCTCAAAGGTGTCGACGCGGTGGTGGTGCCCGGCGGGTTCTCCTACGGCGACTATCTGCGCTGCGGCGCCATCGCGAAGTTCGCCCCGGTGATGGGTGAAGTCATCGCGGCCGCGGGTCGCGGAATGCCGGTCCTGGGCATTTGCAACGGTTTTCAGGTGCTCTGCGAGGCCGGCCTGCTGCCCGGCGCGCTGACCCGCAATGCCGGTCTGCACTTCATCTGCCGCGACGTGTGGCTGCGGGTGGGATCCACGTCGACGGCGTGGACGTCGCGCTATGAGCCCGGCGCCGATCTGCTCATCCCGCTGAAGTCCGGTGAGGGCCGATACGTGGCCTCCGAGGCAGTGCTCGACGAATTGGAAGGCGAAGGCCGCGTGGTGTTTCGCTACCACGACAACGCCAACGGCTCGCTGCGCGACATCGCCGGGGTCAGCTCGGCCAATGGTCGCGTCGTCGGCCTGATGCCGCACCCCGAACACGCCACCGAGGCGTTGACCGGGCCGTCCGACGACGGGCTGGGCCTGTTCTACTCGGCGCTGGACGCCGTCCTCGCCGTCTAGCGCACTGCCTGCTTCATCCGCGGAAAGACTGGCGGCGCAGCGCAATACCCCGGTTCGCTGTGCCGTTTTCTGCTGACTAGCTGCCAGAAGCCCACGGCGCAGAGCCGGTCAGGTTGGCGGCCAAGTCCCGCAGATCGGTCGCCACAACCGTCGGCTGCGGCAGGCCGGGGACGGGCAGCGTCGCGTGACCGGGGCGGGTGATCAGTGCGCCGCTGAATCCGACGGACTGCGCGCCGATGATGTCCCACCCGTGTGCGGCGACCATCATGCAGTCCGTCGGGGCAACTGCGAGTTGTTCACAGGCGTACAGGTAGGGCGCCGGCGCGGGCTTGAAGGCCCGGCAGGCGTCGACGCTGAACTGGCGCTCGAACAGATGGCCCAGACCGGCATGCTCGATCGGGCTCGGCCCCGACCGGCTGGGCGGCGAGTTGGTCAGCGTCATCAGTCGAAAACCGTTGTCGCGCAAAACTGTCAAACCGTCTTCGACGTCGGGATGAACCGGCATGGTAAGCATCGCCTGGGTCAGCGCGTCCTGGTCGCCATCGCTGAGATCCACGCCGCGGGTGGTCGCGAGCATCCGCAGAACTGCCTGGCCGAGCGTGAAGAAGTCGACGTAGTGTCCCGACGCGGTGACGGTCATCGCATAGGTCAGCAGCTGGCCGAACCACTCCCGCATCGCCCGCGGCTCGCCGAAAATGCGGTTGAAAAGCGGTGCGATGGATCCGATGTCGATCAGCGTTTCGTTGACATCGAACACCAGAACCGACGGGGTGGTCGCCATCGTCAGGGGTCTACGGGCTCAGCGCGACCGAGGCCTCGGCGGTGTGGCACAGGAACGTCAGGGTCTCCTGCAGGTACAGCTGCACGGCCTCGGCGTCGTGGGACAGGTAGCCGATCGACACGTCGGTGCCGAGCTGCAAGTCGAAATCACCACCGCGCGTTGTCAATACGAACGCACCGTCGATGGCCGGCGCCCAGATGATGTCACCGTTGACCAGCCGGTTGATGTGTTCGAGGATCGGATAGCCGTGCTCGGTGGTTTCGCTGACCTTGGTGTAGACCTCGGCGGACAGCAGCACCGAGTAGGGGCCGTCGACGCCGGCCAGCCGCAGGGCGGACAAAGCCTGGGCGATGACGTCGGGAATTGCGCGCGGGTCCTCGGGCAGCTTCAGCGGTGGGTTGCTGCTGGCGTTGCGGACGCCGTCGATCGACGCGGCGGCGTAGCCCTCGAAGATGGCCCGGTCTTCGGCGAACGCCAGCTTCTTGGCCGCGTCCTTCACCGGGTCCCAGTCGGAGTCTTGGCAGCCGCGCTCGACGTCGTCGATCTCCGAGCGCGACAATGTGAACGGAACCCGCAGCCGCACAAGCGGTTTGCTGGCGCGCAAGTGGGTGATCACGCCGTCGGAGGGGGCCTTGACGTCGATCAGGCGACCGGTGCTCACCGCGGCGGCGGCCGGCCCGGCCGGCTCGCTGACGTCGACCACCCGCCGGCCGGCGATGTGGCGCTTGAAGGTCCGCCTCGCCTCCACTTCGATTTCCTGCCAAGCCTCTTCGGTGATCGGAGCGAGATCGCGGTACAGGTTGTTCATTGCGGGGTTCCTTTCAAACTGCCGATCGCCAACGAGCCATCCGTGGATGTCGTGCGCACCTTCGCAGTCGGTGCCGGTGAGTGCGGCAACGGCGGCGGGTCGTCGAGAAAGTCGACGGTGGGGGAGAAGAACAGTCCACCGGTGACCGCCGTGGAGAAGTCCAGGATCCGGTCGGTGTTGCCAGGCGGATCGCCGAGAAACATGTTGTGCAGCATCTGCTCGGTCACTGCAGGCGTGCGGGAGTAGCCGATGAAATAGGTTCCGAACTCGCCCTTGCCGAGTTGGCCGAACGGCATGTTGTGCCGCAAGATCTGCAGTTGGACACCGTCGTCGTCGGTGATGACGTTGAGCGCGACGTGCGCGTTGGCCGGCTTTTCGTCGTCGCCGAATTCGATGTCTTCCAACTTGGTTCGGCCGATCACGCGCTGCTGCTCGGGAACCGGCAGGCGGTCCCATGCCGCCATGTCGTGCAGGTATTTCTGCACGTGCACGTAGCTGCCGCCGGTGAACCCGGGGTCCTCGTCGCCGATCTCGGTTGCCGCGACAGCGGGCGCGCCGTTCGGGTTCTCGGTTCCGTCGACGAAGCCGAGCAGATCGCGGTTGTCGAAGAACCGGAACCCGTGCACCTCGTCGGCCACCGTCACCGCCCCGGCCATCGATCGCAGGATGTGATTGGCCAGCTCGAAGCACACATCCAGCGTCTCGGCCCGAACATGGAACAACAGGTCCCCGGGCGTCGCCGGGGCCGTGTGCCGGGGCCCGTCCAGCTCGATGAACGGGTGCAGTTCGGCCGGTCGTGGGCCGTCGAACAACCGGTCCCAGGCGTGCGAGCCGATCGAGGTGACCACCGACAGGTTCTTGGCCGGGTCACGGAACCCGGTCGACCGCACCAACCCGGAGATCCCGGACAGCGCGTCGTGCACCACCTCTTCGCCACCCGGGTCGACGGTGAGCACCAGGAAGATCGCGGCCGGAGTCAGCGGTGCGAGCACCGGCTGCGGTTGCGGGATGGGCACGGCTTCGACCCTAACGTTTCCCTTGAGCCCGTGATGAAAAGATGGGTCGATGGTCGCCTCGGCGCAGGGTCTGTGCGAATTCATCGACGCGTCCCCGTCACCGTTTCATGTCTGCGCCACCGTGGCGTCCCGGTTGCGGGCGGCCGGCTACACCGAGCTCGCCGAGGCGGATCAGTGGCCGCGCGCCGGCAAATTCTTCATCGTGCGGGCCGGCTCACTGGTGGCCTGGAACAGCGGCAGCGACGCCGGCGGTCGACCGTTCCGGGTGGTCGGCGGTCACACCGACAGCCCCAACCTGCGGGTCAAGCAACATCCCGACCGTGCGGTGGCCGGTTGGCAGGTAGTTGCGCTGGAACCCTACGGCGGTGCCTGGTTGAACTCGTGGCTGGACCGCGACCTGGGCGTCAGCGGGCGGCTGTCGGTGCGCTCGGTGGATAGCGGTACCGGCATCGCGCACCGACTGGTGCGCATCGACACCCCGATCCTGCGGGTGCCGCAGCTGGCCATCCACCTGGCCGAGGACCGTAAATCGCTCACGCTGGACCCGCAGCGCCACGTCAACGCGGTGTGGGGTGCCGGCGGCGCAGCCCGATCGTTCCTCGGCTACGTCGCCGAATGGGCCGGCGTCGACCCTGATGACGTGCTGGGCGCCGACCTGATGACCCACGACCTGACTCCGTCGCGGGTGACCGGGGCCGACGGGCAGTTCGTCAGCGCGCCGCGGCTGGACAACCAGGCCTCCTGCTACGCGGGTCTGGAAGCGTTTCTGGACGCCACATCGACCGAGCATCTGCCGGTGCTCGCGCTGTTCGACCACGAAGAGGTCGGCTCGACCTCGGATCGCGGCGCCGACTCCGACCTGCTGCTGGTCACGCTGGAGCGCATCGACCTGGCCGGTGGCGGCGGGCGTGCAGACTTTCTACGCAGACTGCCGGAATCCATGGTGGCCTCGGCGGACATGGCGCACGCCACCCACCCCAACTACCCCGAGCGGCACGAGCCGGGCCATCTCATCGCGATCAACGGCGGCCCGGTGCTCAAAGTGCACCCGAATCTCCGCTACGCCACCGACGGTCGCACCGCCGCGGCGTTCGCGCTGGCCTGCCGGCAGGCCGGGGTGCCGCTGCAACGGTACGAGCACCGCGCCGACCTGCCGTGTGGTTCGACGATCGGCCCGATGACCGCGGCGAAGACCGGCATCGCGACGGTCGACGTCGGCGCCCCTCAGCTCGCGATGCACTCGGCTCGAGAATTGATGGGCGCCAACGACGTTCCCTCCTACGCGGCGGCGCTGCGGGCGTTCTTGTCGCCCGGCTGACCGGCAGCAGCCTGATGCCGAAACTGGCGAAATGGCGGCTGCCGGAGCTTTCGGAGCCGCCATTTCGTCAATCTCGACGCAATGCGGAGCGAAACGGCGTTACAGCGCGCCCAAGAGTATGTGCGCATTCCATTTGTCGGCGGCGAAGCGGTAGCGGCCGGGGCTCTCACCCGGGGTCAGTTGCGGCACCGCTATCGCACGATCTTCCACGGAATCTACGTCCCTGAGCGCCATGAGGTGAGTCTGCGAGACCGGATCGAGGGCGCGGCCCTCGTTGCGCCGAATGCGGTGATCGCCGGTGTCGCAGCGTCGGCGGTGCATGGTGCGAGGTGGGTGGACGACGCTGCGCCGATCGAGATTGTCGGCACGTGCCGGCGCCAGCGAGGGCTCATCGTCCGGAACGAATTGTTGGGTGGTGACGACGTGACGGAGGTCGGCGGCATCCGGGTCACGACCCCTGCGCGTACCGCATTCGACCTTGCTCGTCACCTGCCGAGGGATCGTGCTATCGCGCGACTCGACGCGCTGATGAACAGCAGGCCCTACTCCGACGAGGATGTGATGCTCATCGCGAAGAAGCACCACGGTGCCCGCGGCCTGGTGCGCCTGCGAACCGCGTTGCCGCTCGTTGATCGTGGCGCCGAATCTCCGAAGGAGACCTGGTTGCGGCTGACGTTCATCGATGCGGGCCTGCCGAAACCCACCACGCAATTCGTGGTGCGCACTGAGTCGGGGCGCTATGTCCGCCGCATCGACATGGTCTGGGAGGAGTTCAAGGTCGGTGCGGAGTACGACGGCGCCCAGCATCTGACCGACCGCTATCAGTACAGCCGGGACGTCTGGGCGGGTCGCGAACTCCAACGGATGAATTGGCGCGTCATCCACGTCATCAAGGAGGACGCTGCCGCGGACATCGTCGATGCTGCCCGCACTGCGCTGCTGTCGCGCGGATGGAGACCCTGATAGCGACCCGGATAGGGCGAAACAAGCGAAATGGCGGCTCGCGGCACCGTCGGAGCTGCCATTTCGTCGATCTCGGCCCGTGTAAGAGTCAGCGCGCTGCGCATCTAGACTGTGCTGCGTGACCGCCTCGATAGATACCGTCGAGCGGGCCGCGGCCACTCCTGACCAGCCGCAACCCTTCCGCGAACTCGGTCTCAAAGATGACGAATACCAGCGGATCCGTGACATTCTCGGTCGCCGGCCGACCGACGCCGAGCTGGCCATGTACTCGGTGATGTGGAGCGAACACTGCTCCTACAAGTCGTCGAAGGTGCATCTGCGGTACTTCGGTGACACCACCACCGACGAGATGCGGGCCGGCATGCTGGCCGGCATCGGCGAGAACGCCGGCGTCGTCGACATCGGCGACGGCTGGGCGGTCACCTTCAAGGTCGAGTCGCACAACCACCCGTCCTACGTCGAGCCCTACCAGGGCGCGGCCACCGGTGTCGGCGGCATCGTCCGCGACATCATGGCGATGGGCGCCCGGCCGGTCGCGGTGATGGACCAGTTGCGGTTCGGCGCCGCGGACGCCCCGGACACCCGCCGCGTCCTCGACGGCGTGGTGCGGGGCATCGGCGGCTACGGCAACTCACTCGGCCTGCCCAATATCGGCGGGGAGACCGTGTTCGACGCCTGCTACGCCGGCAACCCGTTGGTGAATGCGCTGTGCGTCGGGGTGTTACGCAAGGAAGACCTGCACTTGGCGTTCGCCTCCGGTGCGGGCAACAAGATCATCCTGTTCGGCGCTCGGACCGGACTCGACGGCATCGGCGGGGTATCGGTGCTGGCGTCAGAGACTTTCGGCGGCGACGAGTCAGGCGAAGGCAACAAGAACAGAAAGAAACTTCCCTCGGTTCAGGTCGGCGACCCGTTCACCGAGAAGGTGCTCATCGAGTGCTGCCTGGAGCTGTACTCGGCCGGCTTGGTGATCGGCATCCAAGACCTCGGTGGAGCCGGGTTATCTTGCGCCACATCGGAACTCGCGTCGGCTGGCGACGGCGGCATGGCGATCCGACTGGACACCGTGCCGCTTCGGGCCAAGGACATGACGCCTGCGGAGATCCTGTCCAGCGAGTCGCAGGAACGGATGTGCGCGGTGGTCGCGCCGGAGAACGTCGACGCGTTCATGGCCGTCTGCCGCAAATGGGAGGTGCTGGCCACCACTATTGGCGAGGTCACCGACGGCGACCGTTTGCAGATCACCTGGCACGGCGAGACGGTCGTCGACGTGCCGCCCCGCACAGTGGCCCACGAAGGCCCGGTGTATCAGCGGCCGCTCGCGCGTCCGGATTCGCAGGACGCGCTCAACGCTGACCGGTCGAGCCGTCTGCCCCGGCCGGTTACCGGTGCCGAACTGCGCGCGACTCTGCTTGCGCTGCTGGGCAGTCCGCATCTGTGCAGCCGCGCGTTCATCACCGAGCAGTACGACCGCTACGTGCGGGGAAACACCGTGCTGGCCGAGCATGCCGACGGCGGCGTGCTGCGCGTCGACGAGGCCACCGGCCGCGGCATCGCGCTGTCGACCGACGCGTCGGGTCGCTACACGCTGCTGGATCCCTACGTCGGCGCCCAACTCGCGCTGGCCGAGGCCTACCGCAACGTCGCTGTAACCGGCGCCACCCCGGTCGCGGTGACCAACTGCCTCAACTTCGGATCGCCGGAGGACCCGGGCGTGATGTGGCAGTTCTCTCAGGCGGTCCGCGGATTGGCGGATGGCTGTGCGGCACTGGGCATTCCGGTCACCGGCGGCAACGTCAGTTTCTACAACCAAACCGGGTCGACGGCGATCCTGCCCACCCCGGTCGTCGGTGTGCTGGGCGTGATCGACGACGTCGCCCGTCGTATCCCGACCGCGATGGGCACCGAACCGGGCGAGACGCTGATTCTGCTCGGTGACACCCACGACGAATTCGACGGCTCGATCTGGGCGCAGGTCACCGCCGACCACCTCGGCGGGCGGCCACCCGCGGTCGACCTGGCCCGCGAGCGCCTGCTGGCTGATGTGCTGAGTGCAGCGTCTCGCGACGGGTTGGTGTCCGCGGCCCACGACCTGTCCGAAGGCGGGCTGGCGCAGGCCGTCGTCGAATCGGCGATGGCCGGTGAAACGGGTTGTCGCATCGTGCTTCCCGAAGGTGTCGACCCGTTCGTCACGTTGTTCTCCGAGTCGTCCGGCCGGGTGCTGGTCGCGGTGCCGCGCACCGAGGAGAGTCGCTTCACCTCGATGTGCGAGGCACGCGGCCTGCCCGCCACCCGGATCGGCGTCGTCGACCAAGGTTCGGACTCGGTCGAGGTCCAGGGCTTGTTCACGGTGTCACTGGCCGAGCTGCGCAGCACGTCTGACGGGGTGCTGGCCGCCCTGCTGAAATGAGCACCGGCCGTCAGCACGCCGACCCGGCCCAGACCCGCGCCGCGGTCCACGCCATCGAAGACTGGTTGCGCAACGACAACAGCCCGGTGCCGAGCCGGGCCGATCTGGGTTCAGCGGTCCGGCTCACCGCGCGGACCCTGGCCGCCGAAGCCCCGGGTCACAGCGTCGAGGTCCGTGTTGCGCCTTTTGTCGCCGTGCAGTGCATCGCGGGCCCGAGACACACCCGCGGCACGCCGCCCAATGTCGTCGAGACCGATCCGCGGACCTGGCTGCTGCTGGCGACCGGCCTCCTGAAGGTGCCCGACGCGACGACCACCGGGGCGCTGCGGCTGTCCGGTTCGCGGGCCGCGGAGATCGCAACCTGGCTTCCGGTCGTGCGGTTGAGCGATTCCGCTCACACCTGATTAGTGGCTGCTGTGGCGTATGCGACAGCTGCGCCTTCATGGGGCTGCCGAGCTGCGCAAATCGTGCGTGTTGTGCCTCGACACGCGCGCTCAATTGGTGGACATGCCGAACGTTTACGTAGACTTCACCGCGTCACCATTCGTTCCCTGGGGAGCCGCCGCACCGTGACCGTCCAAGAGCCAGTACCCGACGAGAATCCGCCCGGTGAAGAGTGTGGTGTATTCGGGGTCTGGGCCCCCGGCGAAGACGTCGCCAAGATGACCTACTACGGCCTCTACGCGCTGCAACACCGTGGCCAGGAGGCGGCTGGCATTGCCGTCGCCGACGGGTCGCAAGTGCTGGTGTTCAAGGATCTGGGCCTGGTCAGTCAGGTATTCGACGAGCAGACGCTGGCAGCCATGGAAGGCCACGTCGCGGTCGGGCACTGCCGGTACTCCACCAGCGGCCAGCCGACCTGGGAGAACGCTCAGCCGGTCTTCCGTAATACTGCGGCCGGCACCGGAGTCGCATTGGGGCACAACGGAAACCTGGTCAACAGCGCCGAGCTCCTCACCCGTGCGCGCGAAGCCGGACTGATCAACCCGCGCGCTCCCGGCGCCGCCAATACCGACTCTGACGTGCTGGGCGCGTTGTTGGCGCACGGCGCTGCCGATTCCACCCTGGAGCAGGCGGCGCTGGAGCTGTTTCCGACGGTGCGCGGCGCGTTCTGCCTGACGTTCATGGACGAGAACACCTTGTACGCCGCCCGCGATCCACACGGGGTGCGGCCACTGTGCCTGGGGCGGCTGGACCGCGGCTGGGTGGTGGCGTCGGAGACCGCCGCGCTGGACATCGTCGGCGCATCGTTCGTTCGCGAGATCGAACCCGGCGAGTTGTTGGCCATCGACGCCGACGGCGTGCGGTCGACCCGGTTCGCCAACCCCGAACCGAAGGGCTGCATCTTCGAATACGTGTACTTGGCCCGGCCGGACAGCACGATTTCCGGCCGGTCGGTGCACGGCGCCCGGCTGGACATCGGCCGCCGACTGGCCCGCGAAAGTCCGATCGAGGCCGACCTGGTGATCGGTGTCCCGGAATCCGGCACACCCGCCGCGGTCGGTTACGCCCAGGAGTCCGGCATCCCCTACGGCCAAGGCCTGATGAAGAACGCCTACGTCGGCCGCACCTTCATCCAGCCGTCGCAGACCATCCGCCAGCTCGGCATCCGGCTGAAATTGAACCCGCTCAAAGAGGTCATCCGCGGCAAGCGGCTGATCGTCGTCGACGACTCGATCGTGCGCGGCAACACCCAGCGCGCGCTGGTCAGGATGCTGCGCGAGGCCGGGGCGGTCGAAGTGCACGTGCGGATCGCGTCGCCGCCGGTGAAGTGGCCGTGCTTCTACGGGATCGACTTCCCGTCGCCGGCCGAGCTGATCGCCAACGCCGTGGAAGACGAAGACGAAATGCTCGAAGCGGTCCGGCATGCGATCAACGCCGACACGCTGGGCTACATCTCGCTGCGGAGTCTGGTCGCCGCGACCGAGCAGCCCACCTCGCGGCTGTGCTCGGCGTGCTTCGACGGCAAGTATCCGATCGAATTGCCAAGCGAGACAGCTCTTGGCAAGAACGTCATCGAGCAGATGCTGGCCAACGCCGCGCGAGGCGCCGCGCACGCAGAGATGGTCCCCGAGCCCTCGCCGGAGGCCGAGCAGGCCGCTGTGCTGCGGCATCCGTAGCTTTACGTTTCTCTTGCACGAGTGGGAGACACCCGTGCGGGCGTCGACCGGTAGCCTTTAGCTCGATGACCGCCCGCGGAAAAGACCCGGCCACCCCGGGCGCGACATATGCATCGGCCGGAGTCGATATCGAAGCCGGTGACCGCGCAGTCGAACTGTTCAAGCCATTGGCGTCCAAAGCCACCCGACCTGAGGTGATCGGCAAGCTCGGAGGGTTCGCCGGACTCTTCGCGCTGCGCGGTGATTACCGCGAGCCGCTGCTGGCCGCATCCAGCGATGGGGTGGGCACCAAGCTGGCCGTCGCCCAGGCGATGGACAAGCACGACACTGTCGGCCTGGACCTGGTGGCGATGGTCGTCGACGATCTGGTGGTCTGCGGGGCCGAACCGCTCTTCTTGCTGGACTACATCGCGCTGGGCCGTATCGTGCCGGAACGGCTCAGCGCGATTGTCGGCGGTATCGCCGAAGGATGTATGCGCGCGGGCTGCGCGCTACTCGGCGGTGAGACCGCCGAGCACCCCGGCCTGATCGAGCCGGACCACTACGACATCTCCGCCACCGGCGTCGGCGTGGTCGAGGCCGAGAATCTGCTCGGACCCGACCGGGTCAAGCCGGGCGACGTCATCATCGCGATGGGATCGTCCGGGCTGCACTCCAACGGCTACTCGCTGGCCCGCAAGGTGCTGCTGGAGATCGACCGGGGCAACCTGGAAGGCTACGTGGAGGAATTCGGCCGCACACTCGGCGAGGAGCTACTGGAGCCGACCACCATCTACGCCAAAGACTGCCTGGCTCTGGCCGCTGAAACTCAGGTCCGCACCTTCTGTCACGTGACCGGCGGCGGGCTGGCCGGCAACCTGGAGCGCGTCATCCCGCATGGCCTGCTCGCCGAGATGGATCGCGGAACCTGGACGCCGGCGCCGGTGTTCGCGATGATCGCTCAGCGTGGCCGCGTCTCGCGAGCCGAGATGGAGAAGACTTTTAACATGGGCGTGGGCATGATCGCTGTGGTCGCCCCCGAAGACACCGACCGCGCGCTGGCCATCTTGACCGCCCGGCACTTGAACTGCTGGGTCCTCGGCACGGTGAATAAAGGCGGTAAAGGCGGCCCGCTGGCGAAACTCGTCGGGCAGCACCCCCGGTTTTAGCGCCGGCGCCCACTGACCCAAGCTCCTGAGCCGGATAACGCCCTAGCGGCGGAGGTCGTTCCAGGGATCGTCGCCCTCGGACTGGTCCGCGTCGTCGCCGTCGGAACCGGACAGCTCGCGCTGTAGCCGATCGAAATCGGTCTGCGGTGAGCTGTATTTAAGGTCTCGAGCGACCTTGGTCTGCTTCGCCTTAGCCCGGCCACGGCCCATTGGGGGAACCCCCTCGCGCAATAACGGAGCGGCCCACGAGTAGGCGGCTCCGATCTTTTGTCTTTGTTGTCCTGTTTTACAGTTTAGCGTGCCCGGTGGTTGTGCGCGGTTGCGCCCCGCATGGTTCGACGACCGTCATCGGACTGCTCCCCGCAATCGCTCGACGGCCACCCGACCGGCGCCCGGCCCGTCGAACGCGGGCAGCGATCCGGCGTCGATCAGCGCCGCCACGTCGGCGTCGCCGCCGGTGCTCAGAGCGGTGTCGGCGGGTATGCCGCGCTTGAGCAGCGCCAGCGCCACCGGTCCGAGGTCGACGTGTTCGACGACCGTTCCCAATCGGCCCACCGCGCGCCCACCGGCTGAGACCACGTCGCCGGTGACCGGCCGGTCTGCCGACCCGTCCAGGTGCAGCAGCACCAGCATCCGCGGCGGTTTGCCCAGGTTATGCACTCGGGCGACGGTTTCCTGGCCCCGATAGCAGCCCTTGTCGAGGTGGACGGCGCCGCCGATCCAGCCCACCTCGTGCGGGATGGTGCGTTCGTCGGTGTCGACGCCGAGCCGTGGACGCCGCGCCGCGACCCGGTGGGCCTCGTGAGCCCAGACCCCGGCCGGGCGCACCCCGGCGTCGGTCAACCGACGCCGCAGATCCGCGGACCGACTGCGGTCGACCAGAACGTCGAGCTCGACCTGGCCCGGGTTGGCCTCGGGCATCCGGCGGACGAAACCGCCATCGATCGGCGCCACGGCCAGCTCGGTAGGCAAGGCGTCCAACCCGAGCGCGTCGAGAACCGCCGCGTCACCGAGCTGCGGCCCCAGCAGCGAGAGCACCGCCAGGTCGGCCACGGCCGGAGTCACCTGCGACCAGAACACCATCTTCTGCAGGTATGCCAGCAGCGGTTCGGCGCGCCATGGCTCGGTGTCGAGGTAGGTGACACCGTCGAGCTCGGTCTGGACCCAGTGGTCTTCGACCCGGCCCTGACCGTCGAGGCTGAGATTCTGCGTGCTGGCACCGTTGCGAAGTTCGCTGACGTGCTGGGTGGAGATGCTGTGCAGCCAGTTCTGCCGGTCGGGGCCGGTCAGGGTGAGCGCACCGCGATGCGACCGATCCACCAGAGCGGCAGCGGTTTCGGCGGCGCGCTGTTCGCCCAGCGGGTCGCCGTAGTGCCAAACGGCACCGGCGTCGGGGCCGGCCTCGGGTGCGGGAACTGCGGACACACTCCAACTCTACGGGCCCGCGGGCTCGGCCCATTGATGGTGACCCGCCGCGACCGGCTGCGCCGCTCTTGCGATCACCATTTAGTGTTTTCCGCTATGACTGGCCATCCGGGCGTGATCGTGACGCTCGACGGTGAGGTGCATCCGCCGGGGACACCGCTGCTGTTCGCTGACGACCTCGCCGCGGTGCGCGGCGACGGCGTATTCGAGACGCTTCTGGTCCGCGATGGCCGTGCCTGCCTGGTCGAAGCGCATCTGGGCCGGCTCAGCCATTCGGCGAAGCTGCTCGAGTTGCCGAACCCGGACCTTCCCGCGTGGCGGCATGCGATCGACCTGGCCACCCAGCAGTGGGTGGGCGATACCGACGACGAGGCCGCGATGCGCCTGGTCTACAGCCGAGGCCGTGAGCGCGGCTCGGCGCCAACCGCGTACGTCACGGTGAACCCGGTCGCCGACCGGATCGCGGCGGTCCGCAAAGACGGGCTGGCCGCGATCACCCTGCCCCGCGAGCTGCCGTCGGCCGGCGCCGAGCAGATGCCGTGGCTGCTGGCCGGCGCCAAGACGCTGTCGTACGCCATCAACATGGCCGCGCTGCGGTACGCGAACCGCCAGGGCGCGGGCGACGTCATCTTCGTCAGCTCCGACGGCCACATCCTGGAAGGCCCACGCTCGACGGTTGTGATCGCCGCTACCGGGGAAGACGGCAGCCTGTGCCTGCTGACCCCACCGCCCTGGTATCCGATCCTGCGCGGTACCACGCAGCAGGCCCTGTTCGCTGTCGCACGCGCGGAGGGCTACGACTGCGACTACCGCACGTTACGTATTTCCGATCTGCTTGCCGCACAAGGGATTTGGCTGGTATCGAGCCTGACGCTGGCCGCTCGCGTGCGCACCCTCGACGGCCAGGCCCTGCCGCGCGCGGCCTTGGCCGCGGAATTCGTCGAACTGATTGACGCCGCGATCGTCAGTGATCGCTGAAATCGGTTGTGTCCCGTGACGCGCAGCGGTAACTTCGCCAGTACACAGGAAGGGAGGTGGTCCGCGAAATTGATAGCTCATTGGACTTGTGAGGTGGCTGCCCGCTAGCAGCACCTGGCTGGAAAGAACCAGCAGCACTGCGCTGGCGAATTCCCTGCAGTCACCCGGCCCCCGAGCCTCCGGTTTGTCCAACCGGAAAAAACGGCTCGGGGGCTGCCCATTTCCAGGGCAGCCCTGCTGAGGCAACCGTTATTGCGGGCAACCGGTAGTGCGTCAGCCGACAAAACGCGACAGCCGCGCCGACAGATGGGGAACCAGCCCGCCGTCGGCGTCCACCCGTTCTTCGACGTAGGCCAGATCGCCGCCCTCGACAATTCCGTAGAGCCGCTTGGCCCCACCGACCAGCATGCCCGACCGGCTGCGGGCCAGGGCGTCGGTGGCCAGCTCCCACGACGACTGGTTGAGCGGGCGACCGTAGAACAGCTCGACGTAGCCGGCGGAGTGTGCCAGCAGCAGTTCGATGGCCTGCGACTCGGACGGGTCGTCGGGTTCATCGACGAAGCGCCAGTAGCCGGTCTCGCGAAGGTCGGGCGCCTCGTACTCACCGGTGCCGCTGACCCGCCAGGAGCGGGACTCCCAGTTCAGGTAGTCGCCGCCGTCATGGGAGACGACGATCTGCTGGCCGAACCGATAGTCGCCGTCGGTGCTACGGCCTTCGCCTTCGCCACGCCACACGCCCACGAGGGGAAGCAACGCCAGTAGCGCATCGTTGAGGTTGGCGCCCTCGCGCAGGTTGGCCGTGTCCGCGGGGATCGGCAGGTCGTCGAAGACCGGGATGTTGCGTGTCGCCGTCGCCTTCGCACGTTCGACCGCCGCGGCTACCGCGCGGTCACCGGAGAGCGGCCCGCGAGCCGCGTCGTCGGCGGGCGACGTCACGATTCGTCGGTGATCAGCCGATACAGCGCGTACAACGCGAACCAGGAGATGACCACGACCGCCGCGACGAGCAATATCTCGAAGAACAGAACCACGATGCTCAGTCTAGTTCGACGGACCGGTCACGCGACTTCGACGTCGACCTGGTGGATGCCGGCGCCCTGAGGCTCGACGATCGCGTCGCCGTTCCCGGCCGGCGACAGCGCACGCAGCGTCCACGACCCGGGAGCGGCGAAGAACCGGAAGTCCCCGGTAGCCGATGCGGTGACCCCGGCGGTGAACTCACCAGAGGAGTCCAGCAGTCGCACGAACGAACCGCCCACGGCCTGACCGCGATGGTCGACGACCCGGCCGGTGATCACCGTTTCCTTCTCCAGGTCGACGCTGGCCGGCAGAGTCTGTCCTTGCTTCGGCGCAGAGCACATCATAAGCTTCCCAACTCGATCGGGGCTCCAACCAGGGAGCCGTATTCGGTCCAACTGCCGTCGTAGTTCTTGACGTTCTGGCTATGAGGTGCTGTGCACCGGCTTCAGATGCGCCACCAGCGGGTAGAGCTGGCAGCCCAGACAGATGCCGAAAGCTGCATTGAGGAAAGCGGCGACCAGCGCCGCCGCGGTGAGCACGACGCCGAATAGTGCAGCGCCCGTGCCGAATCCGATCGCGGCCGGGGCGGCGAAGATCAACCCGACCAGCTGAGCGAACTTCAGCGGGGGAACCGGCTCACGTTCGCGGACCGGGCTCAGCCGCGGCGCGACAAGCTTGGCGAACAGCCGGCCGTACGGGTGGCGGCGGGGTCCGGCAGAAGCGCCGATAGCGAAGACGACGGACTGCGCGCCCAGGATGACGGCGGCCGCCGGCGAGTTCACGCCGGACACCAGCAGGGTGAGGATCAGCACCGCGGTGGTGATCCACGCCGCGAAGCGCGGTCCTCGGACGTCGACCTGATCGGGGGTGGTGGTGTCAGACACGATGCTGCTCCTGAATTGCTCTATCCACGGCTTTGTGGCGGCGCGCCACGGGGATCTGGTTGCTCCGAGCGCGGCGCGGGAAGGCGCGGCTACTCAGCAGCTACAACAGCAACAGCCCGCAACGCGGCACAGCGCAACTGTGCGGCGGTGGGTGAGCATGAGCTCAACGCGGGCGGACATGGCACACAGCCTACCCAATGAAGTCGTCATGAAGCCAACAGCGGTGCCAGCGCCGACCTCAGGTCGTCGGCCTTCGGCACGCCCGTGGTGCGATACTGCTGCCGGCCAGCGGCGTCGAAAATGAACGTGGTGGGCAGCGACAGCACCGAAAGACGCCGTGCAGCGCCCGGATTGGCGTCCATATCGATCTCGACGTGTGCAACCTGCCCAAGACCGTCACACACTTGGTCGACCACGCGGCGCACCTGCGTGCAGGGCCCGCACCACGATGCGCTGAAATGCACGACGGTCGGCCCCTCCGAGGAAAGACCCAAGCCGGTGGTGTCGACAACCTCGGTGGGATCGGTCGCGCGAACAGCGCCCGACCGGCGGGTCATCAACCAGCCGACGCTGGCAGCCGCCACCAGCGCTGCGAGAACCGTCACAACTGCGGTAGTCATCTGCGCCGCTCCTCCTCATTGCTGGGCGCTGCATCGTCGCCGGCGCGCGTCATCGGCGCCGCTCCTCCTCATTGCTGGGCGCTGCATCGTCGCCGGCGCGCGTCATCGGCGCCGCTCCTGCTCACCGCTGCGCGCTGCATCGTCGCCGGCGCGCATCATGCTCGGTTGAACCCGTCGAGGGTGATCGTTAATCCCGTCGCTATACCTTCGATGATCACGTCCGAGCCGCGGGCGCCCTGGGTGTTCGGCGCCACGCCGAACGGCAACTTCTGATCGGGCAGTTCGCCGGCGAACGCGGCGAGCACCGCGTCGCGCTTGTCGACCGGCACGCTCTGGTTGGCGGTGTTGGGCCCGGTGAGCACACCGGTGGGGGTGAACACCAGAGTGGTGTTTTCGGCGCCGGTCATCGACAGGTCCACGGCGACGCTGACGCGTTTGTCGAAGTGGGCCGCCAGCGGGGTCCCGCTGAACACCAGGTCGTGGCTGCCGGAGATACCCGATTCGGTGGTGCCGCCGCTGGCGGTGTTGGTGTCTTTTGCCGGTGCCTCGACGATCAGGTCCCGAATGCCCAGGTAGCGGCCCAGATGCAGCGAATCGATGATTATCCGGCTCTCCAGCTTGCCCACCGACAGCTTGGCAGTTGGCCTGATCAGCCAGGACGCGTCGGTCAGGTCGACCGAGTGCATGGTGGCCTCGAGGGTGGCCTTTCCTATCATCGGTCGCTCGACCGCGGTGGCCTTGATCTCCACGTCTTCGTAGCGGTGCCGCAGCGCCTGCGGGATGAGCGGGAACGCAATGATCGCGACGAACGGGTCGAAGCCCAGGTGGGCCTCCTTCCGCACCACCCGCGCCAGTCGGTACTCGGCGTAGATGCTGGCCCCGAAGTCGGCGCCGACGGCCGCCAACAGCACCACCACGACCGCCAGCAGCGCAGCTGCGGATGCGGTCAGCGCCCTACGCATCCGCACATTGTGGCCTACCTGCACGTCCGGCGGGCATTGTCACCGTTGTCGCCGCGCGAAAGACCTGGTTGCAAGCTATCGTTTAGTGACCTGGCCGTTAAACTTCGTATCTCTCGATGAATTTTGGGAGACGCCTTTCCCACGAAAGCTGGAGGGGCTTGCTTGGACCTGTTGCTGCTTACCCCCGAGCCTAATCCGGACGTGGTGCTGCCGTCCTTGTCGTTGCTGGCCCACACCCTGCGCACCGCGCCGCCCGACGTCTCGTCGTTGCTGGAGGCCGGCAGCGCTGACATCTTGATCGTCGACGCGCGGCTGGACCTGCCGGCAGCGCGTGGCCTGTGCCGACTGCTGGGTTCCACCGGCCGGTCGATCCCGGTGGTGGTCGTGGTCCACGAAGGTGCGTTGGTGGCCGTCAACGCGGACTGGGGGCTGGACGAGATCCTGCTGCCCAGCACCGGGCCCGCCGAGATCGATGCCCGGCTGCGACTGCTGATCGGCCGGCGAGGCAACCTGCAGGACCACGAGGGCGTCGGCAAGGTCAGCCTCGGCGAGCTCGTGATCGACGAAGGCACCTACACCGCCCGGCTGCGTGGTCGTCCCCTCGATCTCACCTACAAGGAGTTCGAGCTGCTGAAGTATCTCGCCCAGCACGCAGGCCGAGTGTTCACCCGCGCCCAATTGCTGCACGAGGTGTGGGGTTACGACTTCTTCGGTGGCACCCGCACCGTCGACGTGCACGTGCGGCGGCTGCGCGCCAAGCTCGGTCCGGAGTACGAGGCGCTGATCGGCACGGTCCGTAACGTGGGTTACAAGGCTGTCCGGCCGACCCGCGGTCGGCCGCCTAGCGCGATGTCCGACGAGGACGAGGCCGACAACCACCAAGAGACGCCGGCCGATCCGCTGCGCAGCCAGTGACGGCCCCGCAATGGCGGGTGTCACTCGGTCCTGACGAGCAACGGCGAATCCGCGAACTTATTACTGCTGCAACAGATTTTGATGTAGTAGCACCTGTCGGCGAACAGGTGCTGCGTGAGCTACCGCGGGACCGGACCGAGCATCTGCTGGTCACCGACGGCGACAGCGTGGTCGGCTACTTGAATCTGTCCGCGGAGCCGCGGGACGGGTCCGCGATGGCCGAGCTGGTGGTGCACCCGGACGCGCGACGGCGCGGAATCGGCGCAGCGATGATCCAGGCTGCGCTCTGGAAAACCAATGACAAGAACCGCTTTTGGGCACACGGCACGCTGGATCCGGCGCGTGCGACGGCGTCGGCGTTGGGACTGTCGACAGTTCGGGAACTCGTGCAGATGCGCCGTAGCCTCGCCGGGATCGCAGAGCCGGCCGTGCCAGACGGGGTTCGCATCCGCAGCTACGCCGGTGCTGCCGACGACGCGGAGCTGTTGCGGGTCAACAATTCCGCCTTTGCAACGCATCCAGAGCAGGGCGGCTGGACCGATGTCGATATCGCCGAGCGGCGTGCCGAGCCGTGGTTCGCTCCTGAGGGGCTGTTTCTGGCATTCAGCGAACAGACCGGCGCGCTGTTGGGTTTCCACTGGACCAAGGTGCACCCCGACAAAGGCGGCCTCGGCGAGGTCTACGTCGTGGGTGTCGACCCGGCGGCGCAAGGTGCTGGTCTAGGTGGCGTGCTGACGGCGGTGGGCGTCGCCTACCTGTCCCGCAGGCTGGCGGCAGAGCCGAGTCCGACGGTGCTGCTCTACGTCGAATCAGACAACACTGCGGCGGTCCGCACGTATCGCCGTCTCGGGTTTTCTGAGTACAGCGTGGACACCGCCTACGCGCGGGTGTGACGTGTTCGGCTCAGAGTGTCGGGGCCCGCGAGCCGCGCCCGAGCGTCGCGGCCGAGAGTCGCCGGCGGACAGAATCCTGGAGAAAGTGAGATCGGTGCGGCTGCGCGCGGTGGGCTCTGTGCTGGCGGCCGCCGCGATCGCGGGGGCCGTGGCCACCGGCTGCGGCAGCGATCACAACCTGCGCGGGCTGTCGGTACCGGCCGGGTCGGTGAACTGCGACGGTAAATCCGACCTGACCGCCGAGGGCTCGACCGCGCAGCAGAACGCCATCGCTCTGTTCAACATGGACTGGTCGCAGCTGTGTCCAGGTAAGCAGTTGGCGTACAACCCGACCGGCTCGGGTGCCGGGCGCGAGCAGTTCATCGCCAACCATGTGGACTTTGCCGGATCGGACTCGCCGCTCACCCACGAGCAGGTCGGTCCCGCCGCCGCTCGCTGCGGCGGGAATCCAGCCTGGCAACTCCCGTTGGTGTTCGGGTCGATCGCGGTCGTCTTCCACCTGGACGGGGTCAAACAGCTCGTGGTCAACGCCGGGGTGTTGGCCGAGATCTTCAGCGGCGGGATCACCAATTGGGGCGATCCGGCGCTCGCCAAGCTCAATCCCGGCCGCTCGTTGCCCAATATCGGAATCACGCCGATCTACCGCTCGGATTCCTCGGGCACGACCGACAACTTCCAGAGCTACCTCGGCGCGGCTGCCCCGGACAGTTGGACCCGCGGCGCCAGCAGCGAATTTCAGGGCGGCGTCGGGGAAGGTGCGCAGAAGTCGGCCGGGATCATCCAGGCGGTGGACTCTGTGCCCGGCGGGATCGGCTACGTCGAGAAAAGCTTTGCGGATCAAAGCGGCTTGCCTTATGCGCAGATCAACGACGGTAGCGGTGCGGTCGCTCTCACCGACGACTCGGCGCGCAAGGCCATCGACGGTGCCACCTTTGCCGGGGTCGGCAACGACCTGAAACTCGATCTGAATTCGATTTACCGCACCCGGGCGGCTGGCGCCTATCCGCTGTTGCTGGCCACGTACGAAATCGTCTGCTCCCGGGGCTATGACCCCGCTACCAGCGCCGCGGTGAAGTCGCTGTTCACCGTCGCCGTCGACAACGCCCAGGGTGGACTGTCGAGGGCCGGCTACATCCCGCTGCCGGACACGTTCAAAAAGCGCTTGCTGACGGCGATCGATGCGATCCGGTGACCGGACGAATTACCCTCGTATCCAGAGCTGAGCATTGATGGGGAAACCGGACTGATGGGGAAACAGTGACGACACCGAATCCAGCCGAGACCGGCTCGGGTGAGATCGGCTCTGGTGCGAGCGTCGTCGCGTCGTCCCGCAGTCTGGCTGGGCCCCCGCTGGGATGGGGTGTGGTCAAGCACAACCGTGGTGAACGGCTGTTTCGCGGCGTGTCCCAGGGGTCGGGCGTGTTCATCATCGTGCTGATCGCGTCGATCGGGCTGTTCCTGCTGATGCGCGCGATCCCCGCGCTGGCGCGGGACCAGGTCAATTTCTTCACCTATGGCGGTAACTGGGCCACCACCAACGTCGACGCGCTGCGCTTCGGGGTATTCGACCTGGTTCAGGTGACCATCATGGTGGCGCTGTTCGCTTTGGCGCTGGCGATGCCAATTGCGTTGGGCATTGCCATCTTCCTCGCCCAGTATGCCCCGCGGCCGGTCGCCGGGCCGTTGGCCTACATCGTCGACCTGCTCGCGGCGGTCCCGTCGATCATTTACGGCATCTGGGGTCTTTTCGTGCTGGCACCGCGGTTACGACCGGTCGCAACGTGGCTCAACGAGCATCTGGGCGGGATATTTCTGTTCGCGACCGGCAATGCGTCGGTGTCCGGTGGCGGCACCATCTTCACCGCCGGAATCGTGCTTGCGGTGATGATCCTGCCGATTATCACCGCGGTCACGCGTGAGGTCTTCATCAAGACGCCGCAGGGCCACATCGAGGCCGCGCTCGCACTCGGCGCCACCCGCTGGGAGGTGGTCAAGACTGCAGTGTTGCCGTTCGGGCGGTCCGGGTATGTCAGCGGTGCGATGCTGGGTCTGGGCCGCGCCCTGGGCGAGACCATCGCATTGCTGATTATCCTGCGCGGCACCCAGGCAGCATTCGGCTGGTCGCTGTTCGACGGTGGCTACACCTTCGCCACCAAGATCGCGGCGACCGCCTACGACTTCAACAACCAGTACAGGGCCGGTGCTTACATTGCTGCCGGCTTGGTGCTGTTCTTGCTCACGTTGTTGGTGAATGCGCTGGCGCGCGCCGCTGTCGCGGGCCGGGGCGGTCGATGACGTCGATGCTGGAACGCCCGCTCAAGGCGCGAAGGTTCATCGGCGTGAGTCTGCGTAGGCGCGCCGCAAATGTCGTGGCCGCCGTGTTGGTGACGGGCGCGGTCGGGTTGGCCCTGGGGCCGTTGAGTTGGTTGCTGTACTCGGTGGTCTCCAAAGGATTCGACACGGTCAAATCGACTATGTGGTGGACACATTCGCAAGCCGACATGACGGCCTTCGTGGCCGGCGGCGGCGCGTACCACGCGATCGTCGGCACGGCCTTGCAAGGGTTGGTGTGCGCGGCCATCGCCATCCCGATCGGGGTCTTCGTCGCCATCTATCTGGTCGAGTACGGCGGGGACAGCACGCTGGGCAAACTGACCAGCTTCATGGTGGACATCTTGACCGGGGTGCCGTCGATAGTGGCCGCGTTGTTCGTCTATGCGCTGTTCATCGCCACCTTCGGTCTTCCGCGATCGGCTTTCGCGGTGTCGCTGGCGCTGGTTCTGCTGATGATCCCGGTGATTGTCCGCACCACTGAGGAGATGTTGCAGATCGTTCCGGTGGAACTGCGGGAAGCCAGTTATGCGCTGGGCGTTGCGAAGTGGCGGACCATCACCAAGATCGTGCTGCCGGCCGGGATGTCCGGCATCATCACCGGAGTTCTGCTGGCGCTGGCCCGGGTGATGGGCGAGACGGCGCCGCTGCTGATCCTGGTGGGCTATTCGCAGGCGATGAACTTCGACATCTTCGGCGGTTTCATGGGTTCGTTGCCGGGGATGATGTATGACCAGACCTCGGCGGGGGCCGGGACCAGTCCGATTCCCACCGATCGGCTGTGGGGCGCCGCTCTGACGCTGATTGTGCTGATCGCCCTCATAAACCTGACGGCCAGGGTGGTCTCACGCTTCTTCGCTCCCGAAAGGTCAGGCAGAAGTCCCGGTGGCTAAGCGGTTGGACCTCAAAGAGGTCAGCATCTTCTACGGCGCTTTCCAGGCGGTCGCCGACGTCACACTCACGGTTCTGCCGCGAAGCGTGACGGCGTTCATCGGGCCGTCGGGCTGCGGCAAGACCACCGTGCTGCGCACGCTCAACCGGATGCACGAAGTGACGCCCGGGGCGCGTATGCAGGGCAGCGTGCTGCTCGACGACGACGACATCTATGGCTCCGGCGTCGACCCGGTGGGCGTGCGGCGGGCAATCGGAATGGTATTTCAGCGTCCAAACCCATTCCCTAACATGTCAATTCGTGACAACGTGGTGGCCGGGCTGAAGCTGCAGGGGGTGCGTAACCGCAAACTGCTCGACGACACCGCCGAATACGCGTTGCGCGGTGCCAACCTCTGGGACGAGGTCAAGGATCGGTTGGACCGGCCCGGCGGCGGGCTGTCCGGCGGTCAGCAGCAGCGGTTGTGCATCGCGCGAGCGATCGCCGTGCAACCCGACGTGCTGTTGATGGACGAGCCGTGCTCGTCGCTGGACCCGATCTCGACGATGGCGATCGAAGATCTCATCGCCGAGTTGAAGCAGGAATACACCATCGTGATCGTCACCCACAACATGCAGCAGGCGGCCCGGGTCAGCGACCACACCGCGTTCTTCAACCTCGAAAATTTCGGGAAGCCGGGCCGGCTGATCGAGATCGACGACACCGAGAAGATCTTCTCCAACCCGACGAAAAAGGCCACCGAGGACTACATCTCGGGCCGTTTCGGATAGCGCGGCTCAGCCGGACTGCGCGACCGTCTCGTCTTCGGGCAGGCGGCCGGTCGCCTGGAAGATGACCCGGCGCGCCACCTCGACGGCGTGGTCGGCGAACCTCTCGTAGTAACGGCCGAGCAAGGTCACGTCGACGGCAGCGGCCACGCCGTGTTTCCACTCCCGGTCCATCAAGACGGTGAACAGGTGGCGGTGCAGGTCGTCCATCGCGTCGTCTTCTTCGCGGATGCGGGCGGCCTTCTCCGGGTCGCGCGACCGCAGCACCTCCTGTGCGCTGTTGCCCAATTCCACTGCGAGCCTGCCCATTTCGGCGAAATATCCGTTGACCTCTTCGGGCAGTGTGTGCTGGGGATGACGGCGTCGGGCGATCTTGGCGACGTGCAGGGCGAGCGCCCCCATCCGGTCGATGTCGGCGACCATCTGGATGGCGCTCACGATCGAACGAAGATCGCCGGCGACGGGCGCCTGCAGGGCGAGCAGCACGAAGGCGCTCTCCTCCGCGTGCCCGCTGAGCTCAGCGATTTTTTCGTGGTCGGAGATGACCTGCTCGGCGAGCACCAGGTCGGCCTGCAGCAGCGCCTGCGTCGCTCGCTCCATCGCCGCACCGGCCAGCCCGCACATCGCGCCGAGCTGTTCGGATAGCTCGGTGAGCTGCTCGTGGTAGGCGGTACGCATGAACTCAAGCGTACTTTCCGGATCTCCGGTTCGGCGTGAACCGGCACGGAGCTCAGCGTGAACTCGCGGTGAATGCGCGTCGAGCTGCTAATCCGCGAGGAACCTACTCGCAGCGGGTGTCGGCGGCGTTGGTCACCGTCAAGTCGTCAGGCAGCTTGCTCGGCGGGCTGCTCGCATTGCGCTCGACCTGCAGGCTGACTGGTGAGCCGACCGGCGGGGGAGCGCCCACGGCGCGGAAGTCCGATCCGAGGACCACCTGCACCACGTTCCCGGTTCCGGTGATGCGCTGGACGGTGGAGTTCGGGAACGACGCCGCAACGGTCGCGGCGGCTCCCTCGTTACCCGGAGAGAACAGCACCTTGGTGGTCTTGAGCGGGTTCGGATAGTCGTCGGGTGACTTCACCCGGAAGCCGCGGCGCTTCAGCTCGCCGCTGGCCGTCCCGGCCAGCCCGGACTTGGCGGTCGAGTTGGACACCTGCACGGTGACGTTCTGGGGTGCGGCGGCCACTGCTTGGACGTGCTCGGGGTGCGGGCCTGTGGGCTGGTTGGTTTGGGATGCCTTGCTGTTCGCCGTCGTGGTCGGCGGGCTCGAGGTCGCGTTCATGTTGTTCTCGCCCGGCAGTGGGTCGTCGTTGATGATCGAGTCGAAGAGCGCCCGCATGTCGGCCGTGCGGGGCGGCTCGTCGCCGTTCTCGTCGGTGATGCCGGTCGGCACGGTGACGAACGAGACGTGGCCGGCGTTGATGCCCTGCACCGACTGGCCGAGTTGGACGAGGTCTTTGGTCTTGATGTTGTCGACGTAGCTGTTGCTGATGAACATGTTCACGACACTGTTGAGCTTGCTCAGCGAGGAGAACGTCTCCTTGGAGATCAGCGAACGCAGCAGCGATGACAGGAACAACTGCTGACGTTTGATGCGGCCGTAGTCGCCGTTGTTCTCGGTCGTGACGTTGCGGGCCCGCACGTAGTTCAGCGCGGTCCTCGAGTCGATCAGCTGACGGCCGGCGTGCGCCAGCACGGTGCCCAGCTCATAGTCCTTCAGCGGAGCTGTGCTGCACACCTCCACGCCGCCGACCGCGTCGACCATCTTCGCGAAGCCGGCGAAGTCGACGGCGATGAACCGGTTGATGCTCAACCCGGACAGTTTCTGGATTTCTTTCACCAGACACTTCGGCCCGCCGAAGGAGAACGTCGAGTTCAGTTTGGTCTCGGTGTAGACCTTCTTCGGTCCCCATTTCTTGGTGTCCGCGTTGTAGAGCGGGCCGTACTCGAAGGTGTCCGGGTTCCAGGCTTCGCACTGGATCGGCGTGATGGCAAGGTCGCGCGGAAACGACACTGCGACAACACGTTTACGGTTGGCCGGGATATTGACCAGGATGATGCTGTCCGAGCGGGCGCCGCCGGCGTCCTCGGTGGTGCCGACGTTCATGGTGGCGTTGGCGCCGGCGCGCGAGTCCATGCCGACGATCAGGAAGTCTTCGTCGCCGTACTGCGCGTTCGGGTCGACGATGTCGTGCGAACCGAGATCCAGCGCGCTGACTGTGTTCAGTCGGTGGTTCTTCGAGGTGCTCCATTGATAGGCCCCACCGGTCATCGCCAGCGCCGCCGCCGCGATCGTGGCGACCGCCATCCGGCCGGCGAGCAGAGCACCACCGCGGCGGCGACGCTTCGGTTTCGGCGCGAGGTCTTCGTCCTGCTCGATATCGGCGTCATTGCCGTGCAGCGACGTGCGTCCGATGGCGTCCAGGTCGGGAAGTTCGTCGGCGTAGTAGGCCGGGCTCAGCAGTTCGTAGGCGTTGTACTCGCTGTCCGGCTCATCCAGGAGCGGGGGTTCAGGGTCGAACCCCGCGGCCTCGTCGGGGGCGGCACGGTGATGGCGTGGCCGGTCGGCGGCCGGCGCGCCGATCTTGGCGATCAGATCGGCGACGCTGAGTCCGCCCTCGGCGTGACTTCCCGTGTTGTCGTCGCCGTTGCCGGCGGGTTCGACCGGTCCGACCGGCACGCGCGGTTCAGGTGGTTCGGGCATTGCCGACGGGCTGACCCGTCGATGGGCGATGGCGGCTGTCCGGGTCGTCCCGAACCGTTCCCACGGCGCGGCGCCTCGCGATCCGGGCGGCGTTCCGGCAAGCGCGTCGGCGTCGTGAGTGGCTGAATCGCCGTCACTCATGTCCTTCCGGCCTCCGAATCTCCGATGACGCTCGAGTGCGCACGTCGACGCAGCGCGCCAGGTATCCGCACGAGCACGGCGGATGCGTCGTTCCTACCTACAGCCCTACCGCGGTGGTGGCTCTGGTCTGGGCCACCGGCGCATGATGCGACAAGATCAACATCGTATAGAGGTGGCACCGGAAACGCGATCTCAGGAGCGCACTCGAGTGCCCCGCTGGCCCCCGGTCAGCTGCGCGGCTTGCAGCGATCAGCCACCCGAGTGCATGACGTCGGCGCCCGCTGGAACCGTGCAGTCGTCACGGTCGGCCAGCCAGCCGTCCGGCAACGCCACCCGCGCCGGCGACCCCTGCCGGCCGCGCGGCCCGCTCGCCGCGGTCGGAAACGGTATGTCGGCGTCGAGTTCGTCCAGCAGCCGGTCCAGCTCGTCGCGCGTCCGGACCAGGGCGAGAGCCCGCCGCAGCTCTGAGCCGGCCGGGAAGCCGTGGAGATACCAGGCGATGTGTTTGCGCATGTCACGCATGCCTTTGTCCTCACCGAAGTGCTCGCTGAGCAGCTCGCCGTGCCGGCGGATGATGGTCGCGACCTCGCCCAAGCTGGGCGGCGGCGGTGCCGGGCCGTCGGTGAACGCCGCGGAGAGCTCGGCGAACAGCCACGGCCGGCCCAGGCATCCGCGGCCGATCACGACGCCGTCGCAGCCGGTCACGGCCATCATGGTCAGCGCGTCGTTGGCTTCGAAAATGTCGCCGTTACCCAACACCGGGATGGTCTTGATGTGTTGCTTGAGAAGGGCGATCTGCTCCCAGTCGGCGCTTCCCGAATAGCGCTGGGCCGCGGTGCGGGCATGCAGTGCGACCGCCGCCGCGCCCTCGGATTCGGCGATCTTGCCGGCTTCGAGGTGGGTGTGGTGCTCGTCGTCGATGCCTATCCGGTACTTGACGGTCACCGGGATGTCGGTGCCCTCGGTGCCACGCACCGCGGCGTTGACGATCTGGCCGAACAGCTGCCGCTTGTACGGCAGCGCCGCGCCTCCGCCTCGACGGGTGACCTTGGGCACCGGGCAGCCGAAGTTCATGTCGACGTGGTCGGCGAGACCCTCGTCGGCGATCATCCTCACCGCCGCGTACGTGGTCGCCGGGTCAACGGTGTAGAGCTGCAGCGAGCGTGGCGATTCCTCGGCGGAGAACGTCGTCATGTGCATGGTCACGGGGTGCCGCTCGACGAGGGCGCGTGCGGTCACCATCTCGCAGACGTAGAGCCCGCTGACGGTGCCGACACGTTCCTGCTCGAGTTCCCGGCACAACGTGCGAAAGGCGACGTTCGTCACGCCGGCCATGGGTGCCAGTACCACCGGGCTGGCCAGTTCGATGGGACCGATACGCAAGGTGAGTTACCGCCGGCTCAGGGACAGCGTGCCTTCGGTGCGATGCAGCTCGGATGCGGTGACCCTCTTGCCCGTGCGGGCTTCCCGCTCGAGTTGGCGCCGCTTGGAGATCTCGAACTTGTCGCAGGACATCTCGAGCTCTTTGATCAGCACCGCCAGGTCTTCTTGCATCGCGGCAGCCTCGCCGGTGAAGTCCGAACGCTCGAAGATGCGCCATTTCTTTAGCACCGGCATCACGACGTCGTCGAGGTGGATACGCGGGTCGTAGACTCCGCCGACGGCGATCATCACGGCTTTGCGCCGGAACTCGGGCACCTGATAGCCGGGCATCTGGAAGTTGCGCAGCACTTTGTGCAGCGACTTCATTGCCTGGTTGGGCGCAATCTCGAAGCCGGCCTCGGAGACGTCGCGGTAGAAGATCATGTGCAGGTTCTCGTCGGCGGAAATCTTGGCCAGCAGCTGGTCGGCGATCGTGTCGTTGCAGACTTTCCCGGTGTTGCGATGCGAGATCCGGGTCGCAAGCTCCTGGAAGGTGACGTAGATGACCGAGTCGAACAGGCTCGCGGCAAACAGATCTTCGCGAATCTGCCGGTTCTGGCCCGGGCTGAAGCCCCGGTTCACCACTTCCATGCGAAGCTTCTCCAGCTCGATGGGGTCGACGGCGCGGGTCACCACCAGGTAGTCGCGCAACGCGATGCCATGCCGGTTCTCCTCGGCGGTCCAGCGGTTGACCCACTGGCCCCAGGCTCCGTCCATCGAGAAGTTCATCGCGATCTCGCGGTGATACGACGGCAGATTATCCTCGGTCATCAGGTTCTGCACCATGGCGACCTGCGCGACGTCGGTCAGCTTGGACTGGCCGGGCTCCCAGTCCTGACCGCCGAGGGCGTAGAAGTTCTTGCCGTCCGACCACGGGATGTAGTCGTGCGGATTCCAGGGCTTGTGCATGCTCAGGTGCCGATTCAAGTTCTTCTCGACGACCGGTTCGAGTTCACGCAGCAAGTCCAGGTTCGTGTGGTCCGGCACAACACACCTCCCAGTTATCTGTGTCTATCGGTTTCAGTCAATATATCTGTGTATATCGGTGACATCAAGTTTCGATCCTGCGGGATCATACGTGTCCGGCACCTGTCTTCGCCAACCCCGTCGTCACCCTGCTGAGCAGCATGTCGACGCAGTAATCGATGAACTGCTCGCGGGTGGCTGCCAGGCGGCCGTCCAGGTAAGCGGTGAACAGCGCGGTCAGGCCGCCGATCAAGCTGGTGGCGACCATCTTCTGGCGCACCGGATCCCCGATCTGGGTCAGCTTGGCCTGCAGCAGGTCGATGAAGTTGGGCATCCACTCCGCGCCGGAGCGGACCAGTACCGGTTCCACCGCCGGGGCCAACAGCAGTACCCGTCCGCGTACCGGGTCGTCGACCATCAGCGCGACAAATCGTTCGACGGCCTCGCGTGGTGTCGGGGCGGCCATCAGCGTTGACATCGCCCGCGCGCACACGTCGTCGTAGACGGCTCGGACGAACTCGTCGCGGTCGGCGAAGCTCTCGTAGAAGTAGCGCTCGGTCAATGCGGCCTGCCGGCATACCGCCCGCACGGTCACGGCCGGACCACTTGCCTTGCCGAGGAGTTGCACTCCAGCGGCGACGAGTTCGTCGCGTCGCAGAGCCTGGCGGTCCTCCAGGGGGACACCGGACCAGCGGCGCGCACGTTGACCGGACGGCACGGCCCTCCTAAGCTCTTGATGACAACATATGTAGTCATTTTGCCTGACGACCGACAGGAAATTTCGCCAGTGACTCAAGATACGTCGCAGTGTTCCCCAGTTGCGTCAGGTTGCCCGGTTTCGCCGGTGGGATACCAGGCCCCGCCGCAACCGCTCGGCCCGGACTCGCTGACCTGGCGGTATTTCGGTGACTGGCGTGGCATGCTGCAGGGCCCCTGGGCCGGGTCGATGCAGAACATGCATCCGCAACTAGGCGCGGCTGTCGAGGATCACTCGACGTTCTTCCGGGAGCGTTGGCCGCGGTTGCTGCGGTCGCTGTATCCGATCGGCGGTGTGGTGTTCGACGGCGAGCGCGCGCCGATCACCGGGGCCGAAGTCCGCGACTACCACGTGGAGATCAAAGGCACCGACAGTCAGGGGCGCCGCTATCACGCGATGAACCCCGACGTCTTTTACTGGGCTCACTCGACATTCTTCATGGGCACCATCCACGTGGCCGAACGGTTCTGCGGCGGTCTGACCGAAGATCAGAAGCGTCAGCTGTTCGACGAGCACATCCAGTGGTACCGGATGTACGGCATGAGCATGCGCCCGGTGCCCACGACGTGGGAGGACTTCGGCGTCTACTGGGATCACATGTGCAACCAGGTGTTGGAGAACAACTTCGCCGCGCGCGAGGTGCTCAACCTGACTGAGTTGCCGAAACCGCCTTTCGCGGAATGGATTCCAGATCCGGTGTGGGCGCTGCAACGCAAGTTGATTGCGCCGTTCTTCGTCTGGGTGACGGTCGGTCTCTACGACCCGCCGGTGCGGAAGCTGATGGGCTACAGCTGGTCACGCCGCGACGAGTGGCTGCACCGCCGCTTCGGCGACCTGGTACGTCTTATTTTCGCCGTCGTACCGCCGCGCTACCGCAAGCATCCGCGGGCCCGGGCCGGCTTCGACCGGGCCAGCGGCCGCATTCCTGCCGATGCGCCGCTGGTGCAGACGCCGGCCCGTAACCTGCCACCGCTCGACGAGCGCGGAGATCCAAAGCACTACTGCCCCAACGTCTGAGGCGTCTTCCATCCCAGCTCCGGTCAGCTAACTAGCTGTTCTATATTAATTGGGTGTCTAAACGCAGCGAAAGCGACAGTTGGGATCTCGCGACGAGCGTCGGCGCGACCGCAACCATGGTCGCCGCCCAACGGGCCTTGTCATCCGAGGCCGGCCTGATCGACGACCCGTTCGCCGCGCCGCTGGTGCATGCGGTCGGCATCGACGTCTACAGCCGGCTGGTCAACGGTGAGATCCCGGTCACCGACGAACACGAATTCGACCCGGCCCGGATGGCCCGTGGAATGGCGGTCCGGACGCGGTTCTACGACGACTTCTTCATCGAGGCCACCGGAAGTGGCATCCGGCAGGCGGTGATCGTCGCGGCCGGTCTGGACGCCCGGGCCTACCGCCTGCCGTGGCCGGAGGGCACCGTGGTCTACGAGGTCGACCTGCCGGATGTGATCGAGTTCAAAACGTCGACGCTTCGGGGTCTCGGTGCCCAGCCAACGGCCGAGCGGCGCACCGTTGCCGTCGATTTGCGCGACGACTGGCCCGCGGCGCTGCAGGCGGCCGGATTCGACCCGCAGGCTCCCTCGGCATGGAGCGCCGAAGGTCTGGTCGTATATCTGCCGCCCGAGGCGCAGGACTCGCTGTTCGGCAACATCACCGCGCTGAGTGTGTCGGACAGCCAGCTTGCCTCTGAGTTCGTCCCTGACACAACGATATTTAAAGATCCGCGGTGGCGCAGCCACCACGACCGGATGGCCGAGCTCGGCTTCGAGGTCGACTTCGACGAGCTCGTCTACCACTACGAGCGCAGCCACATCATCGAAGACCTGGCCAAGCTGGGCTGGCAGGTGTCGCATCGAACCGTTTCTGAAATGCATGCCGCCAACGGCTTCGCCTACGCCGACGATGAGCTCGCTCAAGCCTTCGGTGACATCACCTATCTCAACGCCCTGAAAGGCTGACGTTCACTGGTGCCCCCACTAGGACTCGAACCTAGGACCTGCGGATTAAAAGTCCGTAGCTCTACCAACTGAGCTATAGGGGCTTGTGCTAACTAGCTGCGGGTATCATCTTCGCCGTCTTCGGATCTGGTTCCGAATACCGCAATGATACCGCAGTGCTCGCGATGGCTTTGCTCAACGCTTCAGCGACCGCAGACAGGTCATCGTCAAGAAGATGCCCGTAGAGGTCCAGGGTCATGGCTGCTGTTGCGTGGCCGAGCATGCGTTGCACGACCTTGACATTAGCGCCTGCGCTGATCGCGAGTGACGCCGTGGTGTGCCGTAGGCCATGTGGAACCAATCCCTCAATCCCGACCTCGACACATGCCTTATCGAATGCACGCCGGTATTCCTCTATGCGGAGCAACCCGCCTCGCCTGCGAGGGAACACCAACGCATTCGGGTCGTCGGGTAACTCGTTCTTCAGTCGATCCCAGACAGGATCCGGCACCGGAACTTGCCGCGCACGTCGCGTCTTGCTCGACGATTCCACGATGCCCTGGCCGGCGACGTGGGTGGCCGAGGCCCTGATCGTCAACTCCTTGTCGCCCACGTGCTTGCGTCGCAGTGCGGCAGCCTCGCCGAATCGCAATCCGCAGTAGCCGAGGACCAGGGTCAGGGTCTCAAACCGCTCAGTCGCCTTGGCGAGCCGCAAGAGTTCAGCGTGCGATAAGTAGCGCCGTTCGCGCTCGGTCTGCTGTGGTAGGTCTTCAGATCTCTTGATTTCCAGCGCGACGTTCTTGGCGACCTTTCCGGTCCGTTGCGCGTACTTGAGCACTGCGCCGACGAGCTGGTGCGCTTGCGTGATGCGACTGGCCGAGAGCGCGGTGCCGCGCTGTGATCCGTCTACGGCCAAACCGCCGAGCCATGTTGAGTAGGCTTGGTAATCAATCTGTTTCAGTGGCACCTCGCCCCACTTCGGCAGTACGAGGGTGTCCAGGATGGACCGGTAGCCCACGACGGTCTTGGGCTTTCGATGAGCCTTCGTCGCGAACCATAGTTCGGCGACCGTTCCGAACGTCTCGGCGCTCTTGCGAGGGTCGACGTACGTGCCCTGTTGAATGTCCGCCGTCAGGCCGTCTAGATGAGCCTGGGCGTCGGGTCGGCGTTCGAAGACTCGTGTGTGCTCCGTGCCGCTGTCGTCCACCCAGCGCACCCGCCACCGGGTGACCTTGCCGTAGACCGCGGAGCGTTCCTTGCGGATCTTTCCATCGGAGCCCTTGACCTTCTTGTGCCATCGGTCGTCAATGCCGGCTCGCTGGTGTCTGGTAATCATGAGGCGAGAATACCGTGTAAATCCGTGGTACGAATCCGTTTTTGCACTAGTCCTACGCGCTCGGTCTTGGCGGCTTCCGCGCCTATCCACGCGTCCAGGTCGGCGATGTCGTAAAACGTATGTCGGCCAGGGCGATAGCTGCGCGGGCCTGTGTCCATGTAACGCCAGTACCGCAGCGTCGACTCCGGTAACCCGCCCAGGTAATCGGCTGCGGCCTTGGTGCCGAGTCGAACTGCTGAGGTTGCGGTCATCGCCTTCTCCTATTCTCGTTCGATGCGTGCTTAGCCCGATCGGGCTCCGCAGTAGGTGCGCAAGGTTGCGAATCCGCTGAGTGGATGTGACGCGCATCGTTGTGTTGTTGCGCGTCCAAGCGGTGTTGCGCGTCACTGATCGTGCACATGGGGGCGTCTTGCCGGTGAGGCTGGCAGGAGAGTGAAATAGCCCCGCTCGAGGGTTTTCGAGCGGGGCTGGCTGCTCATGGTGTCGTGGCGGTGGTCAGGGTGTCGCTGCGGGCTGGGGGTCGTGGTTGGTTTCGGTGACCGCGGATCGGGCGCTGGCTTCGTCGACGAGGTTCTTGCCGGCGATGCATGCGGCGATGAGCGCGGCGATGGCGAGCCGGTTGACGCCGCGGGGTTTGCCGCGGCTGGAGTCGTGGATCAAGGCGAGGGCGTCGTCGGTGAACAGCGGGTCGGATCGACCGACGAGTTGTAGGTGATGGCGGACGTATCCGGCGGTTTCCTCGCTGGTCATGCCGGTCATGGTGCGGCGTACGGTGATGCGTTGTTCCAGCGCGGCCAGGATGCCCAGGCCCATTTTGGCGGCGAGTGTGGGTTGGCCGAGAAGGATTGTGGCGAATGGGGATTCGGTGTCGAGGCGGTGGTTGGTGAGCAGCCGCAGGGCTTCGAGGGCATCGTGGGACAAAAGGTGGGCCTCGTCGATACACAAAATGGGGACGCGGCCGCGTTCGGCTGCTTCGGCGGCCAGCGCGTCGCGGGCTTGGGGGACCAGGGCGGCGTTGTGAAAGCTGGGCCGGCAGCCCAGCGCGGACACGATGTGGTGGTAGATGCCGCGGGCGCCCACGGTGGGGTCGGGCAGGTAGATCAGGTGGTGGCGGGCGGGTTCGGCGCGGTCGATGGCGGCGCGGGCGGCGACGGTCTTGCCGACACCGACTTCGCCGGTGATCACGGTGATACCGCGGGTGGCGATGCCGTAGCCGATGCGGGCTGCGGCCTGGGAGTGGTCGGCACTGCGAAACAGCATGCCCGGCGCCAGGGCCCGGCCGAAGGGCATGGTGGTCAACCCAAAATAGGATTGGATCTTGTCCAGCATGATGGGTCCATTCCCCGTGGGCTGGCCACGGTGGTCGAGGTGGATAGCGTTGCTGCTTAAGGGTTTTGCGGTCGAGTCTGGTCGTGGCGGGGTTCTTCGATGTCGCCGTCGGCCAGGGCGAGATAGTTGATCGCCTGACCCACATCGGCTTGATGGGCCTGCTCCAGCAGGTGCAGGTAGTCGATGCCGGTGGCGTTGACCGGTGCGGCGGCGCCGGGTTTGACCGCGGGGTGGACGTGGCGGCCGATGATGTGCGGGGCGGCCCGCCCCATCGCCTTGCCCTGGTATTCGACCTCGACGACGGTCAGGTCGAACGGGGTGAACAGCAAATCCACAACGCGCCCGACCAGGGCGGGGTCGAGCTCATAGCGGTTGCCGTGCAACGAGACCGTGGCGGTGGCGGTGACCCTGCGCTGCTCGCGCCATAAAAACGCGCGCCGCAAAAGCCCGGCGTCCGGCCGCGTGGTCGGGGTGCGGCCCTGGGCGTGATAGCGCTGGGTGGGGGTGGCCCCGGTTTCCGAATGCACGCTGCGGTGGTACTGCTGATGCAACCAGGCGGTGAACAACCGGCTCAGATCATCAAGTGAGGCCACGCCGCCGGCGGCCTCGACCTCGACCAGGAACTGGTCGCGCACGGTGCGGTTCCATCTCTCGATTTTCCCGCGTCCTTGCGGTCTTCCCGGCCGACTGTGCACCAGCCGAATATCGAGCACCGCCACCGACCAGGCCAGCTGGCTCGATACATAAGCAGAGCCGTTGTCGCAGTACAGATTTCGTGGACATCCGTGGGTCTTGACCGCGTCATGCAACGCGGCCTGCATGCCCAACGTGTCCTCACCGTAGCCCCACCGGTGCCCCGGCACATAGCGGGAATGGTCATCGAGCAGCGCGAACAGCACCGCCCGCTTACCGTCGACGATCGGGCCATGCAGGCCATCGCTGATCCACATCTCGTCGGGTTCGCCTGCCTCGAATCGGCCGAACGCCGCCGGCGGGTTGCCGTCCGGGCGGGTACCCAGTTCCAGGCGCGCGAAGTGGCGCTGCAGGGTGCGCGGCGAGGGCGCCCACCCCTGCTCGGCTTCGATGATGCGGCCGATGTGAGTCGCGGTGCGCGCGGGGTGTTCGCGCTTGAGCCGCGCCGCCAACTCCAGCACCTCGGCGTCGGTACGCGGGGTCACTTGGCGTTCGGCCGGGATCAGCGCGTCGAAACCCTCGGCGCGCCACGCCCGAATCCAGCGGTCCAGACTCGCCCGCGACACCGTCACCGGCTGCCCCGATGGCCCGATATGGACCTGGGCGGCCAACTCCCGCACCAGCCGGCCCCGCTCGGTCGCCGACAGGCCCGGATCAGCCAGCGGCCTAATCAGCGAATACCGGTACAGCGCGATATCACGCGCTCGATCGGTCCGTGACTTCTTCGGCTGCGGCTTCGACATCGGCGGCACCTCAACGCTTTCAGGATCGACGACAGTAACGCCGTTGACCCTGACGCGCCGGGGCCCGTGGTCACAGACGCGGGCACATGTTGATTCCCACCGCTGCGACCGCCGGCGGCCGCGACCCCAACAGCCAGCCCCCCGAACACGCCGCCACCACCTCGGGCGCCGACACCTCGAACACCGCCGAACCGCCCATCCGACGCACCGCCGCGCACCCGGCGCCGACCTGGGCGACCGCATCAGCGATCGGCGAACCAGCCGGAGCCAACCGATCCATATCCGCGCCCACACCAGCCAGCCGCTCCAGATGGGCGAATCCGATCCGGATTGACTCGGCATGCGCATAAAACCGCGACAGCCAACCCCGCACGGTCGAGGCCGGTCGCCCCGCCGCCACGGTGATCCGCCGCCACCCCCAGCCCGCGGCCCGGTTAACCAACGCCGCCCAGATCACCGCCACCGGATCGACCCGCCGGCCCAGGCAAAACCGAGGCAACAGCACATGAGTGCGCCCACACCCACCATCCCGTGAGCAAATCGCCCGCCGCGGCCGGATCCGCCCCACAAATTCGCCGCCGGCCCGCACAAACCGCAGTCCGGCATGCCCCCACGGCGCCAGCCGACCCCCACAATCCGGGCACACCAGCTCTCCGGAAATCAGTTGCTGTTCGACACCAGCTGGATCAACACCTACGCTCACCAATGGACCGCCTCCAGGCGCGTTCGAACGGCCCTTCCCGACGCCTGTCAACGCATCCGGGAGGGGCCGTTGGCTTTCAAGATCACGCCGAGCCTAGCCAGCCCGCCCTCACGGTGACGCCCCTACCACCAGCCCACGGCGACCCGACCCGACATCGTCACCGACAGCGACGCACAACCCCTCCGTGGTCGTCAGACCGAGAGACGCTCAACAAGCGGGCAAAGTATCGGGATTCCCGGGCCCGTAAAGCAGCAGTGAGAACTAGCATCCGTTCGCCGTCGTCGCGATGCCCGCCACCGTCAATGCGCCAGTTATTCAATTCGTTTGCAGTCCTTGAGAAGTCTTGCTCAGTGTGCAAGTCGCTGTGGCAGTCAACGGCTTCGGGTGTTTCAGCGCGGCGAGTTCGCCAGTGGTGGCGTGCGGCTCGCAGCGCGGTCATCGTGACCGAATAGCGCCGCGATTTGGTGGTGATGTGCCCGCGATATCCCAACGTGTGCAGCCAGCCGGCCATCGCGGTGTTACCCGGTAGTGCCGCCAGCTTGGCCAGCGTGGACAGGATGCGGCGGGTATGGGCCGGGATGTCCAGATCGCCGATGGCGGCCGGGCTGATGCGGCGGGCGGCGATGCCGAACTCGGCGACCGACTTGGTGGTGTATTTGGCCAGCGGGTGTTCACCTGCCCGCGCGATATCCCCTACGGCGAAGACCGACATAGTGCGTTGGAACAAAACCCGCTGGCGGTGTCGGGAGGACTACTGCGAGCGGTCCTCGTTCACCGAGGCCATTGCGCAGGTGCCGGCGCGGGCCCGGACCACCCTGCGGTTGCGCACCCAGATCGGTGCGACGATCGGGAACGCGGCCCGCTCGGTGGCCGAGGTCGCCGCCGCCCACTCGGTGTCGTGGCCGACCGCGCACCGCGCGTTCGTCGCCCACGCCACCGCGCTGCTGGCCGAACCCGAGCCGGTGCGGGTGCTTGGTATTGATGAGACACGGCGCGGCAAGCCCCGCTGGCAGCAGTGCGCGGTGACGGGGCGCTGGGTGCGGGTAGACCCGTGGGACACCGGGTTCGTCGACCTGGCCGGCGCTCAGGGCCTGTTGGGTGCTAAACCTTAGCGTGACAGCTCACGGCAGTCACCGCCTCGCGCTATCGTTTCGGCGGCTTGCTTCCTAGCCAAGGCCGTGACTCGTCTGACAAATCTTCGCGGCGGTGCCAGGTGACCTCAACCTGGTTACCTGCGCCGGAATGGCTGGTGCCGAAAAATTCCTCTGAGCTGCGGCCGTCGATGCGGTCGACGGTCTTGGGCCGCAGCACGCCACTACCCGAAATCTGAACGCCGAATTTCGTTGTGTCGGTGATGTTCCACAGGTCGTACAGATCGCCCTCGCGGTATCTGATCTCCCAGGGCACACCCTCGGCCCGCTCTGCCTGTTCATCGGCTCTGCGGTTTTGTTCCACGAGGGCATCGGCTGACTGCTGGGCAGCCGATGCCGCCTGGCGCTGCCAGGCTGCCGCCTCCTCCGCTGCCTGGGTGGCACGCTCGGCCTGCTGTTCGGCCCTGGCCTGGGAATGCGCGGCCGAACTTTGAGACGTGGAGGCGCGCCTGGCCTGCACCGCCGCCACAGTCGCTGAGACGGCTGCCGCGATGAAGCTGGCCAAACTGATCCAATTGGCCGCGTTCACAACGGAGAGGGTAAACGACTCTCATTGAGCGAACACCGGCTGCGCCGGCAAGCCGCGACGCGGCGCACTACGACACCCATCGCCGGCCATCAAATTGTGCTCAACGGTGGTGCGGTGCCTGTCAAGGCCACGCCGCTTCGCGGTCGGCTGCATGCCGAGCATTGACAGCCACCGCACCACCGCGCAAAACCAGCATCTGCCAGCGAGGGATCGCTTCATCGAGGAACCTGCGCCGTGGCTTGAAATGCCGATCACTCAGGAAGTTGGGTCTCCCGTCGGGAGCTCGGTCACCGTGTTCAGTATGGAGAAGTTGTCTCGAAGAACGATGACGGGTGGGGCGACTGGTGGGTATTACCCATTTGTCTCATTGCCCATTTTCTGTATTAGACGCATACTAGGCATGTGCTAGGGAAGTCCTGTCGGAGAGGAGGCGGTAATGACAGCTGACCCCGTATTCGAGCCTGTAACCGAGGTCACAGCAGATGATCGTGCGCGCATCGCCTTCGGTCGAATCGGCGTGCACCGCAATGACCGCTTCCTTGTCTCGCGCCGCGCCTCTGGCGAGTTGCTGTTGACGCCGATGGCGTCCATCCCGCAGCGCGAGTTGTTGGTGTGGGAGAACGAGTCTGTCCGAAACTCCCTGCTGCGCGGACTGGCTGATGGCGCGGCGGGCAGGGTATCTCAGCGTGACGACTACCTGGACGGCGACGACACCGACGAATGAGCGCGCCGCCGTTCACTTTGCTCTACACCTACGAAGCGCAAGCCGTCATGAACGATCTTCTAACTCGCCCGCGTGACGTGAAGACGAAAAAAGTCAAGAAGGCACTGCGCCTGCTGCGAGATGTCGGACCGTCGCATCCTGGTCTTGAGTCGCACAAGTACCACTCGCTGACCGGCCCCAACGGTGAAGACGTGTGGGAGTCGTACGTGGAGAATCGCACGCCCTCTGCCTGGCGCATTTGGTGGGTGTATGGACCCGATGCTGACACGGTGACCATCACCACAATTGGACCCCACCCGTAGCAAGGGCTTATTCGATGTCTGTCGCCGATACGCGAAATTACCTGCGCTGATTCGCGGACACTTGCTCGCCGATGCGCGATAACTGGCGGCACTGGAGCTGTCGCAGCCGGGTTTCAGGGCAGGCCGGCTCGGTCGAACTCGTGCTGCAGCCGTGGCCTGCGGCGGTGCTGTTCGCGCAAGTCGGCGACGAATGTGTCGACCTCGACGGCGCTGTCGTTGTCGGCGGCGGCGAGACGACGCATCGTCTTCAGTCGCCGGGCTGCGGTCTGGTAATGGCGCGCCCCGGTCGCGGCGAGTTCGTTCTCGACGAGTCGCCGGTAGACGGGTAGTACGGCGACTGGGTCGATCTTCTGGTAGGCCTTTGCGAGTTGCTCCCACACGTCGGCGCTGTCGAGGTGCAGGGTGTGGGCGAGTTCCCATGCCTGACGGACGTCGTCGAGGTGACCGAGCACGAACAGCACGGCGTCCCGCGGATAGTGGGACAGGGTGGTCAGTACCGTGTCCCGGTAGGTCGGCCAGGCGTCGCCGGCGTCCTGGTAGAGGGCGGCGGCGGTGCTCGATGACGGCCAGCGCCGAAACACCTCGACTCGCGCGTCCACCAACTCCGTCGGGCGGTGTTCGTCTAGCAGCTCACACCAGTAGCGCGCGGCCTTCAGCGATTGATGGCCCGGGCCGAAGTCGGCGGCATGTTTAGCCCAGTCGATGGCGAGGTCGATCTCGCCGATTTCCTCGAACGCCCTGGCGGTGTCTTCGAACCAGGCGGCGACCTTCCGATCCTTCGCATGAGTCCGGATGATGGCGTCGATATCGCGGTCGAGTACCGCCAGACGTTGGGCGTTCCACTGCAGAACGAACCACTCGTGCGAATTTGGCGACGACCAGCACTCGTCTGGCTCGGGACCCAATCGTGCGCGGGTTGCATCCAGCCTCGCCCGATACGCTGCCAGGCCTTTGTCGCCGAGTGCCGGGGCGTAGGCGACCGGGTCGAGTTCGAAGTAATCGACTTCGCCGTCGAACTGGAACTTCATCATCCACTCGACCAGCTGACCTGCCGGCACACCGGCACGAGCGGCCACCTGTGGATGCAGGCCGAGTAATCGTCGGCACGCGTCGCCGATGATCCCGCTGGAGTCATCGGCCCGCGCGATCACCTTGATCGCGGCGGCAAGCGCCTTGTGCGTGACGGCATACACCTCACGGACCTCGGCGGCGTCCGTTGCGGTGGCTGCAGCTTCCTCCAACGCATTGACCGCTTCGTGCATCCGGGACCCATGCTCGTTCGACACGTTCCACCGGTACAGATCGGTGCGGCGAGTACGGATCAGCGGCAACACCGAATCGGCAAGAGCAGGCACAGCGATCATTCTCCCAAGCATCCAATCGAGCAATGCATACCGTGCCATCCGGCTCAAGCCACGGCCCTGGCGTCTCTGCGGCCTAACGAGGCCCCACCAGCCGATACCGCAGTCGATACCGCAGCACTTCCAGACCCGCCCAGCTCCGGCCAACGCGGCAAACCCGGTCGACGCAGGTAGAAGCAATATGTCCCGAACGCGCCAACGCTAGCCGACTCAGCAAACGCCCAGAGACACTGATTAAAAGTCCGTAGCTCTACCAACTGAGCTATAGGGGCGGCGACGAACCAGGATACTGGGTGCTCGTTTGAGGATTCGGCCCCCGGTGCCCTAAGCTAGCGTGGCTCCAACGAACCACGTTGCGAGTACCCCCGAAGAGATTCGGTTCTGGCCCCCATCGTCTAGTGGCCTAGGACGCCGCCCTTTCACGGCGGTAGCACGGGTTCGAATCCCGTTGGGGGTACGTGCGACGCGGTTTCGCGGAGCAGGTGGTAACAGCAAGGCCCTGTGGCGCAGTTGGTTAGCGCGCCGCCCTGTCACGGCGGAGGTCGCGGGTTCGAGTCCCGTCAGGGTCGCCATTGGTACGGCACTTCGGATGGAGAGACAGTGCCTTCCGGCCAGGTAGCTCAGTTGGCACGAGCGTCCGCCTGAAAAGCGGAAGGTCGCCGGTTCGATCCCGGCCCTGGCCACCATCTTTGACCTGCATAGACACGGTTTATGCACTCGTTGGTTGGTTGGATTCGTCCGGTTCTTGTCCGGTCTTCGGTGTGTGAACCTCAGTCGCGTGAAGTTGGTCAAGGTTCGTTGCGACCTGGTCGAGCTCGTCGGCGTAGAGGTCGCTGTAGATGTTCGCGGTGACGGTCGGCGTTGAGTGGCCCATGGTCTTCTGTACGTATCTGAGGTCTGCGCCGGATTTGCGGGCCAGGCTCGCATAGGTGTGGCGCAGGTCGTGAATCGTTAATGGGGCGAGGTGCGTTTTCTTTAGGACTTTGTTCCAGTGCGTGTGCCGGCGCCAGTTGTTGGATCGCAACAGTTTTCCGTTCGGCGAGGTGACGGCAGGTTCGTCAGGAGTACGGCCGCCGGTCCGCGTTTTGAGGATGTCGACGACGACTTGGGGGAGCGGGACGGTTCGGATCCCGGCTCGGGTCTTGGGAGGCCCTATGACGATGCGGCCTTCGACTTCGGGTGCTGCTCGTCGGACGTAGAGGCGACGGGCGGTGAGGTCGATGTCCTTGACGCGGAGGCCGACGAGTTCGGACCAGCGCAGGCCGGTGTAGGCGAGGATGGTCACGACGTACCCCTGGTCGCCACATGCGATGGCGAGCGCCTGCACTTCCTGCGCGGTCAAATAGCGGTGACGTTCCCGCTCGGGAATGCGGCCCGCTGAGACGCCAAGCGCAGGATTGCGGTGGATCCGGCCGTCCTGGCGAGCTACGTCGAGAATCGAACGCAGGAGTCGCAGCGTCGACGCCTTCGCCCATGGCCCGACCGTCAAGCCATCGACGAATGCCTGGACGTCGGCGCGGGTGATCTCGTCGACAGGGACGTGACCGAATCGCGGTGCGATGCGTAGGTGCCAGTGTTGGGCGTAGCCGCTCCACGTCTTCGGCGACACTGCTGGCCTCTTGGAGCCGGAGAACTGCGTCCAGACCCGGCTCAGCGGTGTACGTCCGAGTCGAGGATCGAACCGGCGCGCGCCGAGGGCGGCCTCGTTGTCGCGTTCGGATTTGAACGCCTTCGCCTCGCGCAGGGTAGGGAAGGTCGCGGACGTTTCGACCCAGCCGGACGGTGCGTCGGGGTCACGGATCAGGTAGCGGACTTGGTAACGGGGCTGCCCGGCCGTGTTGGTTCGCTTTCGGATGCCGCGCGGGGTGTTGCCTGCCATTACCGACGCACCTGCTTCAACCAAGCGCGGACCTCGGCGCAGTCCCAGCGGCGTACGCGCTCCGACAACGTGTAGCAGGGTGGGCCGACTTGCTCCCCGGTCGCTTCGCGCAACGAGGCCCAGCGGTTCAGGGTCGCGGCCGAGATGCCGAGAAGCTCCGATACCTGTTCTGCGGTGAGTAGTTCGGGGAAGGTGCCGGTAGCGAGGAGGTCCCGGAGGCCGTGGGTGGGCATTGCTTCACCTTGTCGCGGGTGGTTGGTGTGTGAGCAGACGATCGGTGCCGGCGCGGACGGACTCGAACCAGGCGCGTGTGCGCGGCAGACCCGCATCGGTGTCGACTTGGCCGCCAGTCATTCCCCAGAGATCAAATGCCCACCGCTCCAGCGCGGACACCGTGGTCTCGCTGAATCGGTGAAGCTGGGCATCGTCATCGAGTAACAGGGCGGCGCCGATGACCTCGCCGGTTGACCAGCAATGCCGGTACTCGTCCCATCCGTGGCTGAGGTCGAGGTTGGCGCGGTGTGTCAGGTCGTCTGCATATCTGGCCAATTGATTCTGGTCGGGTGGTTCGAAAGCGGAGTTCACTATGCTGCCCTCCCTCCAGTTGAGAGTCCCCGGCCGTATCGCTTTGCAGTGGAGCGGATTTGGTCGTCCGTCCAGTAGTCGGCTCGCACCCTGGTTACCTGTCCGTCTTCGGCGACGACATAGCCGGTACCGGGTTTGTCGGGGCTGATCCGGTGTGCGGGTGCGCTATCGGCCAACCCATCGCCGAGGACCATCGTGACTTCCTCGCGGGAACGGAGTCGGAGCGCAATGGTCTGGGTGAACAGCCCTCGCATCGGAAGGACCTCCTTGCGGGGATCTTGGAGGAACGCAACCACCACGATGCCCAGGGCGCGGCCTTTTGTGAGAATTCGCGACAACGAGGCGGCAGCTTCTTTACGGAGTGCGGCGTCACTCATGTACGCCGTCATTCCGGCCAGTTCGTCGATCAGCAACACCACGAGAGGGGTGGACGTGGTGGCAGTGTGCTCCCGCTTATGGCCGGCCATCGCCACGCCGCGCTCGTTCATCACCTTCTCCAGCGCGGCAAGGGTTTTCACAGCGTCGGCTTCGGTGGTCGCGATCTTGGTGAACAGACCGGAGCCGACCGATAATTCGATGCCGTACTTCAGATCGATTCCCACGAGCCGAACCACGCCGGCGGCAACGGCAGGACCGAGCCCACCAGCGATGCCCCAGAAGACGGAGCCTTTGCCTGCACCTGAGCAGCCCACGGTGAGTGTGTGCCGGCCGCTCAAGGGCAGGGTCCAGGCTGAGCCGTTCTCGCACCGGCCGAGCGTGACTCGCGTCGTCGCAACAGCTGTCGGGGGAGTGGCATTACCTACCATGGACAACTGTTCTCGCATGACCAGTTCGATCCGAAGCGTCCCGGGGGAGATGACAACCGACCGCGCCGAGTGTGCGCCCGCAGCGTCGCGGATAGCGGGAACCGCGCGATCCAATTCGTCGACGGTCTGTCCCATCCTTGCTCGCACCGTCAGATGCAGACTGGTGTGGGACACCTGTGTTCCCAACAGCTTTGGATGAAGCCACCGCGTCGACGCGACTTGGCGTCCTCCTCTATCGCGGCGGGTGACCTGCTCGGAGGCCGACAAGCCGCAGCGCATACACAGTCGCTGCCATGAGATGTGCGCCCAGAGCCGCCAGCGCAGGAGCCGGGCAGGGGTGGCGAACCGTTCCTCGTAGGTATCCGGTGAGTGCAGCCGCCAGTAGGTCAGAGCTGCCCCGGTGATGATGACGACGATCACCATAGAGAGGGCGAAGCCCGTCAGTAAGTGCAGCAGGTGGTCGAACCGCAGCGGGGTGTCAGAACCCATAGGTGTGTACGGATCGGGATTCATGCGGACTCCCGGCCTGAGTTAGGCGCCGCGGACGGCTTGCCCGGCGCCTTCATGTCCGTGGCTCGGAACGACCATGCGATCCGCGAGAAGTCGCCCGACTTTTCGATGTATGGCAGGGCGGTCAGTCCCTCGAAAATCACAGGGGTGAAGGGTGTTCCGCTGGAATTGGTGGGCGCGGTGGGCTGCACTGCTGCGGCGAACTTCACCGTCACCGTGCGACTGCGCTTCGGTGCTGTTGGATCTCCGTCAAGAACTTCGACCTGCCACATCGGTATCCCCGTATCGCGATCCCTCGCCTGTACGCGGTTGTCGCCCGACGATTTGTCGAAGTCGATCATCGGCGTCACCTCTGACACGACGAACGCGCCGCATGAGAACACCTGCTCGTGCCCGATCTGGAGCCATTTGGGAATGGACATTGCTGAACCCTTTCGACTGATCTGGACTAGATGACTATTTAGGCTAGTCGTCTAGAGGAGTTAGTCAAGCGTTCGGCGCAGTTTGGTTGTTTGGCGAAGTCTCAGCGCGCTGAGAAGTCGTATTCGAGCAGGTAGGCGGATGCGACCTTCACGGTGTCGCAGACTTCGACGGCCACGTCGTTGGTGTCGTATGCCGTCCGGACCACTGTCAGAACAGGGGCGCCTGCCGGGAGTTGGAGCGCACGGCGTTCTTCAGGCGTGGGCATTCGTGCGCCGACTTCCTCGGTGAATCGGGCGAGCTTATGGCCAGCCTCTTCGAGTCTTGCGTAGATGCCGCCAGGGCCGGTGTCGACTTGTTCGATCTTGGTGCCCTGCGCGAAGTCGGCAGGAATGTACGAAATCGCGGTCTCAACTGGCCGGCCATCGGCGAGGTAGCGCCGTGATCGCACGACAATGTCGTCATCTGTTGTCAACCGAAGGCGTTCGGCAACAACAGGATTCGGCTTCTCCCGAGCCACTGCGATGTTATCGACCGTCGGCGTGTAGCCAGACTTCTCTGCTTCAACAGTGAACGCCGCCTTGCCGCTGGCGCGGTGTCGCCGCGAGAACCGGTCCGATGCGAGCCGCCGAATTGGAGCCGCGGGTCGAACGAACACCCCGCGGCCGTGCTCGGAGATCACAAGGCCTTCCGAACGGAGTTCTTGTACGGCCTGGCGGACCGTCATCCGGGCCACTCCGAAGTGATCGATCAACGCCGCCTCGGATGGCAGGCGTTCTTCTGCGGCTAGCTGGCCCGTGCTGATGGCCTCGCGCAACATGCCAGCGATCTGCCGATATGGCGGTTTGTCGTCCGCTCGGTCGATCTGGCCAAGTTGCAGCACGGCGAGCCTTCCATTGCTTGTCTAGGCGACTAGTCTAGGGAACCGACACGTCCCCTGTCACTACTGGGAACCCCTCAAGCATGGAGTTTCGCATGGGCACCACGCCGAAACACTCGGTCAGCGTCGCCGGCATTGTGGTCCGCGACGACGGCCGGGTTCTGGTCATCAAGCGCGATGACAATGGGCACTGGGAAGCCCCAGGTGGGGTCTTGGAGCTCGATGAATCGTTCGAGGCTGGCGTTCGGCGCGAGGTGCTGGAGGAGACGGGGTTGGAGGTCGCGGTCGAGCGCCTCACTGGTGTCTACAAGAATTTGACCCACGGAATTGTCGCGTTGGTGTATCGCTGTCGACCAGTCGGCGGTGAGCCTCATGCTACTGAGGAAGCACGTGAAATCCATTGGATGACAAAGGAAGAAGTGCAGTCAGCGATGGTTCCGGCTTTTGGGGCGCGTGTCCTGGATGCGTTCGAAGACTTGCCGCAGTCGCGGTCGCACGATGGGGTGAATCTCGTATAGGCGGTATACGAGTACATGTCTCCTGGGTGGCGCGACCGACCCCATGACTTTGCGCGTGTTCCTTCGCGCCACGTCCGAAGATGTCGGGTCGGGCTCGCGCTACGAGTTCACCGCCGAGAATGTTGCACGCTCAAGGCGAAGTTGATGACCGTTTCTACGTCTTGACCGAGCCGCTCTTCGCCTTGATCTGATCTGCCTTCGCTTTACCAGCTTTGTTGACAGCGTCGGTAAATGCTTGAGTTTTCACCGTGTCGCGATTAAGGGGCTGACCCGCCAGTGCGGTGTCGATGACCTCCACGGCGACCTTAAATACGTCTACCGCTTCTTCGTCCGACCAAAGCGTCTCCGCGATCTTGTTCGCGTACAGCGTCATTTTGTTCACTGCCAAAGACGGCATGTCAGCGTCACCGACTACTTGGCGAAGTGCCATAAGAAGGTGATAGCGGGCAGGCTTATAGTACACTGGTATTTGGCTATTCCTGAACAAGAACTCCAATTTGTAATATGCGTAGGCCGAAACATAGTAGGGCTCTAACTTATGCGCATCGTTGAAGATTTTCCCGCTGAGTACCAAGGCGCGAAGATCTGAGTAATAACGCGCGGCTCTGTGCGCCGCATCGTCGAGAAACATAGCGGCGAATGCGCGTATTTGAAGTTTTTTATCTATAATTCGAACTTTTTCAATCCCGTTGACGGCCGCATACTGGCGGGAACGACGCTCGTAGTAAAGCTTCTTTTTGGCCGGATAGGAATCGTACAGGGACTCCAGTCGCTTTTGAAATGGACTCTTGGCGAAAAGATCCTCGGTGGTAACTTCTGTCTGACGGTTCGTCGCGGTGATAATTGCGCTGATCGTATCTTCGTCCGTGGTCGCAACAACCTTTATAGGGATGTTGGTTTCATCGCCAAGGTGATCGCGCGCGTCGAACAAGACGTGACTTGTCTGGCACCCATTCACAATCTGGTAGTCGCTTATGGCGAACTTGTTGCCCGTAGTGCGAAGTCCTCGCGTAACGACGGTGACACCGTTATTCAATATAGCAAACCTCTGGCGCCCGGCTTGTGCGTCGAGAGTTTGTTTGATCTCAAGGTTCACCGGGTTGTCACCTTGAAAGTCACGAACGTTGTCGTAGAAAAGAGGCTTCCGGATATTACCCACTGGATCGGTCAGGAGTTTCAGATATTCTGAGCTGGGGAGGTAGCCCAAGTAAGCGACTGACACTTCGTCGATCTCGGGGAGCGTAACCTTGTTGGCGAAGTTAAACTCGACCGTTACATTGTTTTTGGAACGCTGGTAGGCGGCCTGCACCTCGATAGCACCATGCGGATGAAAAGCGACTCCGCTGAACAGCTGCAAATTCTCGAGCTGCGTCACTCGTTGTGCAATTTTTCCATTCAGGTAGGCGTCGCCATTGTTCCATGTACCCGTGGTTACGAAGTACATATCTAAAATGGGCCGCTGCCTAGTAAACTTGACGCTTTTGGTATAGATCCATGCCATAATCGAGCGCGCATTAAGAATTGACTCATTGGCCGGCAGGGTGGGCGAGTCGGCAAAGAACTCGATTACTCCGTCCATAAAAGTCGTGATGCCTTGTCCGTCGAAGCCACTGCTAGATTTCGACTGGATAAATGTGAATTTGACATCGAGGAACCCATTAAGATCTAGCAGGTCTTCGGCTTCTTCGGGCGATCCAACCAATACGCCGTTCACGATAATGGCAATGCCGTCGATTCCGAGATCATTGCCACCGGCAACACGTAAGTCCGCGGAATCGAATTCCGCCTCGTAGACGTTAGAGACGACCGAGTGAATTGTGAATAATTCAAATAAATCGGACTCGTTTATGTCCTTCGGCAGTGACTGCTCGTCGCGAAATTCGTCGAGGTACGCACGTGTGATCCTGTCCATTGGTCGAAAAGGTTACCACCGGAACCCGTCGTCGACGTCGACCCCGTCGACCTGCGCTCGGAATGAATGGCCACACGGCGCGTGCGTGGGTCTGGAACAATCGTTCCTGCCCGACTTGACCCCGCCGGTCTGCTGACGACGGTTCCCTTCGCATCTTGTCGCACTTGTGGGCGCTGGAAGCGTCATCTACACGCAACGGCGGGCCGACGCGCGACAGGACCGAATTGCGAGGGCAAAACTAGAGTTTCGAACGCGAGCCACGGCTCCGTGATCTGCGCTGTAGTGAGTCACGCCGGGTCTACGTCGTGTCGCCCACCGCTGCTGCCTCCAGCGCGGCGGCGACGGCTTCGAACTCGGCCAACGCGGCAGTCAGATCCTCCACGATCTCCCGCGCGATGATCTCGGGAACCGGCAGATTGTCGGCATCTTCCAGCGATTCGTCGCGAAGCCACATGATGTCCAGATTGGCCTTGTCACGGGCCGCGAGTTCGTCGTAGTCCCATGACTTCCACCGCTCTGACTCCACCCGCTCATCGCGAGGCTTTCCGCTGAGGTAGGCATCGACGAACTCATCAAGGTGGTTGCGACGCAACGGGTTCTGCTTGAGCGTGAAGTGCTGGTTGGTGCGCAAGTCGTAGACCCACAACTTGGTGGTCCACGGCTGTTCGGCCGCCGGCCTCTTGTCGAAGAACAGGACGTTGGCCTTCACCCCCTGGGCGTAGAAGAGCCCTGTGGGCAGCCGCAGCATCGTATGTAACTCGAAGTCGGCCAACAGTTTTCGCCGCAACGTCTCTCCCGCACCGCCTTCGAAGAGGACATTGTCCGGCAGCACGACGGCAGCCCGGCCGTTGATGTCGAGGATCGTCATGATGTGCTGCAGGAAGTTGAGCTGTTTGTTGCTGGTGGTGACGACGAAGTCCTGCCGTTCGATCTCGACGTCATCTCGGGCTTCACGGCCGTCGGCACCGATCGTCGTCAGCGACGACTTGCGGCCGAACGGCGGGTTGGACAGCACCACTTTCCATCGTGAGCCGGGGTCAGCGATCAGCGCGTCTTTGACCTCGATGAGCGAATCACCGTCCGGCGTACCAATGCCGTGCAGCAGCAGGTTCATGGCGGCCAGGCGGGCGGTGCCGTCGACCAGTTCGTAACCGGTGACGAACTTGTCGCGCAGGTGGTTGCGCTGTGTCGGGGTCAGGTTCTCGGCTCCGACGGCTGCGTGTTCGTGCGCGACGAGCAGGAAACCGCCGGTTCCGCATGCCGGATCGACGATGGTGTCGGCTGGCGTCGGGTCGATGACGTCGACGATGGCGCGGATGAGGTCGCGCGGGGTGAAGTACTGACCGGCCCCGGAACCCTTGTCGGAAGCGCCCTTGGACAAAAGTTCCTCGTAGGCATCGCCCTTCAAGTCGGTGCCCGAGGCCGACCAGTTCTCCTTGTCGATCAGATCGACGATGAGACGCTTCAGCTTGGCAGGGTCCTGAATCCTGTTCTGCGCCTTGCGAAAGATGGTGCCGAGAGTTCCGGGGCGCTGCGCGAGGCCGACGAGAATTTCGGTGTACTGGACCTCAAGGGCCGTGCCATCCTTGTCCAGCAGGCGTTGCCAAGAGTATTCGTCGGGAACGATCTGCTGCGGGTTGAGTTTCCGGGTGGCACGCTCATGAGCCATCTTCAAGAACAGCAGGTACGTCAGCTGTTCGGTGTACTCGATGACGCCGACGCCGTCGTCACGTAAAACGTTGCAGTACGACCACAGCTTGTCGACGAGGCGACGCGAGTCAGACACGGCTTCCATTCTTGATCAGACGACGAGGGACAGGTTCGGGGCGTCACGATAGATCCCGTCACCGGCTACCAACTCCAAGTTCTTGGCGATGGCGCATGCCGCAATCCAGCGGTCGCCAGAATGCTCTTTTGCATGCAGGGCATGCCCGGCTCGACGACATTCAGCCACCAGTTCCGCGTATGCATCGGCGACTTGGTCGTCGGCGTAGATCGTCGGCATTCGGTTCAGCACAACAAGCAACTGTTCCATCCGGCGCTCACCCCACCCGCTGGACCTCGCGCCGGCCAGCACTTCGGCCCGGGTTTGAAACGAAATCAAGATACGTCGGCCTGTGAGGTGTTCTCGCCAACGCTGCACCCGCTCATCGTTCGTACGACGATTGACGTAGACGAGGCTGAATACGTCTGTATCAACGATTGAAGCCGCCGTCACGAACGAGCGGCTCTCAAGAACTCCTCGAATTCCTCGTCTGTTAGGTCAAGGCCACTATCCATGTCGGCCCCGGGCGCACTAGCTAGGATGTCTTCGACGGTCACCACGTAACGCCCGACGTACGGCGCACCTGGGTCAACGGTCTGGTGAACTGTGGCGTTGTCGAGGGCGACAACACGCCCAGCAGCATTGAAGGTTGCACCACCTTCGGCCATGACCCACTGTCCGACCAATCGGGCGACATCCGCATCGTCGATGACGCGCCTCAACTCTACGGAGAAGCCGACGTCGTCGCGAACCCGGAACTCATGCGAGCGCAGGTCAACTTTTTCGAGGCGGCCGTGGACTTCTGCCAGTTCGGTCGTGCGGACCACTTCCGAAAGCCACACCTCGACGTTGACAGCGGCCGAATCGAATTCGATGGTGGGGCGAGCCGGCGCCGAGAAGGTGGCCCGCGGCGCCGCAGACCGCAGCGCGTTGACCAGCTTCCCCGCGCTCTCCGACACAAGCTCTGTCATCCACTCCGGTTTGCGATTCTGACCAATTCCGGCCATCGCATCCCAAAACCGATCGTCGGCCAGCCTTTCATCCGCGAGATCAATATCGAGCTTGCCTGCCGGCCCCTTGACGAACTCCAACACCGTGCTGCCAGCTGTAACGGAACGTAGCCGAACCTGCGCGGACTCTTCTGTGTGCTGCTTGGATCTCCCGGGTCCCGCGGTGCCTGCTACGTCTCGACCGATCCGCGTTGTCAACTCTTGGAGGGCAGCGGCGAGCGCGGCGAGATCCCTCGCGCCGATCTCGCCGCTGGGTGCGGGTGCGTCAATAAGCCTCAACTCGAACTCCGTGGTCACGACCATCACCCCCCCCTTTGCCATTTGATCGGTGTATCCAACGGTAGGTCGCCGCGGCCGCCACTGACAACCGTGGCCAGGTCCCGATTCTGTCACTGTCCTCTGACTGGCTGGCCTATGCAGGCGAGGCGAGTTAGTCAACGCCGCGACTTTCCCAATCACCGAATAGCGTCCCATCGTCCGAGATCCACTCCCGGCGGCCGTTGCAGGAACGTCCCAATGACACGGCGCCCGCGGTCGACGGTGAGGAGAAGACCACGTTGCGGGTCAATCGGCCGATACCGTCGACGACGGCGATTGCACCGGTGTCGACGAGGTGCTGATGCTGGGCACGGTAGGTGTCGTAGGCCTTCCGAGTGCTTTCGGCCTTGCCGACACCGTGCCAAGACGGCACCACCGTCGAGTCGGCCAATATGGTGAACTCACCGTCGATCTGCTGCGCACTGGCATCCACGCCCAGTCTCGCCTGCCTCAGGTGGAACACCGGTGAACCCGTCGTGCCATCCGCCCTGCCCGGAGTCGACGGCGTCGGAACGCGAATGGCGTTGACCCCGAGCACTGGTAGCACGATCTGTAGCTGGGAGACGAAGTAGTCCATGTCGGAGGCATCGGCCTCAGGCAGTGCCGGAACACCAGGGGCGGTGCCGTTCTCCACGGTGACGCGGCCAGCCGAGGTTGCCAAGGCGATCAGCTTGGACTCCAGATACCGACCGTGCGCCTTGGTCAGATTCGCGTCCTTCGAGGTGATGACGACGACGCGGTCCCAGAACTGCTTCTCGCGCTGGTGATATCGCAGCCGTTCGGCGACGACGTCGGCCTCACCGATGTAGCACCGGGTGCTCTCGATGGCCGTCTCCTCGTCGCCGAGCAACAGGTAAGCGCCAGTGCGTTGCGCCTCGTCGCGCTTGAGCAGGTCGGCGAGATCCGACCGACGGGCCGACAGTACGTGGCCTGTCCAGTTGGTGATCTCGGCGGTGGTCAGGCCGCCGGGCGTGCCGTCGGCAAGGAAGAGCTTGATTTGCTTGCCGCTCAAAGGGATACGAGCTCTTCGGTATCGAGATGTTGGCGGTCGCGAGTGAGGCGGCCGGAGAACGCAGCGGTGAGAAGTGAAGTTCGCAGTTGCTGCAACATCCTTTCGTTCCGAATGAGCTGGCCCTGCAAAGACGCCGCTGCTGATGAGCCCCCACGGTAGGCATCGAGTGCCTTCATCTGCATCGATTTGTCTCGGCGCGGAAGCATCACTCGTCTCAACGCCACCTGCGAAATGTTTCGCATCGAGTCCTTGGTCCCGGTGGCCAGGTTTGTTAGTTGCCGTCGCGCCGACGGCGCCTGCAGCGCTCGCCAGAGCCACTCTGAATCGATGTCATTCGCGGGAGTGAGCCGCAGACTCTTATCACTGAGAAGCAGCCTTTGCCGGACAGCACCGACGAGAACACTGGCTCCAACGTAGTCCGCGGTGTTAGCACGACTCACAAGCAGATCGCCCTCATGAATCTCGAAGCGAGGGTTGATGTTCCCGGCCGAAACGGCTTTGTTCTCCTCGGGCTTGAACTCACCCCAGGTCATCGCGCTAACTTTGATGATCCCCCATTCGCCGTCAGCCGCTGGAGCGTTGGCGGTCCCAAATGACTTGCCCGCGGAGATGTCAGTGACCATAGTGTCGAGAGGTACGAGCTCGCCGCCTGCAAAATACCGCTCCAGGAGACTGCTCTCCAGCGCTTTGAGTCGACGCGATGCTGTCTTGAGATTGCGCGCAGCCGCATCGAGGCGCCAGAGGTGGTCCTCAAGGATCTCAACGATTCGTCGCTGTTCATCGACTGCAGGGAGCGGTACGGGCAACTTCCGCAATTGCTGTTGCGGAAGATGTGCGATGGTCGATCCCGTTGCAAACTTGGCGAGAGTGCCGGTCGTCGAATGAAACTCGAACAGATACCGCAGAAAACGAATATCGACCCATTCTGACGGCCGAACGCGGTGAAGAGCCTTCTGATAGGCGATGTAGTCCGCGCGCCCGCTCCAAATCGCGCAGCGGCCGATCTCCCCGCCTTCACAGACGAGCAGGTCGCCGGCCTCGATTCCGAAGCGAGCCCTGTCGTCGTCAGCAAGCTCCATCTCCAACAGGTCGTCAGTGCTGATGCCTCCCCACTGCACATTGACGTTTCGGAGATAGGGAACCATCGGCAAACCTCTCCGCTTGCCCTTGTCCAGCATCTTTCCTAACGCAGTCTCCGCGACTTCCCCGAGCGTCACCACCGGCCAGCTCATGCCGTCAACTCCGCGTTCAACTGCTCCAGCAACACGCTTGCCCTATCGCCCAAATCTCTTATCGCACCGTCAGTTCCACCCCGCTCAATGAACGGAGCGTCGTCGAGGTCTTCCACCCGAATGCCAGCGGAGTTGGCGATCACCGACACGATCCGGTCGAGCCACCACCGCTCGACGTCGGTGAACGTCACCCCTGCTTGCTCCTGCTGTGCCAGCCATCCAGCGTAACGCTCCCGCACTCGTTCCGCATACGGCACTAGTTCGTCGTCCACTCCGATGGTGTAGCGGATCAACGAAACCAGATCTGTGAGTGTGTGTTTCGTGCACGGATGCACCTTCGCGGCATCCACCGCAGCGTATGCGTCCCAGATGACCTCCGGGGTCCAGTTGTGCGGCGGTCGCGAGATCCTGGCGGAGAGACTCTGGATGAACGCGAAGTCGACCCGGCGCTCGCCCGATTCGTAGCCCAGCTGCAGCGCGGTGATCTCGTCACGGTGTTCGTCGAGGTACGCGCGCCAGGACTCGACGAGTGAACGCGCCCGTTCGGGGTCGACGACCCCGCCGGCCTCGATCAGTTCGTCGGCGCTGACCTCGTCGATGACGCGATCGTGGGTAGCGCGCAATTCCAGAATTCGGTTGCGCAGTTCTGGGTTGGAGGCGATCGGCGTGGTCGCCGCTTCGATCAGTGCAGGCGTGCTGGTGGCCGGTTCTACCGCGGCTACCAGCTGGCGGACGATCTCACGAACCGGTTGTCCCGCAACGTCGTCCAGCTCGGCGCGTTCCTCCTCGGTGAGGTCGAGTTCCAGCTTGGCCAGTCGGGAAGCCAATGTCGCCGCCTCGTCCTCGGTCAGTGTCAAGTTGGCCGTCTTGTCAAGCAGCTTCTTCAGGCTCACCGACTTCTGCCGGTTCAGTGGTGGCTCGACGAAGTCGTGCTCGGTCACCCCGACGGCATCGACGACGACGAACCGCGTTTTGGTCTCGGCATCCGGTGTGACGGCCTGGAAGTCGGCGGGTGAGATCGTGCGCGCACCACGACCTTTCATCTGCTCGAAGTATTGCGCTGAGCGCACATCACGCATGAAGAAGACGCACTCAAGTGGTTTGACGTCGGTGCCGGTGGCGATCATGTCGACGGTGACCGCGATGCGCAGCGCCGGGCTGGTACGAAAGGCCCTTAACTGCTCCTTGGCGTTGCGGGCGCTATAGGTGATCTTGGCGGCGAAGTCGTTGCCCTTCCCGAACACCTCGCGCACCTGGGTGACGATCTCTTCGGCATGGTTGTCGTCCTTTGCGAAGATCAGCGTCTTGGGGACAACCGACCTCCCGGGGAAGATCTCGGTGAACAGCCGATCTCGAAACGTTTCCAGCACGGTACGAATCTGGTCGGTGGCCGTCACCGCGCGGTCGAGTTGACCGGGGGTGTAATCCAAGTCGCCGTCGAGGGCTTCCAGTCGCTGCTCTCGGGTGCGTCGATCAACCTTGGGCACGATTGTGCAGGCTTCGATGTGCGAACCTTGTTCGCTGATCTGTGTGCGGATCCGGTAGATGTCGAAGTCCACATTGACGCCGTCGGCGACCGATTCGGGATAGGTGTAGTCCGACACTAAGTTTTGTTTAAAGAAGCCGAACGTCTGCTTGCCGGGGGTTGCCGTCAGACCGACGGTGTGAGCGTCGAAATATTCCAGTACACCGCGCCAAACGCCATAGATGCTGCGGTGTGCCTCGTCGACGATCACCAGATCGAACGTTTCCGGCGGAAGAGCCTGGCTGTAGGCGACGTTGACCGGAACATCCGGGACGTAGCCGTCGATGCCATCGTCATCATCCTCGCTGGCTTCACCGTTCTTGATGAAAGCGAACACCCTCTGAATGGTGGAGATGACGACATTGGTCGAGCCGAGCATCCCGGCACTGGAGAGCTTGGCGACGTTATAGAGCTCGGTGAACCGGCGCCCGTCGTCGGGCGTGCGGTAGTTCTGGAATTCGCCCAACGTCTGATCGGCCAGGTTGATCCGGTCGACCAGGAACAGGATGCGATTGAATCCGCCGTGCCGGAGCAGCCGGTAGGCCTCAGTGACCGCGGTGTAGGTCTTGCCGGCTCCGGTAGCCATCTGCACCAGGGACCGGTCGTAGTGCTGCTGCACCAAACTGTGTTCGATACCAGTGACGGCTGCGACTTGTGCGGGGCGCAGCGCGGTGGTGTCCAACGCGGGAAGGTCGCGGACCTTGGCGCGCCACGTCGGATGGTCAGGGTCGGCGTCGCCGTCACGCAGGATGCGGGCCAAGGTCCCGGGTTGCGGCACGTTGAAGATCAGGCGAGCCCGCGGGTCGGGATCGAAGCCGTTGGTGAAGTGCGTCTCGGTGCCAGAAGCCTCGAACACGAAAGGCAGGCGCCCGTCGCGAGCCTTAGCCGCCAGACGCACATCCGGTGGCAGTCCGTCGGCATACATGGCCGACTGCCACTCGACACCGGACAACGGAGTGCCGGTCGGCTTGGCCTCGATGACACCGACGACCGCCTTGTCGACGTAGAGCAGATAGTCCACCCGGCCGTGGCCGCGCTTCATCACGATCTCACGCACGGCAATGCCCTGGCCGGCGAACAGATTGAGGTCCTTCTTGTCCTGGACGATCCAGCCGGCCTGGGCGAGCTGCTGATCGATCAGCTTTCGGGCGCGCTCCTCCGCTGGCGCTTGGCTCAGATCGTCCCCTGTACTCATGCTGATGCAGAGAGTATCTGGCCTGCCCTTTGCGGCGTGCTATTCGGGCTGCTCCTTCCCGATCCGTTCAGATGGACATATGGTGCGATCGCCCATGGGGACCGTCTGAGTCCACCCGAGCGCCGGATGTCACTTTTGGATTGGAAACGTTTGGGCGTAGCTAGGTGCGAAATCGCGTCCGTACGGTTCGATCATGGATAAACAAATTCGACTTACAGCTTCCAGCCAACTCCCTGAACCAGGTTTGTCTGAACTAGCACGATGGGGCGAGGCGGCGCCCTTGGTGGCACTATCCGAACGCTTGTATTTGAAGACGTGCATGTTGGCCAGTGATATCGATGAATTCGGTACCCGCGTGAGCGATCCTGCGGTGGTCGATCACATCGTTAATCGGCTGGCATTTATGGGCTCGCATATCGCCGACATTGTTCAGTCCTTGTCCGCAAAGCTGGATCGTTCGGTGATTGACCGCGATCACTGGCTGGAAGTGTTGGAGGCGTTGGACCGGGCGCAGCGTGCTTTTCGTGAGGCGAATGGAGCAGCGCGAGCAGCCACCGAGGTTGTGCGCAATCACACGCAGATCCCGGGCTGAGGCGACGGAACGGCTGTCGCCGCCGCACCAAATAAGGCGGCGGCGAGCTGAGATGCGAACGCTGGACCGTCATTCACCAGTGCGTAGCCGCCGGCCAATCCACCTTGGTTGCAGAATGTTCGTCGTCTTCGCACCCGCCGGTACTTCACGACCCCCGTGGCGCGGTCGACACGCGGAACCAGGCGAATTGCCGTCCGCGGGACGACGGCTGTAGGGAAGCGGCTGCCCGAATCGCCGTACACCGCTTGGCTGCGCGACCACCGCCGCACGATCCGCCGGGCCGCGATGTACGCGTCCTGGGCGACCTCGACGACGGCGATAGCCTTCTTGAGCCCGTAGACGCCCCAGAACCGACCAGGCCCGCGTCCGGGCTGTTGCCAGAGTTCGGGCACGATGTGCTGGTACTCCTTGTCGCCGTGCAGGTTTGGTGATGAGTGCTTGGTGAAGTAGATGGCCAGGCGTTTGGGGTCGCAGGCTTTCAGCCCGTTGCGCACGTCGATGGCGGTGCCGGCGAGCCGGTGACGCGCCTTCTGCTCGGCATCAGGATGGTCGACGACCTGGGCCCACGTCTCGGACAGCCACTGCGCGAACGTCCGCCCCGAGCGACCCGGCGAGATTGGCGGCGCCATCCACATATGGATGTGGGGTGCACCGCGCCGCTGAAACTCCAGCTTCCAGATGTAGCGAGCTGGCTCGCCGTACTCGCGTTGAAAGCGTTTGCGCCACAATACCGTATGCCGCTTCACACTGGCCCCATCGGGGGCGACGATCTCCCAGTCTCCGGGGTAGGTCAGGGTGACCATCGCCGGAACACGACCGGATTCCACCAACGGGGTGTAGTCGAGTTCGGCGAAGGTGCGGCACATGGCCGACCGTGATTTGCGGGACCACTCGGTGATGACACCGCCAGTACCGCGCTGGTCGTCTTCTGTAGGACTCCGTCGCGTCAAAGACACGACGGCCTGATCATCGTCCCCGTCTGTGAGGGCGAGGTCGTCTCTGACGTGGAACTTCGCATCGTCAACGTCACGTTGGTGATGGTTGACGGCCCGTTCTGCTGTCTTCTCGGCGCGGACGGGATTGGTCCACCCAAGCCTCACGACACCAGGGCCGATGGAAATGCGAAACCGGCCAGATTCAGGTTCGACACCGCGCCGCTCAGAACCACAGGCCCACGGTGCTGCTGGCTCGAACCGTGCCGCAGCTGCGGTGACCATTTCGGGGCTCGGGAACCGCAGCCCCAACGCGTCGATTGCCCGCAGGTCCCCGGTTGCGATCCCAGCGTGGGCTGTGTCGCGGACATTTTCGGCACATATAACAAGCCCGCCGTCCATGGCCGGGGTGAGTACCGGTGCCTCGGTCGACATCCGGCCGACCACTGTCGCTCTCGCGCCCTGCGGCCTGGCGGCCTCGGGCGCTCGCGACCTCCCGTCAACCGAGGCACCGGCAGAACTCTGCCCAACCGCGAGACGTTGTGATTCCGTTGTCGAGCCCTGCGTCGAGGGTGTCGACCCGGTGACTGATGAGGCGATGCTGGGCATCGGGGTGCCTGCTCCCCGGAACCTCCGAGACGGCCAACAACGCAAGCGGCAGCGCGGAAGCTCCTGGACGGGAGTGCAAACACCGTGTCCGGTCTATGTCCGTTCGCCGGACAGGCTCAGTACGTCAGCCCTGCTCAATGCGACGCATATGACGCATAGGCCCAAATAAACCGCAGGTCAGTGGTTATCTCGTCCGCCTGAAAAGCGGAAGGTCGCCGGTTCGATCCCGGCCCTGGCCACCACGGCGTAGAGGTCGCTGTTCTCATTCTGGGCGGAGGAATCAACACCGACCGGCTTGCCTTGAATCCCTCAAAACAGCGCAGCGGCCCAGGCCACGGCCAGTGAATGGGCAGCGTCACCAAGAGAACTCAGATCTGCGCTGATGGTCGCTGCCTCGCCGGCTACCGAGTTCCAACGCCTGACCGGCATCGCTAAGAGTGGACCCCGCACTCGCAAAGCCTTCATAGGAGACGGTATCCGCAGCCGCCTCGGCGGCTGTGCCAAATCTGAAGTAGGGGGCTATGTCGTCGAAGAGATGCAGGGTGTTGGTGGCCTCCTCAAGCCGCATATCCGCCAGATATAAAACAAACCCGCTGTGAGGCGAAGGATCGCCCACGAGGCTAACACCCCCTCCATGCAGAGCGTTGGCGGCGCTGGCGAACTTCTCGTCGATGCCATTCACGAAAAACGCCTCTAGCGAGGTGAACTCAGCGTTGACTGGATCGCCTCGGTGCTTCTGAGAGCCAACAGAGCGCCCTGCTCGACGGTCGCCTGCCCTTCAAGCAGTGACTCATATGGAGTGGGAAGCGCACTGCTGCCTAAGCTTTCAGCAAGGGTCAATTGGGCCCCGCCCGCCTCCGCGTCGAACAACGGAGTCACTCCCGAGGCCGAACCACCGATGTCGGCATTGGTGTCAGCCGCTGTGCACAGGCTGATCAGCGCGGTCACACCGATCAGCCCAACCCCGGTGCTCATCTGCCTGACACGATGGAATGCGCCTTGAGAACCCGTCATTGATATTCCTGTCGTTGAGATGAGCTCGCGCTGGCGCGCCTGCTCGCCGAGAGGGTCCACATCCGCGTGCCGCGGATCAAGTCTGGATCGGCGAAGCCGGCGCCGAAGCTGGCCACCGTGGTGGTCGGCATGTGTGTTGGGGCGGACGGCATCGTCGTCGGTGGATCGAGGTTTAGGCATTGGCCCTCGGGTGTCGATGATTAGCCAGGTTGCCAGGTGCCCTCTGCCAGCAGCGGCAGCAGGATCTCGGCGACCTCGGCCATGTTGTGCCGTCTCATTAGCAGCTCAAGGATTTGTTCCGGGGTCTGCGGCGGGTTGGTTCGGCGATTCGACATCTCTCGCAACGCCCGTACTCCTGCATGCGGGTGCGCTGACTCTGTGTTGGCTGCGAACTGATGTGGGTGCACAGTCTCGATATCGGCCTCCGCGAGCACGCCGGCTGTGCTGAACCCGGCCCGGCGATCGTCGGTGACGATGGCATCGGCTTTGCCGATGATCGCTGCGTGGGCGACGTGGCCGTCATCGGGATCGTTGAGGCCGTAGCTGTACGCGCGGTCTTTGGGGGCTTGGACCTCCGAGCCCGGAAACGCCTGCTTCAGCTGATCGAAAAGGTGCTGTCGGCGCCTTGCGCTATCGCTGATCCCGCGCCGGTCGTGCAGGCCGGCGAGTACGTAGTCCAGCTCGAAGAGAATCCCGGATCCCCAGAGGGGCGCGTAAGCCCCCTCGGTGGCCAGCTGCAGCAGGAAGTCGCGCTGGAGGCTAGGCACGAGGGCGCAGGTGTCGAGGACAGCGCGATACACGTGGGCGAGTCTTTCAGGCGCCGCGGACGGTCAACGTTTGCGTTTCGCCTCGGCGAGCAACTCGGCGACCTCGTCGGCGTCGGCATCCGCGAACTCCGCCGAGCTCTCGGTGATGAACCGGTTGCGCCGGGTGTGAAGCTCTTCGCGGTAGGCAAGGACATCGGTAAGCCGCAGCTTGCGTCGGACCGCGCCGGGCACGTGGGCGTCTAACTCGCCGTCCTGGATGAGGCGAACTACCGTGGGGCGGCTGAGGCCGAGGATCTCGGCGGCCTGCTGGGTGGAGATTTCCTGGTCGCGGGTCAGGATGCTGATCGACTGGCCGTGGCTGAGGGCGTGGGCGGCACGCTTGAGAACGTCGTATAGCTGTTCCGTCAGTTCGACGCGGTCGTGTTCGCCCACACCAGACAGGAAGAAGGCAGTCTCAGGAGAGGTCCCGTGACGGGCCTCGTGCGCGTCGATGAAGCTGAGGACATTGGCAAGCCCATCGGCATCGGCCGGAACCGGGCTGACAATCTCCGCGGAGGCGGTGCTCATGGGTCTCACTTCCTTTCGTCTCGTCGCAGGAACTCGACCAATCGTAGCAAAGTTACGAAAGTTACGAAAACCGCTGGGGGTTCTACTATGCCGAGCAGTACAGCACCGCCCGGGTTACAAGCGAATCCACTCGTCGGGAACACGAGCAGGCCGCGATAGCCGCCCACGTCGCCGAAAGGGTCGAGGGCGTCCACGAGCGCGCCGCCGCCATCGACTGGAGCTGAGGCGGTCGCATACTGAACCCATGCTCCGGCTCCAGTGCGCGCTGTTCCTGCTCGCCGCATTGAGTTGCGGCGTGAGTGCGAATGCGGACGTGCCTCCGTTGAGCCCCGAGGCGCGGGCAGCGGGATTCGTCGACGTTCGCTCCGTGGTTCCCAACGCACTGATCGACCTGCGTTACGCGACACCGAACAACTTCACCCACACCCAGCTGTATCCGGCCGGCGCGCGCTGCCTGGTGCACGAATCGCTGGCACCCGGGCTCGCGGCCGCCGCCAAAGCCCTGGCGTCGACGGGAGACTTTCTCGTCTTCTGGGACTGCTATCGCCCGCATGATGTCCAGGTCAAGATGTTCGACGTGGTGCCGAATCCGGCGTGGGTGGCCAAGCCAGGCAACTACGCGAAGAGCCACGAGTCGGGGCGTTCGGTGGATGTGACGTTGGGCAGTATGACCGAGCGGTGTCCGCATTGTCTGGTCGACATGGGTACCGACTTCGATGACTTCTCGCCGCGGGCAATGGCTTTCGCGACCGACGGGGTCAGCATCGGTCAGCGGGCGAACCGGGCCAGGTTGCGCGATGCCATGACTGCCGCCGGGCTGTCGGCGTACTCCGGTGAGTGGTGGCATTTCGATGGAGCCGGGGCCGGCGTGCAGCGCCCGATTCTCAACGTGCCAGTGATGTAGCCTTCTCAAGATATGAGAACGCCGTTTCGTAAGATGGAATCATCGGCGGTAGCCTTGTGGTCGAACACGATTCGATCGCAAGGAGGTCGCTCGGTGACCAGCGAATATCGGGCCGTCTACACCCACGGGCATCACGAGTCAGTGCTGCGCGCACATCGGCGGCGCACCGCCGAGAATTCCGCCGGCTATCTCCTGCCGCACGTGCAACCGGGGATATCTCTGCTTGACGTAGGTTGTGGCCCCGGAACCATCACCGCGGACCTTGCTGCGCGCGTCGCGCCCGGCCAACTGACCGCTGTCGAAATGACCGACGATGCCTTGGAATTGGCGCGCGGTGAAGCGCAGGCGCGAGGACAGTCAAACATCGTTTTCGCGGTCTCCGACGTCCACGCACTGGATTTTCCCGACGACACCTTCGATGTCGTGCACGCCCACCAAGTGCTCCAGCATGTGAGCGATCCGGTGCAGGCGCTCCGGGAGATGCGACGCGTGTGCAAGCCGGGCGGTGTGGTGGGGGTGCGCGACTCCGACTATGCGGGCTTTATTTGGTTTCCGCAGCTGCCGGCACTGGACCGCTGGATGACGCTGTACGTCACGGCGGCACGCGCCAACGGTGGCGAACCCGACGCCGGGCGGCGACTGTTGTCCTGGGCTCAGAAAGCCGGGTTCGACGACATCGTGCCGACGGGCAGCTTGTGGGCCTTCGCGACGCCGGAGGACCGCGACTGGTGGGGTGGCATGTGGGCGGACCGCATAGTCGAGTCCACGTTGACGCGACAGTTGATCGACTCGGGTCTCGCCACCGCCGCGGAACTCGATGAAATCTCGGCGGCATGGCGGGAGTGGGCCGCGGCGCCCGACGGCTGGTTCTCCATCCCGGCCGGCGAACTGATCTGCCGGAAGTAGCTGCAAACGAAATCGATCCGACCCGTGAGCGAGCCAACCGGATCCTGAGCGAAGCCGAGGTGTCGCCAAACTATCGACGGCTTCTGCCGATCGGCGACATGATCCGACGGTTGTCCGGGACAGCGCGCGTGCGCACCTGCTCGCCGGCGCCGACCACGTCACGCTCCTGCCGCCATTGGACGGCGACTTCCGCGACGGGATCGATCAGCTCGAGCAGATTGCCCCAACGCTGACCGGACTGGGCTAACCTCGCGCCGGATTGGTGTAGACGCGATCCGGCGAGATCAGCACCGCGGTGCGACGTTCTTCACGCATCACCCGGTCGTAGGCGTCCCAGTCGTCGTGGGTGCCGCCGGCCGCGGTGAAGATCTCGCGAAGGATCACCCGAAGCCGTTCATCGTCCACGTCGGGATGCGGGTCGTCGGGTCCGATCAGCTGTGCGGTCCCTTCGACGGTGGCCCACCGCCAACCGGTGCGGGCGGTAACCGTGGTCCGGGGATCGGCGCGCAGGTGGCCGAGTTTGCGGGCACTGCCGATGGCCACCAGGCCGACGACCGGTTCGTCGGTCAACGGGTGGTGCAGGACCCCGGCGTTGACGACGGACGCCTGAGCGCTGCCGTCACGCCGCAGCGTCGTGAAGACCACGAGGCCTTGCTCGGCCGAGGCGACCTCGGCGAAGGCAGGAAGGGCGGTCATGGTGCGGGTTCCTTTCCGGGTGATTACTGCGCTTCAGCCCCGGAATGACCCATTCCATTCCCGGCGTGCGGAATGCGTTGTCGCGCCTGCGGCAACTCTGCCATCAGCCGGCTGCGGGGTCGATGCGGAATCCATTTTCGCTACTGCTGGATATTCAATAGCGAGAATTATCTTCTCAAGATAGCCGGGTGGGCGGAATGTGAGCGCTGTTGCGTCATGGCCCGGCTGAGGCGGCGGACGTAGGCCAGTACGGCCACTCCGGAGATCGAGCACGCGGTCAGGGCAAGCTCAGTACTGGCCGAGGGGTAAGCCCATTATCGGACGGCTATGTTGCCGGTTTGCTGACGAACCCGTGCGAGCAGAAGTCCCAGACGTCTTCTGCGGTGATCGGATGCGCGGTGGCGTCGTCGGGCCCGCCGCTGGACTGGGCGATGAAGATGACGGTCTGCATGGTCATCGCGGCTATCCGCCTCGGGCTGATACCCGTGCGCAATTCGCCGGCCTCGCTGGCGGCTTCCATCAACTCGGTCAGCAAAGTGACCAGCGGCGCGTGAGCGGCCTTGACTTCGTCGGGATGGGACACCAGCAGCCTAGGGGCGAAGTCGGTGAACAGCGGCAGATTGGCCGTCGGGTCCGGGCGCGACGCCTCGAACAGCAGCTCGACCGCGACTTTCAGCCGCTCGATCGGGTCGGTGTGGTTGGCTGTCGCGGCCCGGATTTGGTCCGACGACCGGTTCAGGGCGTCCTCGAAGAGCGCCAGCAGTAGTTCGTGCTTGCCGTCGAACTGCAGGTAGAAGCTTCGCAGCGACTGCCGGGAGCGGTCGACGACCTCTTGCACGGTAAAGTCCGTGCTGCCCTTCTCGACGATGATGGCCTGTGCGGCGTCCAGGAACCGTTGGACGCGCTGCGCGGCCCGCAGTTTCGCCGTCTTGATGGACCGCTCGACGGCGCGCTGCTTCCAGGCCGGCTCTGCACTGGGGCTGGTCACGGGCGGCGGCCCGGATGATTGCCGCGACGGGAGAACATGGTGGGACTGTACCGGAGAACGCCGTGCCATTGGTGTGCGCTCTTCCTCACCGAACACCGTATGTGAGATTGTCACTCTCGCTTAAAGTGAAGGTAATTCTCGCCTAATCGGCAGGAAAGCGAAATGCGATTTACCGGGTGCCCACCACCGCGTCGCTGGGTACGGGCGCAACACGCTCTGGATCGGCTGCGCAAACCAATCACTTTGGGGCGCTGCGCCTGCTGGCTTCGGTGACCTGGGCGCGAGCTGCCCTGGCGGGAGACGTGGCCGGCCAGTCGGTGCTCACGTCGCGCGGATCCGAGGCCGCCACGCTATGGCCGCGAAACTGACTGCTGGCCAGCCACATTCGCCACAGAGATCTCCTAGTATCTGGGTGCCAAATCTGCCCGCCTCCGAGCGAATGACCTCGTCAATTCGCTCAGAGGCGGGCAGAGCGGCACATGGCTTCGCTCCGACCCGGATGTGACCATCGGGGAACCAGAACTGGATCAAGCGCGGCGCAAACCGTTTGTCACGCAACGCCATTCCAGCGTCGCGCGTCCGAGCTCGCCGATGACCCGGCTGCGGATGGCGGACCCGAGTGGACAGCAGAACGTCGGCGCACGCGGGCTCGAGCATTGACCAATATCCGGGCTCCACCCGCGATCACTGGCGTGCCGGGAGTAGCATCGGGATGTTGATTCTCGCGAATCGAGAAGCCAGTTTTCCTAGCATGGAAGAAGTCGGCAACGCCGCCGATGGAGAGGACCGGGCCGTGCACAAAGACGACATGATTTTGATCAGCGTCGACGACCACACCGTCGAGCCACCGGACATGTTCAAGAACCACCTGTCCAAGAAATACATCGACGACGCCCCGCGCCTGGTGCACAACGCCGACGGCTCGGACACCTGGCAGTTCCGCGACATCATCATTCCCAACGTCGCGCTGAACGCGGTCGCCGGTCGTCCGAAAGAGGAGTACGGCTTGGAGCCGCAGGGCCTCGACGAGATCCGCCCCGGCTGTTACAACGTCGACGAGCGTGTCAAAGACATGAACGCCGGCGGCATTCTGGCGTCGATCTGCTTCCCGTCCTTCCCAGGCTTCGCCGGCAGGCTGTTCGCCACCGAAGACCACGACTTCTCCGTCGCGCTGGTGCAGGCCTACAACGACTGGCACATAGACGAGTGGTGTGGCGCCTACCCGGCCCGCTTCATCCCGATGGCGATCCCGGTGATCTGGGATGCCGAGGCGTGTGCCGCCGAGGTTCGGCGGGTGGCAAAAAAGGGTGTACACGCCCTGACCTTCACCGAGAACCCCGCCGCGATGGGCTACCCCAGCTTCCACGATGACTACTGGAAGCCGCTGTGGGAAGCGTTGTGCGACACCGACACCGTGATGAACGTGCACATCGGGTCCTCGGGCCGGCTGGCGATCACGGCTCCTGATGCGCCGATGGACGTGATGATCACCCTGCAGCCGATGAACATCGTGCAGGCCGCGGCAGACCTGTTGTGGTCCAAGCCGATCAAGCAGTACCCGGACCTGAAGGTCGCCCTGTCCGAGGGCGGCACGGGGTGGATCCCGTACTTCCTCGAGCGTGCCGACCGCACCTATGAAATGCACTCCACGTGGACGCATCAGGACTTCAAGGGCAAGCTGCCCAGCGACGTGTTCCGCGAGCACTTCCTGACCTGCTTCATCAGCGACAAGGTCGGTGTCAAGCTGCGCAACATGATCGGCATCGACAACATCTGCTGGGAAGCCGACTACCCGCACAGTGACTCGATGTGGCCCGGCGCCCCGGAGGAGCTGTGGGAGGTGTTGTCCGCCAACAGTGTTCCCGACGACGAGATCAAGAAGATGACTTACCAGAACGCGATGCGCTGGTACTCCTTCGACCCGTTCAGGCACATCCCCGAGGCTCAGGCCACGGTCGGTGCACTGCGTAAATCCGCTGAGGGGCACGATGTTTCGATCCGAGCTCTGTCGAAGCACGAGCACGGTGGCCCCAGCTTCGCCGACTTCGCCGCCAGCGCCAAGGAACTGACCGGCAACAAGGACTGACGCGTTCCGCTGGTCGCGGGTAGCTACCCCCGCGCTCGATGAAGAGGAGAGTGTGCAGTGGCGGGGATGAGCTTCGAGCTGACCGATGACCAAGAGCTGATCCGCAAGTCGGTCGCCGAGCTGACGTCGAAGTTCGACGACCAGTACTGGATGGAAAAAGACCTGGCGCGAGAATTCCCGCAGGAGTTTTACGACGCGATCGCCACCGGCGGCTGGCTCGGAATGACGATCCCCGAGGAGTACGGCGGCCACGGACTCGGCATCACCGAGGCGACGCTGCTGCTCGAGGAGGTGGCGCGGTCGGGTGCGGCCATGAACGGCGCCAGCGCGATTCACCTGACGATCTTCGGCATGCAGCCCGTCGTCAAGCACGGCTCTGATGAGTTGAAGGCCAGGACCCTGCCGCGCATCGTCAACGGTGATCTGCACGTCTGCTTCGGCGTCACCGAACCCGGCGCGGGCCTTGATACCTCACGCATCACCACCTTCGCCAAGCGCGAAGGCGACAACTACCGGATCAACGGGCGCAAGGTCTGGATCTCCAAGGCGTTGGAGTCCGAGAAGATCCTGCTGTTGACCCGCACGCAGCCATACGACGAGGTTTCGAAGAAGACCGACGGCATGACGCTGTTCCTCGCCGACCTCGATCGCGACCACGTCGATATCCGCCCGATCAAGAAGATGGGTCGTAACGCCGTCAGCTCCAATGAGGTCTTCATCGACGATCTGATCGTCCCGGTCACCGATCGCGTCGGCGAAGAGGGCAAAGGCTTCAAGTACATCCTCGACGGCCTCAACCCGGAGCGGATGCTGATCGCCGCCGAGGCGCTCGGCATTGGACGGGTCGCGTTGGAGAAAGCGGTGAAGTACGGCAACGAGCGCGTGGTGTTCAACCGCCCGATCGGGATGAACCAGGGCCTGCAGTTCCCGCTGGCGGATTCGCTGGCCCGCCTTGACGCCGCGGAACTGGTGCTGCGCAAGGCCACCTGGCTCTACGACAACGGGAAACCTTGCGGCCGCGAAGCGAATACCGCGAAGTATCTGTGCGCCGACGCCGGATTCGGGGCGGCCGACCGGGCGCTGCAAGTGCACGGCGGGATGGGTTATTCGGAGGAGTATCACGTGTCGCGCTACTTCCGCGAGTCGCGTCTGATGAAGATCGCACCGGTCAGTCAGGAGATGATCCTCAACTTCCTCGGTGAGCACGTGCTGGGAATGCCGAGGAGCTACTGATGGCGCCCCCGTACCACGAGGTCGTCAACGCGGGTAATTTCGTCGCGAAGCCAGACCCGTCGTCCACCGGGCAGTGGGCGGTCAAGAGAGTGGAGCAGAGCAATGCGTGAAACGGTCATCGTCGAGGCGGTGCGGACACCGGTGGGTAAACGCAACGGTGGCCTGTCGGCCATGCACGCCGCCGACCTGTCGGCAGTGGTGCTCAACGAACTCGTCGAGCGCGCCGGAATCGACCCAACCGTCATCGACGACGTGGTGTGGGGATGTGTGTCGCAGGTCGGGGACCAGTCCAGCAACATCGGCCGATACGCGGTGCTGGCCGCCGGTTGGCCCGAACACATTCCGGGCACCACGATCAACCGCGCCTGTGGCTCTAGCCAGCAGGCGCTCGACTTCGCCGCGCAAGCGGTGATGTCCGGCCAGCAAGACGTGGTGGTGGCCGGCGGTGTCGAGGTGATGAGCCGGGTGCCGCTGGGCTCGGCCCGGGCGACCGGTCAGCCCTACGGGCCCAAAGTGCTTGCCCGCTATGACGATTTCTCGTTCAACCAAGGCATATCGGCGGAGATGATCGCTAAGAAGTGGGGATTGTCCCGGACCCGGCTCGACGAGTACTCCGCGCTGTCGCATGAGCGAGCGGCGGCCGCGCAGGACAGCGGTGCCTTCACCGGACAGATTGCTCCGGTGTTCGTCGATGTCGGAGAGGACACTGCCGTTGTCGCCGCGGACGAAGGAATTCGGCGCGGGACGTCGGTGCAGACATTGTCCGGCCTCAGGCCCGCGTTCGATGAGGCGGGCGTGATCCACGCCGGCAACTCGTCCCAAATCTCCGATGGTGCAGCGGCATTGCTGGTGACGACGTCGGACATCGCGGTCGAACTGGGCCTGACGCCGTTGGTGCGATATTGCGCGGGCGCAGTCACCGGCGCCGACCCGGTGCTGATGCTCACCGGGCCGATCCCGGCCACCGGGAAGGTGCTGGCCAAAGCCGGCGTCTCGATATCCGACATCGGCGTATTCGAGGTCAACGAGGCCTTCGCGCCGGTCCCGTTGGCGTGGCTTGCCGAAACCGGCGCCGACCCCGATCGGCTCAATCCCCTCGGCGGAGCCATCGCACTCGGCCATCCGCTGGGCGCGTCCGGAGCGGTGCTGATGACCCGGATGGCGCATCACATGCGCGACAACGGGATCCGATATGGATTGCAGACCATGTGCGAAGGCGGCGGCACTGCCAACGCGACCATCGTCGAACTCGTCGCCTGACAGTGCCGGGATAGCACTCGGGTGTCTTTGTGCTCGAAAGTTCTATTCGCTGATCGAGATGGCTTGCCGCGGGCATTGCCGAACTGCGTCGAGGACCTGCTGCTCGTTCTCGGGCGTGACTTCGTCCTGCAGCACCGTCAGTGTGTCGTCGTCTTCGAGCCGAAAGACCGCGGGGATGACCCCCATGCAGACCCCGTTGCTTTCGCAAAGCCCCCAGTCGACGTCGATCTTCTTGGTCACTGGGTCCACCTCATCGCACTACCTTCACCGGGACGTTCAGCCAGCCCGCGACGTTCTGCATGGTGACGCGTTTACACCCGTCCCACTGCACTTCGTAGCGAGGCATGAAGTCGAGAAGCTTTTCCAGCGCGATCCGGCTCTCCATCCGGGCCAACGCCGCACCGAGGCAGCTGTGAATTCCGTAGCCCAGACCGAGGTGCTGCGCCTCGGTCTGATCACGATCGATGTCGAAAGTGTCGGCGTCGGTGAACGCCTCGGGGTCCCGGTTCGCCGCGGCGCCGCAGAGGAATACCGGCTTGAAAGGCGGAATCACGCCGCCGCTGACGTGGGCCTCTTTCAAGGTGTAGCGGACGTTGTACTGCACTGGCCCTTCGTAACGGAGTAACTCTTCGACGGCGCCGGGCAGTTTGCTGCGGTCTTGTTGCAGTTTCTCCCACTGTTCGGGGTTGCGGGCGAACAACACCGCCGCAATACCCACCAGCTTCGTGACGGTCTCGGCACCTGCACCACCCAAAAGCGTGGCAAAGCCGCAGATTTCGATATCATCGAGCTTGCGGGGCCGGCCATCCTCGCCGGGGATCTCGGCCGCGATCAGTCGGCTGATCATGTCGTCCTGCGGACTCTCGCGGCGTTGTTGGACCAAGCCGAAGTAGTACATCGCGGTCTCGATGTTGGCCTGCATGCCGGCTTCGCTGACCTCTATCTGCCCGGGCTCACGGTGCAGGCTGGTGTCTATCCAGTGCCGCACCTGTTGACGGTATTCCTCGGGCACGCCGGCCATCCGGGTAATGACCTCCACTGGAAACGGCCCGGAGAAATCCTGAACGACATCAAACCGATCGCGATCAACGGCACCCAGATATTTGTCGACCACTTCGACGATCGTCTGGTGCTGCGATTGCACGGCCCGCGGCGTAAAGGCTTTGTTCACCAAGCTGCGCATGTGCCGGTGATCCGGCGGATCCATGAAAATGATCGACTTCATCTCGGCGGAGACGCCCTTGCGCACCATCGCCAAGTCGCAGCCACGGCTCGAGGAGTAGGTCTCGAAATCTTTGAACGCGGCGGCCACGTCTTCGTGACGGGTCAAGGCGTAGAAATCTTCCTTCTCGTCGTAGTAGAGCGGCGCGTCCTCGCGCATTCGGCGATAGATGTCGAATGGGTTGGTGAAGTATTCATCCGAGAACGGATCGAAGACGACCTTTGCCTTGGTCATGACACCCTCCTGCGCGCCCAGTGTGAGCAGCTGGAACCTTACGACGGAATGCTGGACTGTAACGCTAACGGTAGATGCTTCGCCGCGTGCCGAAAAGGCCCGATCTGGCGGCCCGGGCTGATGAACACAGCGTCCATCAGTGCGCCTTCACGCAGTGGTCAACGAATGAAAAGACCGTCGAGTGGTAGTCAGCGGCGGTGTGGCCGACGCTGATGTTGTGCCCGGCCCCGGGTTGTTCGTTGATCTGAAACCGCGACGCATTGGAGAACATCGAGGCCATCTCGGCCTGTGCCGCCGCATCGACCTGCCATACCCTCTCGTGCTCGGCGACGCTGAACTGCACCGGAATGCGTACGTTCGGGGCGATCGCCGGGAAGTCCTGGCGCGCCCAGTTGGACACCAGTTGGCGCTCGTAAGGGGGAGCGCCCGGGTAAACGGTTGCACCGCGCAGCATTTCGGATGGGTACAGCTCAGCCGGGTGCCACAGCAGTTCACGCATGCCCGACGGACGGTGCTCACGGGTGGCGGTTTTGAGGATCTCGCGCATGGCCGGGTGATAGTGCCGACCGGTGCCGGCCAACTCCATGCCGATCAGGTCGGTGCGCTGTTCCGCGGCGGCCATCCGGATTGCGAGTTCGCATCCGCCCGAGTGCCCCATCAGGAAAATGCCCGCACCGCGGGCCTTTCCGGTGAGCAGACGATCGAGGGCGCCATAGGCCAGCCGAACCCGTTGCTCGGGTTCGGCCACTGCGTCGGGGTAGGCCGCGGAGCTGCCGTAGCCGGGCCGGTCGATCGCCACCACCGTGTAGCCGTGCTGCGCGCCTGCGCGCAGCAACGACAACTCGGGATGGCCGGGGCAATCGAAATACACTGCGGCGGTTCCGCCGCCGTGAATGGCGACGATGACCGCCCGCGGGTCCGGCGCCTCGGCGACCAACGCCGACATCGGCACGCCGTCGACGATGACGACCCGGGGTTGCACCGTGGCGTGGTTCATGTGCGCCGCTGTTCCTGATGGCTGCGTTCTGCCTCGTCGCGGGCGCGGGTCGCCGATCGGCCCGCAGCAGCAGCACTCTCGGTGATCGCGTGCACCGGGCAGTCCAGCAGTGCCCGCATCACGGCATCGCGGTCGGCTTCGTCGACCTGGTTGCCGCCGTTCAGCGACGCGTAGCCCCAGTCATCGAGGGAGAAGTACTTCGGCGCACGCTTGGCGCACATCCCGAAACCGTCGCAGATCGTGCGGTCCAGACGAATTTTCACAACGCCTCCACCTGGTAGGGACGGTCAGCGTCGAAGACACCCAGTTGGCATGTCGGGCAGCGATTGTCGAGATGAGCTCGGACGAGGTCGGGGAATCTCGCCAGCAGGCTCGCCGCAATGTTGGTCGCAGCGTCCAGCGTGGCGCAGGCGCCACGGCCGCGCAGCACCACCGACCAGCGGCGCAACCGGGCGACATCCTCCTCGGTGGCGATGCCGTCGCGTAGCGCGCCGGCCACGGCGGCCATCGCCGCAGTGCCGTTGAAACAGGAGCCGCACTGCCCGGCGTTCTCGCGGTCGAAGTAGGCCAGCACCGACGCTGCGACCGCGAGCGGGCAGTCGTCGGTGATCACCGTGATCGCGCCGTTGCCCAGCCCACTGCCGAGGCCGCGCAGTGTCTCGTGGTCCAGCGTGGCATCGAGCACGGCGCGGTCGAGGAGGCCGGCAAAGTAGCCGCCCATCAGCACACCCCGTATTTGATCCGGTGAAACACCGTGCAGGGCTAGCAGTTCAGTGAACGCCAGACCATGAGGCACCTCGTAGAGCGCCGGCGCCCGGCCCGCGCCGGTCACCGTCACCAGGAAGCTGCCCGGCGAGGATGCCGTGCCCAGCGAACGGAATCCGGCGGCCCCGTGCCGCTGCACGAACGGCAGGCAGGCCAGCGTTTCCACATTGCTCACGAGCGTCGGCAGTCCACCGACTCCTTTCTGAAAAGGGCGCGGCGGCTTGTCCGTTGGTTTGACCGGCCCACCGTTGAGCGCGCGGACGGCGGCTGTTTCTTCACCGGCGACATAGCCGGGATCGACAGTATGCACCGTCACCGCGACGCCGCCGAGGACGTCGGGCCCGAGTTCGGCCAACGCGGCTTCCACGCTGCGCGCTGAGTCTGCGTCGGAAAGATAGACATACCCGCGGTCCGCGGCCACCATGATCGCGGCGAGTCGCAGACCGTCGACGACCAGATGCGGGCGATGCCGCAGCAACCACCGGTCCTTGATCGAAGCCGGTTCCCCCTCTTCGCCATTCGCGACGACGACGGCGCCACCGGCGGCCCGCCCGTTGTCGCGGACCGCGCCCGCCTTCACCGCGAACGGAAAACCCGCCCCGCCACGACCGAGCAGTCCACTCGCCGCGACCTCGCCGAGGAGTTCGTCCGCTCCGGTTGATCGCTGGTACCCGCCCGACGACTGGTAGGCAGCGAAGTCTTCGCGGTCCCGGCCATCGAGCAGTCGCGGCGTCAAGCCGGGCGACATGCCGACGGTGACGGCGGGTGCGGCGCTGGTCTCCATCAGTTGACCCGCGTTAGGCTGACGAATATGCGAACCGCAGTCGTGCGTGTCAACGTCGACCCGGACAACGCGCTGGAGCCTGCGCAGCTAACCGGCGGCATGGCCCTGCTCCTGGACAGTGTCGGCCGCGCCGGTGTCATTGCCAAGGACCTCGGGACCATGCCCGCAGGCCACCGCGAAGTGCAGTTGCTGATCACCGGCGACGACGTCGATGCTGCGAAACAGGCAGCGCTTGACCTGTGCAGCAAAGCGTTTCCGGCCAACCCTGCTGCTGGTGCGGTCACCTTTGTCAGCCGGGGAACCGACGACGATGCGTACGGTGTGCTGGCCGGATTCGGGCTCACCGGTGACATCGTCCGGACTCCCGGCGAGGATGGCTTCGACATCGTCGAGGTGACATTGCGTGAAGCCGACCTGGAGCGCGTCCCGGAGAGCCGGATTCACACCGCACTGGAGGCGTCGCTGAACTGCGAAGTTCGCATTCGCGCCGAGTAGCCGCATCAGGCTCCCAGGAACTTCAGGATCGCCGGGGCTGCCTGCACCCAGGTATCAAACATGTTGAAGCGCTCGACTTTACCCGCAGCACGGTCTTTGGACGCACGTTCCCAGGCATCCTCCGGCCAGGGCGGGTCGATCAGCGTCGATCCCTTGATCAAGCAGCTGACTTCCAGCGACGTCCGCTTCGGGTGATCCATGTCGTTCTCGCCGCCACGAATAACCAAGGTGGGAACCTGAATCCGATCAAACATCTCGTCGTCGACACCCGGAATCGTCTGCCCGGGCTTGGACACGAAGGCATTCAGCCAGCGCAGCATCAGCTTGAGAAACTCGTCGGGGTCGAAGTCGAGGAAACGCCGTTCGTTGTCCAGGTTCTCCTCGATGCGCTCGCGCCATTCCGGGACTTCGGCCACGCCAGCCATTCCGGTGCCGCGCACGGCGAGAATGCTGGGAATGATGTAGTACGAGCCGAGCATGAACGTGCCGTAGATACCTCCGACGATGTTCCACACCACGAGCTTCTCGACGAGGTCGGGGTAGAGCATCGTGGTCAGCATGGAATCCCTTGCGCCACCGGATCCGCCAGCGAGGATGCACCGGTCGAAGCCCAGACCGGTCAGCAGCTTGTGCAGGGTCTCGGCGCGCATGTGCGATTCGCTCTGCCCGTAGAACTGGACGTCGGATGCGCCGCAGTTGGGCCGGTCCCACAGCAGCACCCGGTACCCGCCGGCGGCCAGTGCATCGGCGAGTGGACGCAGCCCGGGGATCTCCTTGCCGAACCGGCCACCAGGCGTCAGCGCGATGAGATCGCCTGACTCACCGAGGAGTTCGTAGACGACGCGGCCACCGTTAACTTCGAGCGAAGACACGGCTTCTCCTTCTTGGTCAGGCCTGCACCAGGACATCGTTGCCGACCACGCGCACCGGGTAGGTGCGGATACTCCACTCCGGCTTGACCGCGGTCGTACCGGTCGCCAGCTCGAAACCCCATTGATGCCAGGGGCAGTAGATGTACTCGCCGTCGCGCACCATCACCGCATCGCCCGGCGCGGTCTCGTCCACGATCGTGCGGCCACGGGTTCGGCCCGAGCACAGCGGGCCACCTTGGTGCGGGCAGTAATTGGCGATCGCGTAGAAGGTTCCTTTGACGTTGTACACACCCACCCCATGCCGGCCGATCGGTACCAGCTTGTGCTGGCCCGAGGGGATCTCGTCGACGGTGGCAACGACGTGCTCGCGGCCCTGGGCGAGACGGGGCCGGGCGAGACGGGGTTGGGCGGATTCTGGCCCTGCTTTTTCGGCAGGCAAGTCAGAGCACCCGGACTTGACCCTCGAGGACGGGAACCGTCTCCGGAAGGTGGTAGGTCGCAATGCCGTTCCGGTACATCACGGCTTCCCGGGCGTGCTTGGGCAGGTGCTTGACCAACCAGCGCGGGTCGTCGAACGTCCAGTGCGGGTAATCGGAGGAGAACAGCAGGATCTTCTCGCACTCCATCCATTCCAGCGCGCGGGTCAGTTCCGTCTTGTCTTCCGGGTAATCCAGCGGTTGGGTGGTGAACTTGATGTGGTCCTTGACGTACTCCGACGGGGTGCGCTTGATGTCCAGCCACGATTTGCGCGCCTGGTAGATCGCGTCCATCCGCCACATCAGCGGCAGGATCCAGCTGAAGGCGTGCTCGACGAACACGATCCGCAGGGTGGGGAAGCGGTCGAAGACGCCGTCGAAAATCAGGCTCATCACCTGGTTGGCGGCCAGCAGTGAGTAGGTGACCATGAAGTCGTGGTTATAACTGGGGTAGCCGACCGGCGGCGCCGGCAGTTCGTCGAACTGGCTGCGGGACAGGTGGCAGCTCACGGGCATGTCGTGCTTGGTGGCTGCGGCCCAGATCGGGTCGTATTTGGGGTTGCCCCAGGGCGGCCGCGGCTCGGCCTTGATCAGGATCTGCGCCATGTAGGGATGCCCGGCCCACTTCTCGATCTCGCGGACCGCCTCCGCGGGTTCCTCGATGGCGACGCAGATCGAGCCGCGCCACCGCTGGTGCCAGTTGTTGTGGCTGTCCAGCCAATGGTGGGCCTGCCACTCGTTCAGCGCGGCCGCCATCGCGTGCTGCGCCTCGGGTAACCGGGCCGGATAGGCAGCGGGCTCCAGGATCGCGATGTCAGAACCCGCCTCCATGATCAGCTGCCGAAACGCCATGTCCGGGTCGCTGCAGGCGAATTCGCCGTCCGGCGGGAAGGTGTCGGTCCGCATCGCATAGCTGTGCGCATAGTCGGGGGCGTCGTAGTAGATCTGCTCGCCGACGTCACGGGCGCCGAAGTAGGTGCTGCGCCACGGCTCGGGGATGTACTGGACGAGCTCGCCGCGCCGGGGGGCGGGGTGGACGTCCGAGTCGACGCACCGGACGGCGATGCGTTCGGCAGCCGGAACGCGCTGCAGGGAATGGGTCAGCGTCATCTCGATCTCCTCGCTCTCCCCGGGGCTACAACTATTGTGCGCTCACCTGCCGGCGAGATCGGCCGAGATGTCGATCCCGTACAGGTCGGCCGCGTTGCGCCAGCACAGCTTCTCCCGTTGTTCGCCAGACAACGCCCTGGGCAGTTTCGTGATGTCTCCGCATTGCCAGTGCGGATAGCTCGAGCCGAACATCACCATGTCGTCCTTGCCGGTGAAACCGAACCATTCGCCGGCGAAGTCGACGTCGCCCGGGCCGTCGAGGCTGCCCTGGACGAAGTAGATGTGCCCGGGCAGGTAGTCGCTGGGGATCTTGGGCGCCCACGGGGTCTGCTCGAGATGCGGCCGGCCGAAGGTGTCCATCCGCCAGATGAATGGCGTGATGAAATCCGCCGCGCCGTCGCCCCAGACGAACTTCAGGCCACCGAAGCGTTCGAAGACGCCCTCGGCGATCATGTTCATCTGGTGATACAGATAGTTCAGCGCCATGAAACTCACGTAGTGCTCGTAGACGCGGGTGTTGCCGTTGGGGGTCGGCGGATTGGCGATACCGGAACCGACCTCGATGTGTGTTGCCACTGGAAGGCCCGCGTCGGCCGCGGCTTCCCACAGCGGCCAGAATTGCGGCTTGCCGTACACCTCCCGGGACTGCAGCGGGACGCCGATCTGGACGACCCGCGGATGCGATCGCCACTTCTCGATCTCTTTCAGCGCGCCGGCGATGTCGTCAGGGTTCACCCGGATGGTGCCGCGGAACCTGTCGCCGAAGTGGCTGTGCTCCAGCCACTTCGACACCATCATCTCGTTGTGGGCGGCGTGCAGGGCGCTGCCGAGATGGCGGTCTGGCATGATGCCGCGCCCCATCGGATGCAGCACCGCGATGTCCACACCGCGATTCGAGAAGAGTTCATTGCCAACGAATTCCGGGTCTGAGCCGGGGTACTGGCGGTCCGGTCCCCAGGTCTTGGGCGCGTACTCGCCGCCCGGTGCGCCGTACCAATCCATCTCGTAGTCCGGGAAGCCGCGACTCGTGAACGGCTCGCGGAGAGTCGAGCGCAGTTCTTTGTTGGAGGAGAAGAAGATGTGCACGCTGGCGTCGATCAGCGGCGTGCGCGTTCCGTCCGGGTGCTCGATCACCTGAACCACCCTTCGCGGATCGGCTAACTGCTGGCCAAACTAACATCCACGTTCCGCGCTGTTCAACGGGTTTACCGTAAGCATTTCGATGATTCATTGCGCAGCGTGCCCAGCGCCTGGAGTTGCACGCGAGATCGCCGCGGCTTCAGAACGGGACGAGACTGAACGGCCAACTGCTGGTCCCGCCCGGTGCGCCGCCGCAGCCGGCGTTATAGGTGGAGTCCACCGAACCGGTCAGCGTCACCGCGTCCCAGGTGTAGGTGTCGTGGGAGGGTAGGAAGTAGACCGTGCAGCGGACACCGTCGGGTACGTCGACGATCATCGTGTAGCGGCCGTTCGCCAGATGTCCATTTGCGTCCCACGGTGTCGCTTGGCCGTTGGGCCTGGGTATGGCCTGGTTGTGGATGCAGTCATCGGGGTGAGTCGGCTCGCACGGCCGGATGGACCACAGCCACGAGTGGCCCGGGTCGCGTGGTGACGCCACTTCGTAGTTTGCGTATTGCATGTGGGCGTGGGCCGCTGGAGCCACTGTCACTGCTGCCGCGATCAGGGGAATGCTCAGCGCCAACGACTTCACGTCATGCACCTTCCGTTCGTCGGCTGAATATAAGCCGATTTTCAGTCGATGACCGCGGTTTCTGTACGTATCGGTGATGGGCAGGGCCGGCATGCCCGTCGATGACGCCGATCGTCTCCTCGTGCGCGGCGCCCTCGGGGTCGCCGGCATAGTCGGGCACCCGATCCAGCGCTGCGGTCGAAGCGCAAGTGCCGGTGGTCTTTACAGTCGGTGATGATCTTGGCCTTGTGGATCGCGAGATCCTGTCAGCCGCGACGTTGATCCTCGATGTCGTGATCGTGGGATGCGGTACAGCGCGGACGCCAGAGGCGACAACGAGTACGGCAGTCTCGTTTCTTCGGTTCGGCTGAATTCCCGTTCGCGGAATGTAAGAGTCGCCCAAGATGAGAATGGAATTATCCAACCGTGTCGCGCAGACCCAATGCCACCGCAGCGGGACCGCGCCGCGACGATGCAGAACGCTTCGCTTGCTGAGCGGTTACTCAATCGGAGGTCCCTCGGTTGCCGATTTTCACTCCCGGCGCACCCGGCATGGGTGATAATCGGAGGTCTCTAGAAGTGGTGGTTCGCCCCGCCCCGCTCGAGAGCGTGGATTCACGTGAACGATACGGAGGGACGGTGGGCGCCCATGGCGATTAGAGGGGCGGAGCGCTGGTCCACCGGGATCAGCATGCCCAATGGTCTCTCCGGCGCAATGCAAGCCATCGGTGGGCTTTTCGCGATGGGCGCGGACGCGGCCAAGTTCGCGTTCCGCCGACCTTTTCAGGCCCGCGAGTTCTTGGAACAGTCCTGGTTTATCGTCCGTGTCGCGCTGGCTCCGACTTTCCTGGTGGCCATTCCGTTCACCGTTCTGATCAGTTTCATCCTCAACATCCTGCTGCGGGAACTCGGTGCCGCGGACCTCAGCGGCGCCGGTGCGGCGTTCGGCGCAGTCACCCAGGTGGGCCCGCTGGTGACGGTGCTGATTGTCGCCGGTGCCGGCGCTACGGCGATGTGCGCGGACCTCGGCTCGCGCACCATCCGTGAAGAGATCGACGCGATGGAAGTGCTCGGCATCAACCCGGTGCAGCGGTTGGTGACACCGCGGATACTGGCGGCCGGTTTGGTCGCCCTGCTGCTCAACAGCCTGGTGGTCATCATCGGAATCGTTGGCGGCTACGTGTTCTCGGTCTTCGTGCAAGACGTCAACCCCGGCGCATTCGCCGCGGGCATCACCTTGCTCACCGGGGTGCCCGAGGTGATCATCTCGTGCGTCAAGGCCGCACTGTTCGGTCTGATCGCAGGACTGGTGGCGTGCTACCGCGGGCTGACGGTCTCTGGCGGCGGCGCAAAAGCGGTCGGCAATGCCGTCAACGAGACCGTGGTGTACGCCTTCATGGCACTGTTCGTTGTCAACGTGGTCGTCACGGCGATCGGCATCCGATTCACCACAAAGTGACCGGGGAGATGCCGTGACGGTGGTCAAGACGTTGAGAGCCACCTACCCGCGGGCCTTTCGGGTCTTCGGTTCATGGCGCAGGCCCGTCGGCGCTTTGGCCGCGATTGGTGACCACACCGTGTTCTACGGCAAGGCGTTGGCCGGCATACCCTTCGCGGTCACCCGCTACCGGCGCGAGATCATCCGCCTTATCGCAGAAATCAGTATGGGCGCCGGAACGTTGGCGATGATCGGCGGAACCGTCGTCATCGTCGGCTTCCTGACGTTGGCCGCCGGCGGCACGCTCGCGGTGCAGGGCTACAGCTCGCTGGGCAACATCGGCATCGAAGCCCTCACCGGATTCTTGGCGGCCTTCATCAACGTCCGCATCGCGGCACCGGTCGTCGCGGGAATCGGTTTGGCGGCCACTTTCGGTGCCGGCGTGACCGCGCAACTGGGTGCCATGCGGATCAGCGAAGAGATCGATGCGCTGGAATCGATGGCGATCCGGCCGATCTCCTACCTGGTCAGCACCAGAATCATCGCGGGCATGCTCGCCATCACTCCGCTGTACAGCATCGCTGTCATATTGTCCTTCCTGGCAAGCCAATTCACCACTGTTGTGTTGTTCGGTCAGTCGGGTGGGCTGTACGACCACTACTTCGACACCTTCCTGAACCCGATCGACCTGCTGTGGTCGTTCCTGCAGGCGGTGCTGATGGCCCTCGCCGTCCTACTCCTGCACACGTATTACGGATACTTCGCATCGGGCGGGCCAGAGGGCGTCGGGGTCGCGACCGGCAATGCGGTACGTACTTCGCTGATCGTCGTGGTGTCGGTGACGTTGCTGGTCTCGCTGTCGATCTACGGCTCAAACGGAAACTTCAACCTCTCGGGATAGGGAACACATCCGATGCCCCACAATGGGATGCGCGCATTGACGGGTCTGATGACCGTCGCGGTTCTGGCCGTGATCGTTGCGGTCGCCGTGGGCTTGTTCCGGGGCAGCTTCAGCAAAAGCGTTGCAGTGACGGTGCTTACTCCACGGGTCGGCCTGGTGATGAACCCGGACGCGAAAGTCAAGATGCACGGTGTGCAGGTGGGCAAGGTTGCCTCGATCGATGCGCTGCCCGATGGTCAGGCGGCACTGCACTTGGCGATGTATCCCTCCGACATGCACTTGATTCCGGCCAATGTGCTCGTCGACCTCACCTCACCAACGGTGTTCGGCGCGAAGTTCGTCGAGCTGGTCCCCCCGGCGGAACCGTCAGCGCGACCCCTGCACGCCGGTCAGGTGCTCGACAGCCAACATGTCACGGTCGAGATCAACACGGTGTTCAAGCAGCTGACCGCGGTGCTGGGCACGCTCGACCCGGCGAAGCTCAACGAAACCCTCGGGGCGGTCTCGCAGGCCCTCAGCGGCCGAGGCGAAAAGATCGGTCAGGCGTTCAGTGACCTCGACTCATTCCTGGCGAAGTTCCAGCCGACCCTTCCCGCGCTGAGCCATGACATCGCCATGTCGGCACCGGTTTTTCGTGCCTACGGCGACGCGTCGGCGGATCTGGTGAAAACCGTTGAGAACACCGTGAAGATCAGTAAGACGATCGTCGACGAGCAACGCAACCTGGACGCATTCCTGGTCAGCGCGATCGGTTTGGCCGATATCGGCAACGACGTGCTGGGTGCCAACCGGAAGGGTTTGACTACTGTCTTGCACCTGCTGGCGCCGACTACCGATCTGCTCAACGAATACGCTCCGGCGCTGACATGTGCCCTCGCCGGCGAGGCCGAGTTGTCCAAGACGCCGCCGTTGCCGGAGCCGAGCATCGCGATCTCGTCCGGCCTGGTGCTCGGCGTCGAACGCTATCGGTACCCGGCCAACCTGCCCAAGGTGGCGGCGACCGGCGGCCCGCACTGCATGAATCTTCCCAAGATTCCCTTCAACAGCACCGCGAAGGTTCTCATCGCCGATACCGGCTCCAACCCGGTGGTGTACGGCAATCCGCAGGTGCTGCTCAACTTTGATGGCCTCAAGCAGCTGTTGTACGGGCCGATTGACGGGCCACCGCGCAACCCCGTTCAGGTCGGACAACAGGGATGAGAGGCTCACTGGCCCCGACGCTGGTCAAGTTCGGTGTCTTTGCCGTCGTGATGTCGGTGCTGACGTTGTTTTTGTTCTTCACCTTCGGCCAGTACCGCACCGGCGCGGTCAACGGCTATTCGGCGCTGTTCAACGATGCGTCACGTCTGAAAGCCGGGGATTCGGTGCGGGTCGCCGGCGTCCGGGTGGGCACCGTCGATGGTGTTGCCCTGCAGCCGGACAAAAAGGTTGTGGTGAAGTTCGACGCGGACCGCTCGATCGTGCTGACCGAGGGCACCAAGGCGGCGGTTCGCTACCTCAACCTGGTCGGTGATCGCTACCTCGAGCTTGTCGACGGACCGGGGTCGGCCAAGCGACTGCCCGCCGGTGGGCAGATCAACGTCAGCCACACCGCGCCGGCCCTTGACCTGGATCTCCTGCTCGGCGGACTGAAACCGCTTATCCACGGGCTGAATCCGCGAGATGTCAACGCGCTCTCGTCGGCGCTGTTGGAAGTGTTCCAGGGCGAGGGCGGCACCTTGCAATCGCTGTTCGCCAAGTCGACGTCGTTCACGAACACGTTGGCCGACAACGACCAGACCATCGAGCATTTGATCGACAACTTGAACACGGTGGCGGCAACGCTGAACAAGGATGGCGGCCAATTTTCCGGGGCAATCGATCGGCTCGAGAAGCTGGTAACCGGACTGGCGAACGACCGCGACACCTTCGGCCCCGCCATCGACGCGTTGAGTAACGGCACCACCACGCTGGCCGACCTGCTGGGCAGAGCACGGCCACCGCTGTCGGGCACCGTAGAACAGCTCACTCGGTTGGCCCCGAACCTCGACAACGACAAGGACCGTCTCGATGCCGCGCTGCAGAAGTCGCCCAGGAACTATCGCAAGCTGGTGCGGCTCGGCGTTTTCGGCGCCACCATCCCGTACTTCATCTGCCAAATCACGCTCCGTGGCACCGATCTGTCCGGTAAGACCGTGGTAGCGCCCTGGTTCAGATCCGAAGCCCAGCGTTGCGAGGAACCGGGACCGGAGGATCACTGATGCTGAAATACCGCGGAACCGGGCTGATCAAAGTCGGATTCATCGGCGCAGTCCTGATCGGGATGCTCATCCTGGTGGGCTTGTCGCCCGATCGGATTGTGTCGTTGGCCAGCGACGTCCGCTACCAGGCGATGTTCTCCGAAGCCGGTGGCCTTGCCGATGGCAACGCTGTCACGGTGTCGGGAATCAAAGTCGGCACGGTGTCAGATGTTGCGTTGCACAACGGCGATGCCCTGGTCACGTTCACGATGAAGGGCAGCGTTCCGCTCGGCAAGGACACCAGCGCGCACATTCGCACCGGCACTCTGCTGGGGGAACGAGTGCTGACCCTGGAGTCGTCCGGTGCCGGAACGATGCATCCGCTGGATGTCATCCCGATTTCCCGCACTTCGTCGCCGTATTCGCTGACCGAGGCGGTCAGCGACTTCACCGCCTACGCCGACCAGACGAACACCGCGGCCGTGAACCAGTCCCTCGACACGTTGTCGGCAACGCTGAATCAGATCGCCCCGCAGTTGGGACCTACCTTCGACGCGGTCAGCCGACTGTCGCAGAGCCTCAATAACCGCAACACGAGCCTGTCCGACCTGTTCAAGAGTGCCAGCGCCGTCACCGGCATCCTGTCCGAACGCAGTCAACAGGTCAACAAGCTCATTTTGAACTCCGACGATCTGCTGCAGGTCTTGGCGGGACGCCGGCAGGAGATCGTTCAACTGTTGGCGGCTACGTCGATGGTGTCCAAGCAGCTGTCCGGCTTGGTGCATGACAACGAAAGCAAGTTGGCGCCGGCGCTGCAGAAGCTGAATTCGGTGACTTCGGTGCTGGAAAAGAACCGCGACAACGTCGAGAAAGCGCTACCCGGGCTGGCAAAATTCGAGACCACGGTGGGTGAGGCCATCTCCAGCATGTATGCCTACTCGGCCTTCATCCCGAACTTCCTTGTCCCGCAACTTTTCCAGCCCTTCCTGGATTACCTTTGGGGATTCCGCACCTTCGACACCGGGCGCGGTCCGGGCTTCCCGTCGCCAATACCGCGGGCGTTGCTCCAGGTCCCCTACAACGGCGCTCCGCCATGCCCTGGCTGTACCTTGGGCGGACGGATCGGGGGATCGCAGTGAGTACGCGAATTCCGCGCAACCGGATGACGCGCCTGCTCGCGCTGATGCTCGCGGGGCTGCTGCTGGCCGGCGTGCTGGTGGCCATCCGGCAGATCTTCTTCGGTCCCAAGACCATCACCGCCTACTTCACCTCGGCCACCGCGATCTATCCCGGCGACCAGGTTCGGGTCTCGGGTGTCAAGGTCGGCACCATCACATCCATTGAGCCGCAGGGCACGAAGGCGAAGATGACCTTGCACGTCGACCACGGCGTGCCCGTGCCGGCGGACGCGAAGGCGGTGATCGTCACCCAGAACCTGGTGGCTGCGCGGTACGTCGAGCTCACTCCCTCCTACCGGACCAGCGGCCCGGTGATGGCCGACGGTGCGGTAATACCGGTCGAGCGCACCGCCGTTCCGGTGGAGTGGGACGAGGTCAAGACCCAATTAATGCGACTGGCAACGGATTTGGGGCCGAACGCCAAGGCGGCCACACCGTCGATATCGCGCTTCATCGACAGCGCCGCCGACGCGCTAGAGGGTGGTAACGGCGAGAAGTTGCGCCAGACGCTGACCCAACTGTCCGGGGTGGCGCGGACCATCGCGAATGGCAGCGGCAACATCGTCGACATCGTCAAGAACCTGCAAATCTTCGTCACCGCGCTGCGCGACAGCAACATTGAGATGGTGCAGTTCAACAACCGGTTGGCCACCCTCACCAGCGTGGTCAACGACAGCAGATCCGATCTGGACGCGGCCCTGACCGACCTCTCGAGCGCAGTGGGCGAGGTGCAGCGATTCATCGCCGGGACTCGTGACCAGGCGAGCGAACAGATCGACCGACTGGGCAAGGCCATCCAGCCCATCGTCGATAAGCACCTGGCTCTGGAGAACGTCCTGCACGGCGCGCCGACCGCGCTCAGCAACTTCTTCAACGACTACAACGCCGACACCGGAACCATCGCGGGCGGGTTCGGGATCATGAACTTCGCCAACCCCGTTCAGTCCGGTTTGATAGCTCCGGTGCCGATACCCGGGTGCGGACAAGTCCAGGCGGTCGAGAACGTCACGGCGACCGAATCCGGCAAGCTGTGCTCGCTGTTCCTCGGCCCGGGCTTGCGGGTGCTCAACTTCAGCAGCCTGCCATTCCCGATCAATCCGTTTATTCAGAAGTCGGTCGACCCGGCCAATGTCGAATACAGCGAAGCGCGCCTGGCACCCGGCGGCGCGGGGCCGAAGCCCGGACCGCCGGAAACCCCGCCCGTGGTGTCGGCCTACACCGGACTCAACGGTGACTCGGTGGTACCCGGACCGGCGCCATCGGTACCGCTGCCCCGGATACCGGGTGCGGCGATGCCGGAGCCGCCACCGCCATCCACACCGGCGCCGCCGCCACCGGCACCGGCACCGAGTCTGCCGGGCATGCTGCTCCCAGCCGAAGGTCCGCAATCGTGATAGCTCTGCGGCGAGTGCTCGCCATCGGAGGCTGCGTGCTGGCGACGGGCACCGGTTGCGCCTTCCACGGGCTCAACTCGCTACCGTTGCCGGGCGCGGTGGGGCGCGGACCGGATGCCGACGTCTACCACGTCGAACTGGCGAATGTCATGACGATGGAGTCGAATTCGCCGGTGATGATCGACGACGTCGTGGTCGGCAGCGTCGGCCCGATGACGGTCAAAAACTGGCACGCAGACGTCCAGATCTCGGTCAAGCACGATCTCGTCATCCCCGCCAACGTGGAAGCCAGCATCGGCCAGACCAGCCTGTTGGGGTCCATGCATCTCGAGCTCAACCCGCCACTCGGGCAGCCCGGGGTGGGACGGCTGCGGCCGGGCGCCACCATCCCGCTGAGTCGATCGTCGACCTATCCCTCGACCGAGCAAACCCTGTCGTCGCTGGCGCTCGTCGTCAACGGTGGGGGACTCGGGCAGATCGGCGAGATCATCCACAATTTCAGCGCCGCACTGTCTGGACGTGCTGGCGCCGTTCGCGACTTGATCAACCGCTTCGACACGTTCGTCGGGACACTCGACCAGCAACGCGACAATATCGTTGCGTCCATTCAGGCACTGGATCAGATAGGCGGCACCTTCGCGGCCCAGCGCGAGGCGATCACCCAGGCGCTGCGCACGCTGCCGCCTGCGCTCGACGTGTTGATCAAAGAGCGGCCACGCCTGACGGCCGCGCTGGACGGCCTGCGAAAGTTCAGCAACACAGCTAACGGGTTGATCAACGACACCCAGTCCGACCTGGTGAGAAATCTGAAGAACCTGGAGCCGACCGTCAAGGGCCTCGCCGACGTCGGACCGGACCTTGATGGGGCCCTCGCGTCCTTGGCGGTCTTCCCGTTCACCCAGAACTTCGTCGACCGTGCCGTTCGAGGCGACTATTTCAACCTGCATGTCCAGTTGGATCTTTCGATTCCACGGCTCAAACGTGGCCTGTTCCTGGGGACGCACTGGGGACAGCTCGGGGAACAGCAGGTACCCGCGCCGGGGGATCCGCCTTACCTGCTGTACACCCGCGATCCACTGCACGGGGGTTTCGCGCCGCCGCCCGGCGCGCAGGCGCCGCTACCCGGCCCGCCGGCGCCGGGGCCTGCTCAGACAGATCTGCAGTTCAGCGCTCCGCTGCCCGGACCAGCCGCTGCACCCGCACCGGGCATTTCGCCGACGGAGGGGGGCAGGTAGATGCTGACGCGCTTCGTCCGGATTCAGCTGGTGATCTTCACGATCATCGGGTTCGTCGGCGTGATCGCAATGGTCCTGTTCTACATACAGGCGCCGACCCTGCTCGGTATCGGTCGGATTACCGTCACCCTCGAACTCCCGGCGACCGGCGGTCTGTACCGGTTCTCCAATGTGACCTACCGCGGAGTGCCGGTCGGCAAGGTCACCTCGGTGTCGCTTACCGGCAAAGGGGCCAAAGCGACGCTCTCGCTGGGCACTTCGCCCAAGATCCCGGCGAACCTGCAAGCCGATGTGCTGAGCGTCTCCGCGGTGGGTGAGCAGTATGTGGACTTGCGGCCACGCACCGATTCGGCGCCGTATCTGCACGACGGCTCTGTTATTGCCATGCGCGACACCACGATTCCGCAGGCTGTCGGACCAATGCTGGACCAGGTGAGCGCCCTGGTGAAGAGCCTTCCGAAGAACAAGATCGGCCAACTGCTCGACGAGTCGTTCCAGGCCTTCAACGGCGCGGGATACGACCTGGGCTCGCTGTCTGATGCAGCGTCGCGAATCTCCGCCGACTCCAACAACATTGTCGAACGCACCCGCGCTCTCACTGAAGACTCGCAGCCGCTGCTGGACGCGCAGGCGAAGACGACGGACTCGATTCGGCGGTGGTCGCGCAGCCTGGCTGGGATTTCGGATGTGCTGGCAAACGATGATTCCCAGTTCCGCACGGTGTTGCAGAACGGTCCCGGGGCGTTGGACGAGGCGTCGCGGTTTTTCGCGCAGATCAAGCCGACGTTGCCGGTGTTGCTTGCCAACCTGACCACGATCGGGCAGATCGGCGTCACCTACCACCCCTCGATTGAGCAACTGCTGGTGTTGCTGCCGGCGGCGATTGCCTACGAGCAAACGGCGGGTAGTACGAACTGGCCCGACGGTCAGTCCAGGGGCGATTTCTCGCTCACGGTAGACGATCCGCCGATTTGCACGGTCGGCTTCTTGCCGCCCAGTCAATGGCGATCGCCGTCCGATACCAGCGACATCGATACGCCAGACGGGTTGTATTGCAAACTGCCGCAGGATTCGCCGCTCGCGGTTCGCGGCGCCCGCAACTATCCGTGCATGGGGCACCCCGGAAAGCGCGCGCCCACCGTCGAAATCTGCAACAGCGACAAGCCGTACATGCCGTTGGCGATGCGCCAGCATGTGCTCGGCCCGTCCCCGCTGGATCCCAACTTGCTTGCCCAGGGCATACCACCCGACGACCGGGTCACCGCCGATAAGAGAATTTTCGGCCCGATCGAGGGAACACCGCTGCCGCTGGGGGCGGTGCCGCGCGGAGCACCTGCGGGGCCGCGAGGAGCGACTCCACCACCGGGGACGATGGGAGCGGCTACCCCGCCGGTGCCCTCGGCGGCCAACATGTCGACTCAGGCGAAGGATTTTCCGTCCATAGCGCCACTCGACGTGCCGCCACCACCGGCTGCCGTGCACCGGCCGCCCGCGCCGCCGAAGCCACCGGCCGTGATCGACGGAGGCCGGCCGCAGACGGCCCCAAGTTCGTTCGGCGGCAAGACGACTGAGCCCATCCCGTCGGTCGCGGTGGCCTCCTACGATCCGCGCACCGGCCGCTATCTCACTCCGGACGGGAAATTCTTACAGCAGTCGGATCTGGCGGCATCGACGGCGCCCAAGCGGTGGCAGGACCTGCTTCCGACGTAGCCCGAACGATCGGCGAGTCAGCGGATCTTGTCTATCCGCACCGGCAGATCGACAGTGAGCCACTGGTTCTGCCCGCAGGCGCCGCTCGGGCCGACCGTCTTGTTCCGGCCGGCCATTACCGGTGACCCGAGTTCGACATAACCGCTACCGTCCGGATTCACGGGGTAGAAAGAGAACGTCTGCTTTCCGGTGAATGCGGTGCCGTCCTGGCACCGCTCCCAGTTCGGTATCTCACGTCTGGCGTACCACGAGATTCCGTCGATCATGTACAAGCGTGCGCTCCAACCCTCGTCGCTTTTCACCGTGCCGTCACATTCCAGAAAAGTGGAGCAGGTGGAGTTCAGCGTCCAGACCTGAACGGTCGTGGGTTCGCCGTTGTATTGATCGTTGATCTTGGCCCAGTTACCGATCGACGTGACGCGGTACGTCCCGTTGATCGCCACATCTTCCTTCGTAGTTGCCCCGGCCGTGGTTGCCGGACCTGACACGCCAATTGCACTGGTAGCCAACAGCATTGCTGCAGAGGCAGTTCCCGACAGACGCATCGTCTACTCCTCGACGCGGTCAATCCGATCAAGTCCGACCATGTCGGCACCGGTAGCGACGTTCTCGTTCGACGAGAATAACACCGCCAGGTGCCCTCGATACGAGTATCGAACGACTGCGGCGGTCAGGCCACCGGATCCAGCTTGGAGATCAACCACGAACCGGTGACTTTGGTGAGCGTTATCCGCACGCCGCTCGGGGTGATCAGCGGTTGGGGTCTGTCTCTGCTGACGGTGGTCTCGTTGAGGAAAACCAGCACCACGGCCGAGTTCGGCTCCAGTTCCGACACCGCGGCTCGGACCACCGTAGCGGTCTGCGCGAGTTGCTTGTTCTGTACGGCGGGTAGGACGAAGTCTTTGGTGAATTTGTCGTAGTAGGCCAAGAAATCTCCGGTGAGATGTGATCTCGCCTTGGCGAAGTCACGCTCCATGCTGTCGCTCGAGTAGGACAGCGTCGCTACGGCACCGGCTGAGGCGGCTTGGATTGCACCCCGGGCCGCGGCGTCGTCGATCTGTCGATCCGGACGGTATTGCAGGACGTACAAGCACGCAGTCAGTCCCACTGCCGCAATGGCCGACGCCGTCACGAGCAGCAAGCCCCAATCCTGCCGAAGGCGGGTGACCAACCGGTCGACCACGTCGACTCGGTCAGAGTGCGATGTGCCGAGCGAGGGAGCTGAGGTATCGGTGTCATCCGAGTTGTCCGCGCCGGCGGCCCGGCCATCGTCGAGTGGCGATTCTGAATCGGAACTCACTGGACGAACTCAAGTTTCGACATCTTGAGCCGGTCTCCGTCTCGGTCGATATTGACACTCAGTCGCCAGAACACCGTTGGCCGACTCGACTTGTCACGGTCGATGGTGTCGGATTTGGCGACCACCAGTACGACCGCCGAATTCTCGGTCATCGATTCGACCGCGACATCTTGGACGGTCGCCTTAGTGGTGATCTGTGCTTCTTGCGCATTCTTGGCCATGTAGCTCGACGTCGCTTCTAGCTGGCTTTTGAGCGCTCCCGTCGTGTCGTCGATGGTGTGTTGGAGATCCTCCGTCGCGTGCGCGGGGTCAATCGACATCAGCGTTGCCACCTCCTCCCGTGCCGCGGCCGCAAACTCCTCCGCGTGCTGCCGCCGCAGTACGAGAGTGCGGTGCTGCCACAGGAAGTAGCCGCTGGCCGACAACGCAATACAGAGGATCATGACCGCGGCGCCGACGCCTACGGCTTTGCGAGTAAGACGACGGAATCGCCACGGCCACCGAGGCCGCTGTCGCCAACGAGCCGGCGTGAGGGCGCCGTCGTCAGCGTCGGACTCTTCGCTGGAATCGGACTCCGCCTCCCGACGCAATGTGGCTGCACGGACTCGTGCGGCCTCGGCGCGTTCCTCGGCTCGGACGAGCTCATCTTCGGCTTCCGCGAGCGAATCCGGAGCTGGTGAAGCCGCCGTGGGCGATCGGTCGCGGTCGGAGTCCGTCACCGGTCTAGGGCTCGTTGCGGACTACACACAGAGATCCACGCTATCACCCCAAAATTGCTGGCTGGACGTGCTGAGGAGCGCACACCAGCCAGCATTGGCGATGCGCGCACGATCTTCTCCGAAGAAAAGAATTTTCTTATCACCCGTGTAAAACTAGGACGGTGCGTCTCGTCGTGGCGGTGATGGCTGCGCTGATCGGTGTCGGCGCGTTGACGGCGCCGACGGCTGCCGCGGGGCCGACTGTCTGCGACTACCCGGCCTGCACTCCCGGTATCGCCCCGAACATGGTTCTGGGTGCCCCGTGTGACAACACCACCTACTACGCGTTCGGAGTGTCCGGCGGTTACGTGCCCGCGACGCAGCCCGGACGGTTGATGTTCTGCGGCTCACCGCGCCGATACCAGCCGAGATGGTTCCGCTCTCCACCGATGGCGGGCATCAAGGAAGAGAACACCGACTGCACGCAGTTCTTGAACTACGTCGCGCAGGCGCCCGACGGGTTGTTTCTGATCTGCATCGCGCAAGCGGGACACTCCTTCTGGACCCGCGCCGACACCTGAGCCATCAGAGACCGAGATGGTCGGCGACCGATCCATCAAGCTCGGCGGAATTGGTTGAGCGGCAACCATATACGGCACGGCCGGCGCGGTCTGCGGGACTGCGGCAGGTCAGCACGCTCACCAGTTGCGCAGCGAGCAGAGCGTGCCCTTCGCGCCGTCATTGGATTTCACGACCGCCCCGTCGACGACGAGCGCACAGTGAAACATCGGCGTGCCGGGTTCCGTGCCGGTACTGACCACAACCATTGCGTAATTGTTCGGATCACTCAGCAGCACCGGAGGCGACGTCCACGGGTGGCCCGGCCCGATGTCGGCTTGGACGTTGGGGGTGTACTGGTACGGGTTGTGGCTGTAATCGGAATACTTCGGCGGCTGCTGATCCAGGTAGTAGATGTCGGCCCAGATCGGGTTCGCCGCCGTGATGACGTAGCGGACTTGGTGCATCGGCGGGTCGTCGGCCCGCGAGGGGGTGGCGGTTGCGGTTGCCGCCATGGCGGCCAGCGTCATGCCCAAGACAGCTTTACCGATGGCTGTCATGCGCACCTCCGGCGGCTCACTACGCGGACGACATCGCGTTTCTCCTGACCGGAGAACCTCATCGCCGTTGCCTTCCCCACGACCCTAACGTGTGCCGACGCAGTGCCGAGCACAATGTGCAAGATTGTCGTGCAAGATTGCTGCAATATCCTCCCCGGACGCGGAATGCCGCGTGCGAGGTCGGGGGCTGCAACTACCATTCACCACCCCGGTCATCGCCCTGCCGATCGTCGAGAAGGTGCTCGCGGCACTGGAGTGGGCTCTCATTGCCTACGGCGCGATGTGGGCAATTTCGACAAGTCCGGCCGGTTGAAGATCGGCGGGCGTAGAAAGAACATGTTCATCTGGTGTGCCCGACGAGCGGCTCGGTCAGGTAGGGAAGGCTTTTGTGGTGCCACTTCACAGTGCCGGGGGCACGGTGTCCGAAGACGATGTGACGGCTTCTCTCGCGACCCTGCCGTTGAACGGCACCGGAAAGGCGCGCAAGGACCAGCTCCGGTGAGCGCGGTGGACCCGCGGTCGCATTCGCTGGTGATCGCGTCCGACTATCGCGTGCCGGATCCCGAGCAGGTGTGGCCGCTGCTCACCCGGCGTCGATCGGCGCTCGCCGACATCGGTGCCCACCACGTGCTGCTGTACACCTCGACGCACGACCGCGGTCGCGTGCTGGTGACGATCGGGGTGCGCAGTCGCGAGCCGATCGTCGAACTGCTGCGGTCGCGGGTGTTCTTCGATTGGTTCGACGCGGTCGGCGTCGACGACATCCCGGCCGTGTTCGCCGGCGAGATCGTCGAACGGTTCGGCGCCGTCGACCCGCCCTTGCGCGCCGCCCCGGGTGTGGTGGTCGCCGCGATGTCGGCGGTCGACAACGTCGACCTGCTGACTCATGAAATTCGCAGTGCCTCAAAGAGATTCAAAGAGGCAGGAATCCGGGAAACGCGGCTGTTCCAGGCCTTCGACGACCGTCACGAGGTGATGATCATGCAGGAATTCGACGACGAAGACCAGGCGCGGCGCTGGATCGACCATCCTGACGCCGCGGCGCCGTGGATCGACGGCGCCGGTCGGGGCGCATATCCGCCGGTGTTCGTCGGCACGTTCTTCGACATGATGCGACTCGACGAGTAAGCCGTTGCGCGTGTTCGTCTGTCTGTGTCACGGCATTACTGCGGGTGCGCTGGTGGTAGATCGGCGAGCGACGAGGAAGTCATCAACAAGTCGTGCGCAGTCATCGGCGGTGATGGTGCGTAGGCCAGTTATTCGCGCAAACACGAGCGGTCCGACGAGCTGGCACAGCCCAAGCTGCAGGTCGAAATCGTCGAGTTGGGCGTTCGCTTCCGTGCCCTGCAGGATGGCGTCGAAGGGCTGCCGGTATTGCTCGACAACGCGGGCACGCAACGCCTTTGAGGCGTGTTCATCGCCGGTGTGATCGGCTGTCGCGGCGGAACCCAAGGCGAGCCAAGCCAGCATCGTGACGTGTAGCGGCGCCTCGGCGAACAGGATCGCTTGGCGGGTGAGCAAGTCGATGAGCTGTTCGCGCAGCGTCCCTGCGGGCAGCGCTGGTGGCGCAACTTGAGGAAGCAACCGCTCGAAGGTGGCCGCAAGCAAGTGCGACGAACTACCGAAATGGCGGTACAGGGTGGTTCGGGCCACCTTGGAGGCTTTGGTGACCGCGTCGATGGTGACAGCCTCGATGCCACCGCTGCTGAGCAGTGCGGCCGCCGCGTCCAGCAACCGGGTGCGCGACCGAGTTCGGCGGGGGTCGACATCATCGCTGTCGTCGAGGAGGAGCGCTCGATGGGTGTTCAGTTGGTCACCTCACCGCACGGAGTTCAGGGGCCCAATGACTGCCCTTGGGCCAGTTATGCTACCGATAGTAGCGCAACGAAACTATTGGTACTTGAGGTGCGGCGTCCGATTCTGGCCAAACTCGGCATGATGTGCCTGGGACGTGACCGGGGTCGGTGACCTGTTTGCGCAGCTTGCTTTCCCCGGGGCACCCGGGGCGCTGGGCGCACTGAAACACCGGGATTGTGCGGCAATCTCTCCATCGTGATGCGGTCGCCGAACTAAGGTCGGGTCGTATGACGCTGGGCTGTCGTGCGGATGAGGCTGCTGTGGCCGAGTCGGCGGCGACGGTGATCGCGCGGCTGTCCGCCGGATTGGGAAATCTCATCGGCGGGGTTCAACAGATGTTGCTCGAGGAAGTGCCCGATCTGCAAGGTGACGCGCGGCTGATGGAGTTGTTACACGACACTGTCGAGACCAATATCGACACGGCTTTCTCGGTGATCCGCCACAACATCTCGGTGCAGCACGTTGAACCACCCACCGCCGCGCTCGAGCATGCCCGGCGTTTGGCGCAACGGGGGGTGTCGGTTGACGCTATGGTGCGCGGCTACCGGCTCGGTCATAAGGCCGTCCTTGATGCCGTACTCGGTGAAGTTCGCGACGCCAACCTGGATTCCCCATTGGCCCTTGAAGTCTTCGGGTACATCGCCGAGACCACGTTCGGCTATATCGACTCGATATCCCAGCAGGTTGTCGCGGCGTACCAAGAAGAGCGTGACCGATGGTTGGAGAACCGAAACAGCATGCGAGCCTTGCAGGTGCGCGAGTTGCTCGACGGCAGTGACAGCGATGCCGACGCAATGACAGCCGCCATTCGATATCCGCTACGCCGCATTCACCTTGCCGCCGCCGTGTGGTACGACAAGCCAACCGACGGTCGCGAACTGGTGGCATTGGAGAGGTACGTTCAGCAATTCGCCGAATCGATCAACACTCGTGAGAGTCCGCTGTTCATCCCCGTGGACAGTTTGACGGGATGGGCATGGTTTCCCTTGGAGGCAAACACGGCCGAAGGCTGTATGGAAGCAATCCACGCGGTTGCCGCGACGCACCCCGACGCCCCGTGGACGGCCGTCGGTACTCCGCTGGAAGGGGTCAAAGGTTTTCGCCGTTCCCACCTCCAGGCCCAAGATGCTCGCGCGGTTGCGCTGGCACTGGGATCGGAGGCGCCCCGGGTCGTCGCCGCCAGCGATCCTGGCCTGGCGGTGGCAGCGCTGGTTGGCTCGAACATCGATGCGGCCCGCTCCTGGGTCGCCGAGGTACTCGGGCCGCTCGCCTGCCGGACCGACAGCGACGAGCGGCTCCGTACCACGCTGCGGATATTTTTGCGCTGCGGTTCGAGTTTCAAAGCTGCCGCCGAAGAACTACATCTGCACCACAATTCGGTGAAGTATCGGGTGCAGCGCGCGGTTGCGCGACGGGGGCGGCCGATCAGCGACGATCGTCTAGATGTCGAGGTCGCTCTGCTGATGTGCCGTTGGTACGGCGTCAACGTGTTGCAATCAGGCTGATACGAACGGGGTAGGCCAGTTGGTCCGGGGAACCCCAATCAGGGCCGGCGGTGTTGGGCCATCACGCCGCCGCCCCGTAGCGGGCCAGCAGTTTGGCGCGGCGCCGCGGATGCATGTTCACCTTGGTGATGTCGCCGCCGTAGTGCCCGATCACCCGGTGATCCATGAGTTTGCGCCATAACGGCGGGAAGTACGTCACCCCGATCAGCGCGCCGTACCCGGCGGGTAGGTTCGGCGATCCGTCGAAGCTGCGCAGTGTCTGATACCGACGCGTCGGGTTGGCGTGGTGGTCGCTGTGGCGCTGCAGGTGATACAAGAACAGGTTGGTCACCAAATGATCGGAGTTCCAGCTGTGTTCGGGTGTGCACCGCTCATAGCGACCGTTGGGCAGCGTTTGGCGCAAGAGACCGTAATGCTCGAGATAGTTGACCGATTCCAGCAACGAGGCACCGTAGATCGCCTGGATGACAATCAGCGGAATCAGGGTCGGCCCGAACCCGGCGAGCATTGCCGCCCAGAACACCGCTGACATGGCCCACGCGTATAGAACGTCGTTCCCTAGCCACGTCGAGGGGTTCCACGGGCTTTTTCCCTGCCGGCGGATCCGCGTCGCCTCCAGCCCCAACGCCGAGCGCGCGCTGCCGAACACGGTGCGCGGCAGGAATTCCCAGAATGTCTCACCGAATCGCGCGGATGCCGGATCCTCGGGAGTGGCAACCCGCACATGATGGCCGCGGTTGTGCTCGATGTAGAAGTGTCCATAGCAGACCTGCGCCAACGTGACCTTGGACAACCACCGCTCCAACTCGTCTCGTTTGTGGCCTAGCTCGTGCGCGGTGTTGATCCCCACACCGCCGACGGTGCCAACCGACAACGCGACACCGAGTTTGCCCAACCAGCCCAAAGACCCAGTGAAGCCCAGCCAACTCAGGTCCGAAGCCGTGAACAGGTAGGCGCCCAAGATGGCACTGGCGTACTGGAACGGAATGTAGGCGTACACGGCGTAGCGGTAGAAGGCGTCGTTTTCGAGGCCCTGCAGCGTGTCATCGGGGGGATTCTGGCCGTCGATGCCAACTCCGAGGTCAAGGGCGGGCAGCAGCATGTACAACAGGATCGGTCCGATAAACAGCGGCACCTGCGAAGCCGTGTGCCAACCCATCCGGTTCAGGGCCCAGACGGCGGGAAGCATCATGAACAGCATGGTGGGCACGATCAGCCCCAACAGCCACAGGTAGCGCTTTCGGTCCCGCCAAGCGCCCGCAGCAGCGCTGGCACCGCTGGCGGGCTGAATTCCCGTCGTCATGGTTAGCCCTCTCCGCTCGACGACCCCTTGGGTTCTCCACAGTGGTCGACGTATTGATCAGCGGAAAGGTCTCCCGCCGACAACGAGTGCAAGTACGTATGTCTTCCGGAGACGACAGCTGAGCCGGCCAACCCCGGATGGGTCGCGGCCCCCGACATTTGCTGACCGTGTGTACACGAGGCACGGTTCGGACGGCAGTCCAGCGGGAGCTTGCGAGTCGCCTATCGGGCCAAGTCGACCGCGACACGATGAGCCGGGGACTGATATGCGGAAGCCTCGACAGCTTGCAGCAGCGGTTCTTATCGGGCGAAGGTGTCGTGCTCGGTGCTGTGGGTGTGCATTAGCGGGCCATAGCGATGCCGGAGTTCGTTGATGATTTCGGTGAAGGGCAGGTCGTGGTACCAGCCGCGGTCGTGAAGGTATTCCATGTGGTGGTGGCCTTCGCTGTCGAAGGCGTGCAAAAGTGCGTCGTGTTCGCCGTCGAAGTCGATTGGGGGCACACCGAACCGGGCGCATAGTTCGGCGTTGAACGCTGGTGTCGCCTTGACCCAGCGGTTGTTGACGAAAAGTTCGCTGTAGCCGTGGTAGACGAACAGGTCGGTACCGCCCATGCGGGCCCGCAGCGTGTCGGTTTGTAGGTGGTTGCGCACATCGG